>Ga0307512_10003356_pt1 | contig 18750 bp, 13 predicted proteins | sample 14_EM_MG_FD_200267 | JGI IMG/M metagenome (GOLD analysis project Ga0307512, IMG submission 200267) | Populus trichocarpa ectomycorrhiza microbial communities from riparian zone in the Pacific Northwest, United States - 14_EM | ecosystem: Host-associated > Plants > Roots > Unclassified | place... | reverse complement strand
CTGATACGGGCTGACGGAGCTCAGCCGTCTCTACATTTAGATCAGTACGTACGTGCTTGTACCATATATATATGGCCTTGTGGCTCTCTTAGATAGAATCAAGCTTCTAGCAATCAGTATTTCAACATAGGTGCCGGCGGTCTTTCGAGTGATGGATCCGTGACGCGAGTGATGCGGTTGTGACCGAGTGATGATATACAATATGCCTCCCAACCATGTCTATGGTACATAATTCACCCTATAACTTACCCAGTCAATTATCTACAGATCGGAGAGCTCACATCACGGGGAGCTCCGCCATCTAGCCGGCTCGCCCGGAGGCGGAGGGGATATCAGGGTCCTGTCATACTCTAATTAGAGTCAATACAGTATGATTAAACAACAACAACGAGCTCACATCACTGGTTTCGACCGAAATAACCATATAACTATAGGGAATCAGTAACCCCTGCCCTAGGAAATATAACACAAATTTAACTTACTAACACGGAGGTAGACAAGACAAACCATGTCCAAAACCTTGTCACCACTTCGGGTGTTCGTATGAGGCGAGGCCCGGCCGGCTTGCATGCAGCCAGGCCAGGCCACCGCCAAGCCAGGCATTGTTTGTTTTGTTTTATTCATACTGTATTCACTCTAATTAGAGTATAACAGAGCACCACATCCTCTCCGCCTCCGGGCAAGCCGGTTAAATGGCAGAGTTCCCCACCCGCTACCCTTTGTCCCCTTCACACCGGGGGGCTGGCACTGGGATTCGAACCCATAGCATTGTGACCGTATACCCCGCCTATACTTTCAGGAGCGATACCACTGCGCCACGGGGCCAACCCCTTCCAAGCCAGGCATTTGCGGTGTAGGCTTTTCAAATGAAGGCTAGGCCTAGCCTACGCCAAGGCAGGCCTCAGATAGGCCAGCCTAGTTGTTGTTGTTGTTTAATCATACTGTATTCACTCTAATTAGAGTATGACAGGACCCTGATAACCCCCTCCGCCTCCGGGCGAGCCGGCTAGATGGCGGAGCTCCCCCCCCGCTACCCTTCGTCCCCGCTGACAAATGAAAGGTAAGAGAAAGACAGAAAGAAAGAAAGAAAGAAAGAAAGGTATAACCCCGTTACCGCCAATGCCGCTCCTGAGCCCCAAGCCCTGAGCCCGCTCCATAGGCCAGCCTAGTCTGCAGGGCGCAAAATTTCTGGTGGCCGGCCAGCCCGCTTTGGGGAACTGACCATATCCGATATGCGTCGCTCTAGTGCGACTCAATCACGGCAATGCCTAAAAAACTACAAAAACTACCAGTTCACTTTTCTCCTACCCAGACTTAGGTGGATGGCGCCAGTTGAGCCTCGCATACTCGCAAGCTCGGATTTTCGACTTAGCACTACTCCATCTACTGAACGTCTTGGTTAAACCCTCTCCAAAAACCCCAGGTGGGCTTTAGAGAGCTGCGGAGAGCTTTGGAATATGTCGAAGTCTTACATGTTCCACTAATATTTCCTGAAACTGCTCCGGGAGACTATAAGTGAATTAAGGAACCTCACCGGAACTGTATACAGTTTATCCGGAGAATATGGAATAAATAGATCGTGTTGAAACAAGAGATAGAGAAACTGTATTGTGTACTGTCTAAGAGGGCCACAAGGCCATATATATATGGTCATACATGTGAGAATGCGTATGTAATCATCTATGTATAGATTTCGCTAAATGCCTTCAGCCAGACAGCAATCTGCGGCCATACGAAGGCTGAATCTCTTCGTGTAACAGATCCCATGTTGCCATGTGCGAGTGATGTGTCATGATGTTTCCTCGGAGTTCTCCCTGAGGTTGCATGCTTAATATTACATTGCTGTGAATTGCAACAGAGTAATCGCCATGTATGATCTTCATCTATAGCAACTCTGGTGGTAATCGATTGTAGTTGAGGTGTGTTGTTTGCCTATTGAAGTTCCCCCTAGTAAAACAACCTTCACCAAACCACATAAAAGGGACACCGGAGATATATCAATTCAATCAACACAGCAGGAAGTATTAAAACGGATATCCCCTCGGATGTTTTAGTGAATTTGTTGAATTGTGCGTGTCGGACATATTTTGCGGAGAGGGTTTTCCCAGACCTTCTACGGATGTCTGGGTACGAGATAACCAGCTCATGACCGGCTTCCCAACCGTCCGCCTCGTCCGGGCGGAGCCATTGCCGACCGTCGATTATAATTTTCTAGGCTGAGAATTCCTACCCGCTTTTGTCCTAGGGCTTCCAGTATGTAGACTACTATCCTGTAGGGCCTTACAGTCTTTGCACATGACGCTTAAAACTGAAGGATTTGGAAAGAAACAAGCCCTTATAACAACGAACTCGGTGAAGCGGATCATCAGCGTACAAAATGCAGGTCAACGATGTAGGAGCTATGCTGGTCACGTGAGAAGCTGCCAATACGCATCAAACTTCTGACCCTACTTCCTGTTTTGAGCGTGGCAGTGCACACCCGAACCACATAGCCTGGACCGTTTCGAACTGTTGGTTTGTTCGCTTTAGTCACCCTTGATTTACTCCTCTCAAATATGACAGTCATTGCATCTATACTTTGAAGCACCAGTCCCTGTAGAACTTGCGGTTATGGGCGATGGGAATCAACTAGGATAAAGATATACAGCTACACCGATGGGAGGCAGCTGGAGTCTGGATATGACAAGCTGAGAGCGCATATACGCATACCGATGCATACACAGACTCTTGTATATATAAGCATTGACGCCCACAATAGACAATCAATTACCTCACAAAGTAAAAGCAGTGCCCGATTCCCCTCACCGCCGGATGTTCTAGTTAGGTGGAGATCTCCATCATATACCCTGACCTCCATTACCTTGAGAGTAGTGTTAGTGAAACGGAAAAAGAAGAGAACGGTCTGAAATAGATTGAGTGAAAGAGATAAAACGAGAAAATGAAAATCTAAAGAACGAACAGATAGCTTTATGTAGGCATCTTACGGAATATCCCTCCTCTGTTGCTGCAAGAAAGTCCATCAACGCGTAATCACATATCTACAAAGACAACAACCTGAATATATACACGTGCTAACATATTGCTGGCTTCAAGCCTGTCGCTCCCCAGACCATTCCCAAAAGCACCTTCCTTATTCCCCCACTGGGTCGGGCAACTCCTCCAGTGATTCACTAGCTCCGGAAACTGATGCAGGAAATTTCTCATGAAATGAAGCAAAATTAGCGATAGCATCTACGGTGGATGAATGGTCCTCGCCGAATGTTTCCCGAAGATTACTAATGGATTGAATATGCAGCTCTTCGGCTTCTTTCAATCGCCCTTGGTGAGCGTAAGTCGATGCAAGGTATTTTAAGCTGGTCAAGGTAGACGGATGATAATAGCCGAGAATCCTCTTTCTGGTCTCCGTTACCAGCCAAAACAGCTCCTCCGCCTGCTTCCACTGCTTTTGATAGTTGTATGTCAATGCAAGGTTATGTATGCTGGTCAAGGTATCTGGATGCTCTTGGCCAAGTACCCTCTGGCTCATCTGCATGACCTGCACCTCCAGATCCTCGGCATCTTTCCATTTCCCTAACGTCGAGTATGATGTTGCGAGGTTATTCATGCTGGTTAAGGTATCTGGATGCTCTTCACCTAGCACCTTTTTGCTTGTCTCCATTACCTGTACCTCCAGATCTACGGCCTTGGTCGATCGTCCCTGGGACCTATATGTCGTCGCAAGGTTACCCATGCTTTTCAATGTAGCTGGATGTTGTTGGCCAAGTACTCTCTCTCTCTTTTGCATCACTTCGATTCCCAGCTCCTCGGCCTCTTTCCATCGCCCCTGATTGATATATGTAGCAGCGAGATTATTCATACTGGTCAGGGTATTTGGATGTTCATGGCCAAGTATCCTATTTTGCATATCCATGACGCGAGCAAACAGCACCTCAGCCTCTTTCGATCGCCTCTGATTATGGTAGGTCAATGCAAGGTTATTCATGCTCGTCAAGGTATTTGGATGCTCTTCTCCGAGTACCCTCTTTTCCAACTCAATAACCGGCACCGCCAGATCTTCAGACTCCTTCCATCTCCCCTGGTTCCAAAGTGACAATGCGAGATTCGATTTGAGCTCCAAGGTATGTGGATGCACACTGCCGAGAACGATCGAACTCATTTCCGTGACCTGCAAATAAAGTTTCTCCGCCTCTTTATATTGCCCCTGGCGCATGTATATCGAAGCTAGGTTGCCCATGCTGGTCAAGGTATCTGGACATTCTTGGCCAAGTATCCTCTTTCTCGCCTCCATCACTTTCAACTGCAGCTCCATGGCTTCCTGCGATCGTCCTAGCTGCAAATATACCAATGCGAGACCCTCCATTCTGTTCAGCGTATCCGGGTGCTCTTGACCGAATACACTTCCGCTAGTCGTTATGACATGCAGAAATATGTTCTCTGCCTGTTGCCATCGCCCCTGCATTCCGTATGTCGAAGCAAGGTTACCCATACTGGACAAGGTATCTGGGTGCTTGGGGCCCAATACCCTCTTCGTTGTCTCCGTGATGTAGTTTAACAACTCCTCAGCCTCATTCAATCGCCCCTGGTACATGTATGTCGACACGAGGTTGCTCTTAATGTTCAACGTGTCGGGATGCTCTTTGCCGTACGCTCTCTCTGTATTTCCCAAGACATGGAGCTGTATCTCCTCGCCTTCCTTCCAGCGCCCTTGTTTTCTGTATATCGATGCAAGGTTGCCCATGCTATACATGGTATGTGGATGCATTTCACCAAATACTCTCTTTCCTATCTCCACGGTATCCACCATGAGCTCCTCGGCTTCGTTCAACCGCCCCTCACACAGGTATGCTGTTGCGAGGTTATTCATAATGTCCAAGGTATCTGGATGCTCTCGACCGAGGATCCCGTTTCTTATATCCCTGATGTCCAAAAACAGCTCTTCAGCTTCCTTCCATCTCCCATTTCTTAAATATGTCGAAGCAAGGTTATTCATACTGTTCAAGGTACAATGGTTGTCTTCGCCGAATAACCTCTTGCTAGTCACCATAACATACAACAATAGCTCCTCTGCTTTGTTCAATCGCCCTTGCTTCGAAAATATTAACGCGAGGTTGCACATCCCGGTCAAGGTATATGGATGATCTTGGCCTAGTATCATTTTTCTCTTCGCCATGATTTGAACCTCTAGATCCTCAGCCTCCTTCCATTGCCCTTGGTCCCGACATGTCGATGCAATATTTCCCATGCGGATCAATGTGCCTGGATGTTCTGGGCCTAGGAATTTCAAATCTGTATTCATGTCCTGCAACAACAGTTCCTTGGCCTCCTTAGTGCGGTTTTGTCTCATATATATCGATGCGAGGTTGTGGTTAATTAATCGGACCGGGGAGCTCTGTGCCCCAAAGGCGCGGAGAGCATGCCCTAGACACTCCTCTTGCAATAGCTCTGCGTCCATCCATTCTCCCAGATGGATGTGAGATTTGACTAGACTAAGGTTTGAGACAATGTAATGTGGATGACCGACTCCGTGTTTTGCTACTTCATCTCTGATGTGCATTCGCAGAGCCTTCGATTTCTCAAATTCTTGTAATTCATCCAGGAGATCTCCCATCGTACCGTATAATTTTAGCGTTATTGAATGGAGCTTCCCAAATTCTCCCTCCATATCTCTAACCTCTGTTTCGTATACTCTCCGGGCGTTCTCTAGGTTGTTTAACCCCGATATTGAATATTCGTAAACAATATTAACCCTCTCCAGTCCTTCCAGTTGGCACAGTCTCTTATTCTTCCATCCAGAAGGTTTTACCGCTTCTTTTTCGATCTTCAAATCCTCAAACTGTCGCATACTATTGCGTAGCCATATACAACGTTTAGTGTCATCTGATTTAGCTCCAAACCCAATCTGGTAACAAAACGCAACCTGGAATGCGACGTTAGAAGCAAATGGTTGAATTTTGTTCTTCAAGTAGCAATCTTCGAGGCTCTGTCTAATTTGTATTCGCACACGATAGTCTGCTTCCACGAAGTCCGCCAGATTGTCTGCAATCTAAAACTAGTCTCAGTAAAGTACAGGAGGGTGAAAATCAATCATTATTACCCACCCGGAAAGACCGATTCGTTGAGAGCTTCGTCGTTGTCTCACACGGCGCTGCAGTAATTTGATGCAATTCAACTCTGAACTGATTAGAGAAAATCATTAGTGTCGCGTGGTCTATGGTTAAACTCACCGTTCCATTCTCAGCAGATGCAGCAGTTTTCCAAGATTTGAGACCCGCTTTTCGGGATTACATTGAAGTGCCATGCTGAAAAATTCTTGCAGCTGTTTCCTATGTTCAATATTGAAGTCTGGCAATGATTCCATATGTTTATATGCCATACGTTCCAGTTTATCATCAGCTTTAAGCTGCTCAAGTGGTGTGAGTGGCCCACTGGATGACTCGAACGAAACAATCTGAGTCATTTGTGAGATGTGCGTGCTCCCAAGCAAAATCCAAAGACACAGCATCCCAAAAGAGTACACATCGGTCTTTTTGGCTTCGGTGACTGTGAACTCCCCAAAATGGTGCTCAGGAGCATTCCATGGCCTAGACTTCGGCAGAAAAACTCTCCCTGCTCCACCTGGGACAAAAGCTTCACTCGCGGCAAAAGTCGAATAGCCAAAATCGGTTACTTGTACTGCAGTCTTTCCAGTAGCGTGCTTGAACACTAGCACATTGTGTGGTTTGATATCCCCGTGAATGATATCTGTATCGATGTTAGACGTCCAAATTATCTGCACAGCAACTAGTATCTTTTAGGAATAGTCTAGGATTACAAACCGTAAGCATGCAATTTTATAATGGCACTCCCGATGTCGGCACAAATCTTCAGACGATCCTGTATTGTCATGTCCATACCTTCATCCACCTTCATGAATTGATGGAGGTCCCACGCCGCTTTCTCAAAGACCAGTACAGGTACGGCGTTCCCCGTTCCGGACTTGATTTCCCAACAAATTCCCTCGAGGTTGACTATGTTTGGGTGATTCCGAATAGGAGGTTGACTCAAGATCAGCACTTCTGAAATAAGTGGTAAGTAGTTATTGTTTGAATCTCCGGAGTAGTGAAATCGCTTAAACGCAAGAGGCATGTCGGCGATGATTAAAGATTGGCTAATCTTCCCTGAGCCGCCTTCGCCGATATTATTGAGAGAAGGTTGCCAAGTTACGGGTAGGAAGTCAACATTGCATTGTTGGACAATCGAAAGAAATGCGATCAGGTCGCATGGGAGGTCACTGTGAAGATGATTTGTAGAGGCAGAGCAGCGAGTAAATATTCCATCGGAGTGTGACACCCATCCGGAGTTGTGCGTTGAAAACATAGCTGGCTACTATGCGGTGTAGGGAGTCGGATGTAGAAAGATAGCGGAAGTTGATCTTGTCATAGAGTCAGCACACAGCGTAGTCTGCTTAGACGGTTGAAAAGATTCTATGCATTGAAAGGGAATGAATTGTACATACATAAGTGTAAGAACGGTTGGTGGGTGCGATTTCTCTATTAAGTTCTACACCGCCGAAGTATTAATGCAAAAAGTGAATGAGGCTGTGTAACAAAACCCTTATCTCAACAATATGGGCACACTGCGCGAATATATGGGTGCAAGGCCTTCGCCGATCCCTGCGTGGGGAGCAACACGTACATTAAAATTAACAATGTAGTGTTGGTAGCTCGTCAGTGTGCACAAATGCGCAGCTGTGGGCAATTGTGATACGATATAACACTACCATTGGTGCAAATAATAAGATAGCTCGCTCAGCCTCGCTGCATCAAGCAGAATGGCTAGTTTGCATTGCGTTATTTATGCACATGCACATATGACTGCAGATATTTGCATATGCAGTTATTGCTAGAAATGAGGCTCCAGGAAGGCGCACTGAACTTTATGGGACGTTAGCACATGGTGTGTTAGATGAATAATGCAGCATGCACGAGGCAGTATGTAAGGCGCTCATGCAATTATCAAAACTGCTAAGTACCGATGCTTCCGAAGCGCCTTAGTAATTTCAAATTGTAATTAGGCAACGTAGCTGTGACCCGCATATCAGTTTGTTTGCAGTTTGTAATCATAATGTATTCGGCCGCGTAGCGGCCATGACATATATAATATTTATCCACCCCCCCAAAATCCCAGTCGCTTCCTCAGGGTTTTCAGCCCCTTGGCAAAGTCGCGAAAGCAGCACCCTTTGCAACCTCCGGGCACTTTCCCGTCCCCCCGCAGTAGACTCTCTACCCGGCTCCCCTAACACCCTACCACTCCGGCCCTCACTGCCTGTTCCCCCAAAATGCAATACAGTTAGGTAGACCCCCGTTCCTTAGTAACCTGCTGCAACCCCACTTAGTCGAAACCCTATCAAAAATCCCTCGTTATCGTCCCCCGGGGTTTCATATGAAGTTATCGCAGTGCAATACCCCAACCGCCTGAAAACAGGCAGGAAAGACAGAGTCAAAGTCGAGACTGAAAACTCCCTAGGTCATACACGGCGCGCTGACCATCGTCGGGCTAGAACTGGTGGGCGGGCGGACGGTTTAGGTCGAATCGAATCATGTCGTAACTTTATCGTATAACTGGCGTAAAACGTTCCGAAAGAAGGTGAGTTGCCCCAACAGGGGACTACCGTTCGGTATACAGTACATGAGCGAATATACACCTCGGCCGCGAATAGAGCTAGACGGATCTCTGAAGGGAGGACGGCGGCGAAGGCGGAGTGGGAAGCCGACAAGTGCTCCAAGCACTACGGCTATAGGCTGAAGGGCAAGGCCGGGAGCAAGAGACCCGTCCCAATGTCAAGCGTGAAATCACTGGCAGCAAGGTTCTATAGACTGAAGAGCGGGCATGCACCGACTGGAACGTACCTAAAGCGGTTCGGACACAGAGAGGACGACAAGTGCTGGTGGTGCAGAGAAGGAACGCTACAGACGCGGGAGCATCTCCTCCGCCACTGCAGCCGGTGGAAAGACCAGCAGAAAGCGCTCTGGACGGCGGTAGGAAAGGTCACAGGATGGAAAGCGGGCAGATGCCGACATGTGCAGATATCTGAGCTGTTTTCCCATGGAGATATGCGACCATGCGGTGATGGACTTCCTGGCAGCCACGGATGTCGGGAAGTTCCCGCCGAGGCAAGCGGAGGAGCGCGGGCAGGAGGAGAGCGGACAGGAGGAGCGTGAGTAAGGATGCTTGGAGCGGGGGCGATCTCTCTTTTCGTTGATCTCTTTTGTTTTGTGTGGGCTCAATCTCTTTTGCTTTTCATTTCATTTGTCAAAGGGGACGATGGGTAGCAGGTGGGAGCTCCGCCATCTAGCCGGCTCGCCCGGAGGCGGAGGGGGTGTCTAGACTCTGTCATACTCTAATTAGAGTGAATACAGTATGAATAAAACAAACAAACAAAAACTACCGTTCGGTGTCGATGCTGAGTGGTATCGATATTGTCGTTGACGAGGTACACTCACCCGAAGATGAGCGGATACACACGGATGAAGCCAAAGTAAAACCCTGCTCTCCCCCAAAGAGGGGAAAGCTTGGCAAAACCAGGCGGAGAGGGTGGTTGTCGAAGGTGTGTGTACCCGCATATCGGTGCGCATGTGAAATACGAACAAAAGCAAAACTTTGCATATACACCACTAGTAAATTCATTGCAGGGGTCCTTGATAGGTTGCTTAGGGAAAAGATTTTATTGCTCCATCAATAGGGTAAACATGTTAACACTGGGACCATTTGAGGCCGATACATCGGCCCCTGCTCCGCTTACATCAAATGGTTTTCGATAATTCATCGGTTCGATTCTATCGGTGTCATACAGCGGGGCCTAGAACTTTCCTTGGATGACCGATACATAAGAATTGAAAATAGTGTAAAGATGGAAGCGGTTCAAACTGGTAAAGGGGTGCTAATCTTCGAGTTACAGTCGATAAACCAGCCACAGCTCGGCCAAAGTATTATTTGGCCTGTTCCACCTCAACGAACCCGTTTCACCCCATTAATCGCTGAAATAATTCTCTGTGGACTCAGGAGATTCAATTCGCCAGCCGAAAATCTTCAAGAGAGATATCAATTCTCATAGATGAGTTTTCTCTCGTTCCCAGGTTGACTAGTCAGTGCTCGTAAACACCCACGCGGCTAGCAATTTATTTTGTTACCACACTGGGAACGAGAGAAAGATGAGTTTGTTGATCGCTATTCTGTTGTGCTCCTATACATATCTACGTAGCAACGGCTTCACATGAAAATCACTACCACTCCACAATAACTATTATAATAGCTTTAGTGTTCCTAAGCGGCCCGGCCTCCATTCTGAAAGCCTGCGCTAAGGGCGGCCCGGCCCGGCCTGGGTCAGAAGCCGCCCGGCCGGCCGCCAAGAAAAGCCGCCCGGCCGCCAAGAAAAAGCCTGCAGGCCGGCCGCCACAACGGATGGCAAGGTTATGAACTTATGATGGACGATGGCTGAGTTTACTTTGGTGGCTTTTTGAGTTTAAGACTTTAGGCAGCAGCAATGGGTGTCATTTAAACAAAATATGTTTATGCTTGTTCGATTGAACTTATACGTTGGCAAATAAAGCCTGCTGGCCGGCCGCCCGGCCGCCAAGAAAAAGCCTGCAGGCCCGGCCCTCATTTAAAAGCCGCCGCTAAGGGCGGCCCGGCCTGGCCGCTTAGGAACACTGAGTGGGACTGATGTTATGTTACGGTGAAGGGACCTACTGCGGCTGCTCATCAACAAATCGAGCAAGTGACCAAGGCTATCTTTGCGTATGATAAGAACCCCGTCGCCACTACACTAAGAAGCCGTCACCAACCGAAATTTCCTCCGATGATCTACCATTCTATTCATCCGGCGAAGACGAGCCACCTCCTTGGTTGTATGGCTGGAGGCCCTTAAAGCTTGCTGCTGTCCTGGGCGAAGTCGACGATATGTTGCGACTGCTAGATGAGGACCAGCAGACACCTGTCATTCGCTGCCGAGGAAGGATGTCAAAATGGTCCGAATGCTTCTTGCCTACAACTGACGTATCTCAATTTAACGGGACACCAGCGATCGTAACCCTTTGTCTTATACAATCGAGGGAAGATATACCAAGGTGATTCGGCTGCTATTTCAAAACGCATTGTCGTGGGCGGCGGAAAACGGATGCTTGGACATTGTTCGTGCACTCGTAAATGTTTACGAAGCCGACGAATATCTACCGTGTGTGATAGCTACTGTCCTGAGGACTCTGCACAGAAGAGGAAACACACGGAAGTGGTAGAATTCCGGTCATAGGTTGTGGATTTGGTATCAAGATTGTAATAGTTGTGGATTGGGGTCAACTGGCTGCAAGGGCGCTGGTTATTACTTTACATTCACACAGATAAGCAGACTCACAGTCGCCCTCAACCACGTACATACGGTTAGCTAGGTCATTTTTTATGTTTAGTAGTCTATCTTATTGCACTGCATTCATACATCGTGCACAGACAGCCTCGGGCTTAGTAACAGTAGCTGACAGGTTCCAATGCCGAGTCCATCGTGGCTGGCGGGGAAGCCGGGCTATCGAAAGTATTGCAAGGGCCTAGTTTTCCATAAGTCTTGTATGACTTGTGGGATTTGGGATTCCTCACCAGCGACTACAAATGCGGTGAACAACGTCGTACAGAGGATATGCCGAAATATCGTCAGCTAGCGAAAAAAACGGACTGCCTCAAGAATATGCGTTACATTCGTTATTGAACCCTAACCCAATTCAGACACAAGGATTATCCAACTGTGTCGGGAAAGTACGAGTATCCCACATGTTTTGTGCATCCACGCGGCATTTGTTTGTTTGTAATGATACTGTATTCGCCCGCTTATGGGCATGACGTACATCTTCCCCAAATTGTTGAGGAGTAGGCCTAGGCCTTCTACCCCAATTTTCTGTTAGAAACGTATATCGTTACCGTTATCCCATCAGCTGCCGTTATGGGATATTTTTCATTCGCTTCAAATTTAGCAAGCTATAGTCGTTACGACCAGGCCGACCTAGCCAGCCATATTTCGGCATCTCGGTCTCTAGCTTACTTTAACAATTACCATACAATATAAAGAATCACAATGTTAACGATTCCAGTAGCGATTGATGCCTCTTGTTTGATGTTCACGGCTGTGATGTTATCCAGAACGTTGTTACTGTTGTTGTTGTTTAATCATACTGTATTGACTCTAATTAGAGTATGACAGGACCCTGATATCCCCTCCGCCTCCGGGCGAGCCGGCTAGATGGCGGAGCTCCCCCCCCGCTACCCTCCGTCCCCGCTGAACGTTGTTACTTCCATATGGATGGCAATCGGATGTTTGCCGCATTCCTTGTGCCGAGAGAGTAGCGGAATAATTAATATGATGCTCAATCAATAATCCCTAAGTCAACCAACTGGATTTTCAGCTAGCCCTTTGTATATAACTATAACGCGGGTCTTAGAAGCAGTAGAGTTATTATTTGGTAATCGAAATGTCGGTTGTGACAAGATAAACCGGGTGATAATCCATGACGGTAAATATTCTCGTTTGCCGAATGGTTTGAGAAATTTTTGGAATATCTCGTTCATAAAACTCTACGGCGTCCTAAATGCTGAGGTTGTATTCCTAGGAGTGTCAGAACACCATGTCCTATGCACAGTTACTTTCACTGTCACCACCCCCGGCTTTACAATTGTGTACTCACTAAGAACCCCCGCTATCCTTTCACATCGTTTCAAGGTCTCTTACTTCCCAATTTGATGTGTGACAACGTACCCAAAGAGAGGGTAGTATAAGCTATAGCAGTACTACCGTCAACAATAACGTGGCCTAGCCTCCGGGCTTTTCATCTTCATCGTCGTGTAACACAACGCGGTCATTTATTATAACTTCACACAAATGAACAGCAAAAACGAAGTACACCTCCCCAGCAGGGAATTGAACCCTGGTCTCCCGCGTTGCTTGTACTGACAGGCGGAAATACTAACCACTATACTACTGAGGACTACGAATTCCTCATCCAACATACAGTATACAACCAAAAAGTGTTAACTACGGATTTAACCCGAAGGCAGTCGGGACTAGACGGTAGGTTTTCTGTTCTCCAGTAACCTCGGGCTTGGTACAGTACTAATCTCGGGCTTGGTGCACTACGTAGCTTTTCGATTCTCGCGGGCTTGGCACAGCTCACTGATTACCACGAGCGTGGTACAGCTCTCAGGTTATCTCGGGCCTGAGTGGTACTTCACTCTTGGTATGATATATTTCCTTACATTTGTCTATCTTATTCACTCTTTGTACGATAGACAATTCAGCATCTTTCATTTCTTTGTTAATTGCTCTCAACAGAAAGAGCAATGACAATCGCCGTCTAGCGGGTGTTGTCGGCGAACAAAACATAATGGACGATGTAGATTACATCTACAGGTGACACCGTACATAAGTATGCCCTACTGTGGAATCAAATCTGGAATGGGCGCAGTTACTCATTTACGGCAGTGTAGTGACTTAGCCACAGGGCGCAGTGACTTGGCCACAGTCCGAGTTTCAACACTTCCGTCCTGGACTATCCAGCTCGTGGAAACCACATTATCCATGGAATTATGGGTAGGGCTGCTAACCACGATTGACCTATGACTGTTGAGATTGTTTGCTTGCTATACATAAAACTTCTAAGTGTGACTCTGGGGAGGAGAATCGCCACCGCCGCCACCGCCACCACCGCCGCCACCGCCGCCACCACTGCCACCGTCACCGCCTCCCCTCCGCCTGCGCCGCCGCCGCCGCTGTGGTCACCGCCACACCCCGCTTGGCCATCCCCAACCGCAGCTAAATCATGATTAGACAACACTGCTGATATAAGGCAGTAATTCCTGTTCCATTATAACAATAGTGGCAGCTATAAAATTGTTATAAGAAAGTTAATGAAGTCTCACTATAACATGGAGGCCGGCAAAGCAATAAAACCCAGTGGCTCATATGCAAAAGCGTAGTATACGCACTCGCCTGTATCTACCAACCCCGATGAGCTTGTATGCCTGAGAAGTTGAAGTCGACGATCTATAAGTTTCTACAATAGTCGCAAGTTCTACAACGAGTGATGACTGATGATAACTGCATCGCGAGTTTCTTCCCTGAGTTCATTGCGAGTCAATATCGTCTGTAGAGTATCTACAGCGAGACAAATCTTAATACTGTCCGTTTACATATGAAGATCGCTGTAGCACATCCAAGATGCAGTAAATTAAAAATACATCGAGCAGGTCACCCCCATTTATCCTGCACCCGATGCATCTATCTAAAGCTTAGTAAGAACATCTATTTTCCGAAGTGACTTTGAGACCTCCAATGCACAGCCAGAAAAAGTATCAAAACTACAGTACCAGGGATTCCCGCATGGTCACCCACTGCAGTACTAACCGGGCGATGTTATGCTTAGATATGGCTGAGCGGACGGGAAGCCTCGTATTCATAACTCTATGACCGTAGCTGTTATTTGTTCATATTTTGTGACTATATTGATGCAAATGTTAAAGCTAGCTAGATATCATGTCCTAACCGACTATTCGAAACATGTGAAAGAAAAGCAGGATCGCTGTAACCATCTTATAACCGTGTTTCACTATTTGATAAGTAAACTAAATCCCTAGCCTATTTTCCGATTCCTAGACATTTTTAATAACCACTGAAGTTTGAGTTCCCATAATCCCGAACGCATACAAAAAGAATGCTCAAAACCGAATTTGAAGCGGTAGTCTTCGCATTACGTACACCGTACCGAATCGCTATTTAGGCGCTTATTGTGGTAGCCGTTGGCGCTTGTGTGTTGGCAGTGCTGAGAGTGAAAACGTCGATTATACGCTGAGAACACGTAATACAGCATTTTGAGCGATATAATCTAGTTTCCGTTTCCCCGCTGTCGCAATCAATGAATGCAAATAAGAATCTGCTGTACAACCGAATCAACGAATATTAGATCATCAACCCTCAGGCATAGCAAGCATCATCCTTGCAGCGAACCGAGCGCAAATCTTGCAGCCCTAACTTAGAAATTATAATAGCAATCCCCAACGCCATACCAAATTCTCCCCTTCTTTAAATACACCAAAACAGCATACAACCCAACCTTAAACGCCGTAGCGCATCTGCTTTCTGCGGAGCTCTTCCCTTCAAGCAAACCTCATAGTACACCGGCTTCGGTGGCAGCGGAGGAACAAGCCCGCTCATGCAACTGTACGAAAGCGGGAATGAAGCTTTCTACACGACTACATCTGTACTGATACAATAACGGGGGAGGGAGGGACATGGTGTGTTGTCGAGAGGACCGAGAGGAAATGGGAGGAAGATAAGGACGGAAGGAGGGGAGGGGGGGATGGTATAAGGGGTGCAGCGACATATATTGTATGTAGACTCAGCATGCGTCTTCACCTATGTGTGTTCAAACTCTAGTTTCGGATCAAGTGGTTCTCGCACGAGCGAGCCAAACTCTGTTAGTCCAGCAGGCCGCAGTCATTCATGATCCCCATAAGAGTCCTCTTCTGCCGTAACTACCACCGCCGCTCTTCGCTCGCATATCCAGCCTGCGAGGGTTACCACTTGCGAGGGCTATCGCCTCAGAAGGTCGAATATACCGCAGCACTCACAAACCCGGTGCGGGAAAAGCTGGATAGTTCACAGTGCTTCCGGGTCTTTGAAGCGGCTTTGAGTTTGGCAATGCGTTTTAGGCATGGAGTTCGACTTTCTCATTGTCTAACATATCTAGATTAATTCATTATGTGGTGGTAGCGATCATTCACCTGCTGTTCTGGGACTTGTTCATACAATGCGCTCCCTTGCGTTTCCAATAGCCCAAGCAAATCGAGGCAGTTGCCGCGTAGTCTATAACGGATGCCTTGTGTAACTATCCCGTCCTCCCAGAGCTGATATTCAAGAGCCCCAGTAGAGTGATATATCTAACCCTAACCCACGCAAAGATATTTCCGGATCATAGACCGATTTCATAAGCGGAAGATATGAAGGCTGTCAGATCCCCAATCACAGTCATGTATGATCTAAACTGCAGTTCTTATCCCCAGCGGCTAAAGTTTTCACGTCCCAATTTCCCCACCCAACCCATTTGCTGCGCTGGAAGAAACCTCCGTTCTCCGCAATCTCCATCTCGCCACACCCATTTCCTATCCCCTTTCGATCCTAGTCCGTACAACCATGGTACATGCGGAAGTCTAATTAGAGTTGTATTATCCCCTGTATGGTAATTACTGTAGGGTACCGTGTCACCGGTACCCCGGTTCGCGGATCCAGCCAAGGGGCAAACCCGCATATATAATACCCTACAATATAGTAGCCCAGCGTGCCAACCAAACGAAAGATCGAACTCTCGCTAAATTTAATCTAACCGTAACACCGCATTCGTTGGAGCACGAGGGGCCTAGAAACTTTCGTGCCATAGTTGCACAGAGTTGCCGCGGCATCTATATTCGCCGCACGCGCAGTCTATGTTCGACTTTCGGATTACTATACACCCCCACCTCCGACCCGGATATACTACACAACACTAACTTCCTCATGCAAGGCGCCAGCTTCACCCCGTTTCATGATTTTTGTAACTCTGCTGCCTGGAAAAAGAAAAACGTCATACACAAGAAGACCGCACAATATACCTCGGCATCAGTGGGTTGCAAAGTACTCTATCCCGCTCAAAACTCGAACCCCGGAATTATTGCGGTGGTGCAAATGCAGGTGCACGGGGCGATTTAATCCTTGCAAGCCAAATCGAGCTGATCTCCCCTATACCCGGAATAAACGTAGTAGATCGGCACCCCGGCAACCGGCTGTTCCACAATGCGCACGTGGGGACTCGTTCATTGGCTCTGACATGTTCGTTCTGACTGAGCGCCGCGTCATCTCCGCATGTTCTTGTGCGATGTGGTGGGGTTGCGATGATTAGTCGGGTGGTTATTAATGTGTATAGAGTAGAGTAGGGCACCACAGCGTGGAAGAGAGACGCAATTGGTGGAGAGTCGATATTGCCGGTTGGGAAGATGGAAGGAAAAATGCCAATATTTTCCTCCGTGGAGGCCGGTGGTTAGAAAGGTTGGATTTTTCGGGCGTACAAACATTGACAGGGTTGTGGAACGTTTCGCAACAGGTTCGCCAAGCGATTGTCGTGCAAGCAGTGCTGCATCGGAGGGCGTCGACGGAGATATACTGCAAGGGTCGGGCCGACCAGAAAGGCTTGGATAGTTGGAGTAGATAAAAAAAGAAAGTGGTTGGCGTTGGAGTTGGGGGCCTGCTTATCGAACACTATACATGTGCGTTGGGCACTGTCCACAGGGCTGTGCCCGCCCGATTATGGTGTGATCAGCACACTAACTATTCCTCTCCCGTCACATCGCGTATATTTCTAGAACTCTGGGTGTAGCACAAACCTCCGTGCTCTACAAGCTCTCTGCATACTTAAGTGTTCTCCGCTCTTTAGTACTACATCCCCCACAGTTCATTACCACTGCGGCTGAAATATCTTCCGTCTACTCTCCCGTCGCACCCAACCACACACCTCGTTCGTCCTCGACTCTGATGCGCCAACACGTTTCATCTGCAAGTGTGTGAATCTACCCGTGTAACGCCACTGCTTGCTATCACAGTGTACGTATCTTAGTTAACCACCGCCCGCATTTCTCCTCTTTACTTTCGTCTCCCGAGCATCTCTCTACCTCCATCGCCACATGCCTAGACATGTCTAGATCTAGTACCCGCCCCCATCTCTGTTCACTCCACGATGCCACTAACAAACCATGAACTTAGACAACGACACACCATCCCTTGGATCCTACACCCCCGTCAACACCGGTACCTCTCCCCCCTCCCCGGAGCAACAGCGCACTGACACCCCAGACTCTCTACCACCAAAAAAACGAAAACAATATGTCCCCTTCACGCTGCACACGTTAACGCTGCTTGGCTATGCAGTATTGTGTCTTGCGCTGATCGGGGGGCTCGAGGTGTTGGCGCGGATGAAGTCATTGCAGACTGCGGGCGCGGGGCTGGGGTTTTTACCGCAGAAGCGCGGACTGGGTGAGGTTGGTTATGAGCCGTATGCGGAGGTGGGAGGGAGGATTAGGGGAAGGTTTGAGAGGGGGAATGTGAGTTTGGTGGGTGTGACGACAACAAGCGGTGAGGGTTTGCGGTCGAGTTCGGAGGTGCTGTCGGCGGGTTCGACAGAGGGGAAGCAGGCTTCCGAAACAATATTGCAGACTTCAACTACCGATGTTTCTACGGCTTTGGCTAGCGGGACGGACAGTGCAAATCCTCCGCCGTCGTCGGCTGCGCATGCTAGCACCCCGGCGGTGCCGGACACATCGCAATCTGGCATTTCTTCACCGCCGGAAACATCACAGCCCAGCACCCCATCTTCACCGGCGGACACACTATCAACCTCTACCATCCAATTCCCCTCTTCACCGGCGAACACACTATCAACCCTGCCCACCCAATCTCTCTCATCATCGCTGCATGGATTAACACTCCACACGACCCACCACAACTTCCTCATCCGCCCATCTCAATACGCATCCAACATCGACGACCAACCCACCACCACCACCACCACCACCACCCCTTCCTCGACTCCCCCACCTCCCCCCAGCACCACCGGCCTCATCCCCCTCTCCCTACTAACCCCCACCACCACTACCCACGGCTCCATCGCCTTCCGCCCTATAGACAGCGCCTACGCCTCCAGCATCGACGAC
>Ga0307512_10003355_pt1 | contig 18752 bp, 12 predicted proteins | sample 14_EM_MG_FD_200267 | JGI IMG/M metagenome (GOLD analysis project Ga0307512, IMG submission 200267) | Populus trichocarpa ectomycorrhiza microbial communities from riparian zone in the Pacific Northwest, United States - 14_EM | ecosystem: Host-associated > Plants > Roots > Unclassified | place... | reverse complement strand
CATGAGGGTCAAAAACTGTCTGGAGAGAGCCAGTCGTTCAAGAAGAAGCTAGATACACGACCAATCTTCGAGTCCTGGTTGGCCGATGTGAACAGGCGCAACATCGCTATATACGGGATGCTGTTCAACATCAATCGCAATCGAGCTGCCGGCAACACCCTCGAGTTGGCGGTCAACTTTGACCCACAGGTCATCGCTCTCTTCAAAGAAGTCCGAAATCTCACCTGGCTTAATTTCCAGTTCCCGCATGCTATCACGAACATCTCCAAGGAGGCGAAGCGGGTCTATCCTTATGCTGTGAGCCTGATGGAAACTGTCAGGACTCTGGCTCAGACCAATCGCACTATCTCGGAAATGTCAGAAGTCTCGGTCCTTCTCAGTGGCTACCAGAATGACGTCCATAATCTCATCACGAAAGGCATACCACTCAAGTGGGAATCATTTGTACATTCATATGACCTCCATCTCAGACAGTTGCAATACCTGCCGAACGGCGGCGTTGACCCTTCGACATCCTTGGCTGGTCGGGAAAGCAGGCATGTTCAGTTCGTCCGCGACTTTGCAGCCGCCGTCTCGATCCTGCAGGGCAAGACGGGTACGTTGGCCACCATCCACGACACCATTCAAAAGGCCATGGCGGAACTTCGGACCTGTCCCTACGACAACGATGCATTCCAACACACCATTGACACCATTCAGGTAGCCGTCGATCAGCTGAACCTCGAGAACTACGTTAACCTGGCCCATTGGGTCGGTGAACTGAACCAGAGGATTGAGATGATATTCCTCACGAGGCTCCAGGAAGCTGTGGTGCTTTGGATCAATGTATTCAAGGGGGAAAGAGATGATGGCGTGGACGGTGACATCGTCCGCAAGCGGATCAGTCGCATCGAGGACACTGGCATGGCCGCAATTGCACGCGACGATGGTGCATACAACCCCAAGATGAAGAGGCTCGTTCATGAAATAAGTATTCGGAACCAAGTTATCTATCTTGACCCTCCGTTGGAGTTTGCTAGGGCGAGCTGGTTCCTGCAATTACACCAGTGGCTTGGTGTTGTGTGCAACCTTCACAAACTCAAGGCCAGTCGGTATGAGATGAATATTAACATCGACGCCAGCGAGGTGGAGATTTTCCACGAGTTGGTATGTTCCTTGCCCCCAGTGGTTGATCGCGACTGATTGAATTAGCCCGCACACTGTGCGCCGACAATTTCCGAGGCCTACCAGGCGGTGGAGACCAAGATCAGTGTAATTGCAGCGTACGTCGAGGAGTGGCTGCGCTTCCAATCACTTTGGGACTTGCAGTCAGAGCAGGTCTACGACGCTCTCGGAGACAACCTGGGGAAATGGCTCCAGTTACTTCACGAGATCCGTAAATCGAGGTCCACCTTTGACACCTCCGACGTTAGCCGATCATTTGGCAATATCATCATCGATTACGAGCAGGTACAGACGAAAGTGAACGCAAAGTACGATCAGTGGCAACACGATATTCTCATTAAGTTTGCCAACAAGCTAGGAAACCGCATGCGAGAGGCGTACGCCGAGATCGGAAAGGCGAGAAAGGACCTGGAGGGACAGTCTCTCGAGGCTTCATCGACTGCACAAGCCGTGGCGTTTATAACCGTTGTCCAGCAGTCAAAGAGGAAAGTGAAGGCATGGGCACCCGAGGTGGAAATATTCAAGCAGGGTGAAACAACCTTGACTAGACAACGCTATCAATTCCCTCAGGACTGGCTCTATGTCGATCAGATTGGCGGTGAATGGACCGCGCTCAATGAGATATTGGCTCGCAAGAGCAAGATCGTACAGGACCAGACTGGCATGTGACCCCTTTTCTCATATTATCGATGCACTGATACTAATAGTCTTGCAGATGCGCTCAGAGCGAAGATTGTTGCTGAGGATAGAGTTGTCGCGGACAAGATCAGTAATGTCGTGGCGGAGTGGAACGACCAAAAGCCCGTGTCCGGCACGATCCAACCAGAGGATGCCTCCGCTACGCTCAGCACATTCGAAACCAGGCTGACACAGCTCAAGGCGGAGTCGGAAATGGTCTCGAAAGCGAAGGAAGCGTTAGATATCGCTGCTGGCCCGGACAACTTATTGGCAGGCATCCTCGAGGAAGTGCAGGACTTTAAATCCGTTTGGTCGGCGTTGTCTACTATTTGGAAGAGCTTGAACGATCTGCGCGATACCTTATGGTCCAGTGTTATTGCCCGCAAGATTCGACAGGGCCTCGAGGGTCTCATCAATATGACCAAAGAGATGCCCAGCAGGATGCGGCAATATGCTGCCTTCGAGCACATCCAAAACGTGCTGCGTCTGCTCGTGAAGGTCAATCCGTTACTATCCGATCTTAAGTCAGAAGCCGTCAGGGAGAGGCATTGGTCCAAGGTCTTCAAAGCGCTCAAGCCTGGGCAGAGGGTGTACCTCAGCTCCCTCAATCTTGGAACTGTGTGGGACCTTAATCTGGTAGCTAGTGAGCCCATAATTCGCGACATCATCGCACAGGCCCAAGGTGAAATGGCACTGGAGGAGTTCTTGAAGCAAGTCCGCGAGACATGGAGTGGCTATGTTCTTGACTTGGTCGGATATCAGAACAAGTGTCGCCTTATCCGTGGGTGGGACGATCTGTTTGCGAAGTGCAGCGAGAATCTCAATTCCCTTCAGGCCATGAGGCACTCTCCCTACTATAAAGAATTCGAGGACGAGGCATCTTCTTGGGAGGACAAACTCAATAGAGTGCATGTCCTCTTCGATATCTGGATCGATGTCCAGAGACAGTGGGTTTACCTTGAGGGAGTCTTTACCGGTAATGCCGATATCAAGCATCTTTTGCCCATTGAATCGTCCCGATTCCAGAATATCAACTCGGAGTTTTTCACGGTCATGAAGAAGGTGTACAAGTCACCGTACGTCCTTGATGTTCTCAACATCTCTGGTGTGCAGAAATCGTTGGAGCGACTCGCAGAGTTGTTGAACAAGATTCAAAAGGCGTTGGGAGAATACTTGGAGAAGGAGCGAGTTTCATTCCCGCGGTTCTATTTCGTTGGTGACGAAGATTTGCTCGAGATCATTGGAAACAGTAATGACTCCGTGCGGATTCAAAAGCACTTCAAGAAGATGTTCGCCGGGCTATCTGGCTTGGTTCTTGACGATGACTCGACGATCGTCGCTTTCACCTCAAAGGAAGGCGAAGAGGTCCGTCTGAAGAGGGAGATCTCTTTGATCAAGACTCCAAAAATTAACGACTGGCTGACGGCGCTGGAGACGAACATGAAGCTGACACTTGCCGAGCTTCTGTGGGAGGCGGTTGCCGAATTCAAAGCAATCTTTGGTGCCAATGACCTCGATATGACAGCGTTCAAATACATCACCAAATACCCGGCCCAAATTGTGGTGCTGGCGACTCAAGTTGTATGGACGACAGTAGTGGAGAAGGCGTTAAAAGAGGGTGGATCGGGCTTGCAATTTCTGTATGAGCAGGAGGTTAAGGTCCTCACTCTGTTGGCTTCCATGGTACTGGGTGATTTGGAACCTATCGAACGAAAGAAGTGCGAACATCTCATCACTGAATTCGTACATCAACGCGACTGCATTCAGAGACTAGTTGCTAGATCGGCTTCTACTGCGCAAGACCCTCTCTGGCTCTTGCAGATGAGGTACCACTATTCGGACGAAGGAGACTTTATCAACCGCCTCTGCATCCGAATGGCAAATGCCGAACTGGATTACGGTTTCGAATACCTGGGTGTGCCTGAGAGGCTGGTCCGCACACCACTCACAGACCGATGTTTCTTGACTTTGACGCAAGCGCTATGTCAGCGACTCGGAGGATCTCCGTACGGCCCCGCCGGAACGGGAAAGACCGAGTCAGTCAAGGCGCTGGGGGTTCAGCTTGGAAGGTTTACTCTCGTGTTCTGCTGTGACGACACATTCGATTTTCAGGCGATGGGTAGGATATTTTTGGGTATTTGTCAGGTGGGTGCTTGGGGTTGCTTTGACGAATTCAATCGTCTGGAGGAGAGGATTTTGTCCGCCGTTTCACAGCAGGTCCAGAACATTCAGATCGGGCTCAAGAAGAATATCGAGAATCCGGATGCGCAAATTGAGATGGTCGGTAGGCAGTTGAAGGTGCACAAGAACACTGGTGAGTCTGAATTCGCCATAGGATTAGTGGTCGCTGACATTTTCCAGGTATCTTTATCACCATGAATCCTGGATATGCTGGTCGCTCGAACCTGCCGGATAATTTGAAGAAACTTTTCCGGAGTGTGGCCATGTCGAAGCCAGACAAAGAGCTCATTACGGAAGTTATGCTGTACTCCCAAGGATTCATCCAAGCCAAGGACCTGGCCAAATCCACAGTACCGTTCTTCGACTCGTGTGCTCTCCGACTGTCAAAACAGGCGCATTACGATTTTGGTCTGCGAGCCCTCAAGAGTGTGCTAGTCAGTTCCGGTGGTCTCAAACGTGCGAAAATTACGGACGCCGGTGAAAACGCTAGCGACGTTAAGTGGGAAGCGCAAATCATTGTTCAGAGTTTGCGTGAGACCATTGCGCCGAAGTTGATCCGGAATGATGTTGAGATTATGAAGGAAATCGAACGAGAGGCATTCCCCGGTGTGGAATATGTGCCAGGAAACATGAGCAAGCTAGAAGACGCCGTCAAGAAAATAGCCGCGGAGCAGAATTTTGTCGTCACCGATACTTGGATGACGAAAATTCTTCAGCTCTACCAAATCCAGAACATTCATCACGGTGTCATGATGGTTGGAAACTCCGGATCTGGAAAGTCTGGTGCCTGGAAAGTTCTCCTCCAGGCTCTGCAGCAGGTGGAGGGTCAGGAGGGAGTTCACCATGTCATCGATCCTAAGGTCATGTCCAAGGAGGCGCTGTACGGCAGCTTGGACTCTACAACAAGAGAATGGACCGACGGTCTGTTTACCAGTATACTCCGGAAGATCGTCGACAACCTCCGTGGAGAGGACGCGAAGAGGCATTGGATCGTATTCGACGGTGATGTCGACCCCGAATGGGTAGAGAACTTGAATAGGTACTGCTTTCCCTTCATGGCTGGCCGGTAAACTTGTGCTGACATTATTCAGTGTTTTGGATGACAACAAGCTCCTCACATTACCTAATGGTGAGCGTTTGAACTTGCCTCCAAATGTACGTATCATGTTCGAAGTCGAAACACTCAAGTATGCGACGTTGGCCACTGTCAGCCGTTGTGGTATGGTATGGTTCAGCGAGGACACCGTCACTTCCGGCATGATGGTCACGAACTACCTAAAGTCCCTGCGCACCGTTGCATTCGAGGATCTCGACGAGGACAACACTGTCAATGCCGGACAAATCTCAGCAAAGGCACTTCAGACCCAAGGACAGATGGCAGAACTACTCACGCACCTGCTCCAGAGTGGTAACTTCATCATCAATGCCCTCAACGAAGCACGGAAGTACAACCACATCATGGAGTTTACAGATGTTCGCGCGCTGAATACTCTCTTCTCGCTGTTGAATAAGGTCGGCCGCACCATGATTGAGTACAATATCCAGCATGTGGACTTCCCCTTGGAGGGCGAGCAAATCGAAGCTTTCGTTTCCAAGAAGCTCTTAACTGCTCTGGTTTGGAGTTTCACGGGAGACTGTCCCCTGGTGGACCGCGAAGCCTTCGGCCAGTATGTGAGCGGCCAATCAACCGTGGATCAGCCCCCGGTTTTCGAAGGTGGCTCGCTCATCGACTACGACGTGACTCTGCCGAAGGCCGAATGGAGCAGGTGGCAAGACCAGGTCCCTAACATTGAGGTTAATACCCACTCTGTTACCCAGACGGATGTCGTCATTCCCACTCTCGACACGGTTCGCCATGAAGAGATCCTGTACTCTTGGTTGGCAGAGCACAAGCCACTTCTTCTCTGTGGTCCTCCTGGCTCAGGTAAGACGATGACGTTGTTCAGTGCGCTTAGAAAGCTGCCGAATATGGAAGTCGTCGGTCTCAATTTCTCCAGTGCTACCACACCAGATCTTTTGATTAAGACCTTTGAGCAGTACTGCGAGTACAAGAAGACGCTGAATGGTGTTGTCATGTCTCCTAACCAAATCGGACGATGGCTGGTGCTGTTCTGCGATGAAATAAACTTGCCCGCCCCAGATAAGTATGGCACGCAGCGCGCCATCTCTTTTCTCAGACAGTTGGTTGAGCAGAACGGCTTCTGGAGAACTTCAGACAAGACATGGGTTACCCTGGACCGCATCCAATTTGTCGGAGCGTGCAATCCCCCGACAGATGCCGGACGCACGCCAATGGGGCTTCGCTTCCTGCGGCAATGTCCGCTTATAATGGTCGATTACCCTGGAGAGCAATCCCTCAACCAGATCTATGGAACATTCAATAGTGCTGTCCTGAAGATCATTCCAACGCTCCGCGGTTACTCCGAGCCCCTTACCAAGGCGATGGTACAATTCTATCTCGAGTCGCAGAAACGGTTTACTCCAAAGCTCCAACCGCACTACGTCTACTCCCCTCGTGAATTGACTAGATGGGTTCGCGGATTGTACGAGGCGATTCGTCCATTGGAGAATTTGTCTGTAGAGGGACTAGTTAGGATTTGGGCTCACGAAGCTCTAAGACTGTTCGAAGACAGACTTGTTGGCGAGGACGAGAGGAAGTGGACGGATGGCGCGGCCCGTCGGATTGCCCTAGAGCATTTTCCCAACATCGACGAAGAAAAAGCGCTTAAGGGCCCTATCTTGTACTCGAACTGGCTGTCCAGGAACTACGTGCCAGTTGACCGTGAGCAACTCAGAGATTTCGCCAAGGCTCGCCTGAAGACTTTCTGTGAGGAAGAGGTGGATGTGCCACTCATTTTGTTCAACGATGTCTTGGAGCACGTTTTGAGGATCGATCGTGTGTTCCGTCAGCCCCAAGGTCATTTGATTCTGATCGGAGTCAGTGGATCCGGGAAGGTTAGTGCCCCCTCTAATCTTAATGCCATATGCTCAATTCTGACGATGGTCTCAGACTACTTTGTCTCGCTTCGTTGCTTGGATGAACGGATTGAAGGTATTCCAGATTAAGGTCCATGGCAGATATTCCGCCGAAGATTTCGATGACGATTTGCGAGATGTTCTGCGCCGATGTGGATGCAAGGGCGAAAAGATATGCTTCATCATGGACGAGTCCAACGTTCTGGACTCTGGTTTCCTCGAGAGGATGAACACGCTGCTTGCCAATGCCGAGGTTCCTGGTCTTTTCGAGGGTGACGAATTCGCTGCTCTGATGACTGCCTGCAAGGAGGGCGCCCAGCGTCAAGGTCTTCTGTTGGATTCTCAAGAAGAACTGTACAAGTGGTTCACTCAGCAGATCGTCAAGAACCTGCATGTTGTGTTCACGATGAATCCTCCCGAAGATGGTCTCTCGTCCAAAGCAGCTACGTCTCCGGCGTTGTTCAATCGTTGTGTTCTCAACTGGTTCGGAGATTGGTCGGATCAGGCGTTCTACCAAGTCGGTTCAGAACTTACCCAGTCACTTGACCTGGACCGCTCCTCGTACCATGCGCCAGACACTATTCCCGTGGCCTACAGAGAGCTTCCATTGCCCCCGACTCATCGCGAAGCCGTTGTCAATGCGATGGTTTATATCCACTACTCACTTCACAGGTTCAACGCAAAGCTCCGGAAGCAGCAGGGCAAGGTAACTTTCCTTACCCCGCGTCATTTCCTAGACTTCGTGGCGCAATATGTCAAGCTCTACAACGAGAAGCGCGAAGATCTGGAGGAACAGCAGCGTCACCTGAACGTAGGTCTAGAAAAGTTGAAGGATACTGTCGACAAGGTTAGGGATCTCCGTGTCAGTCTGGCGCAAAAGCAAGGCCAGCTTGAGAAGAAGAGTGCCGAAGCGAACGAGAAGCTCCAGCGCATGGTTGCCGACCAGCAAGAAACCGAGAAGAAACGGGCTGCGTCACTCGAGGTACAGGCTGCACTGGAGATCCAGGAGAAGGTCGTCGCCGAGCGGAAGGAGGTTGTGTTGGATGATCTTGCCAAGGCAGAACCTGCCGTCGCGGAGGCTCAGCGAAGTGTCAAAAACATCAAGAAGACGCATCTTACCGAAGTTAGGGTCATGGGCAAGCCTCCCAGTAACGTCCAACTCGCCATGCACTCCGTCTGCACTCTGCTAGGTCATAAGGTCAATGTTTGGGGTGATGTCCAGGCTATCATCCGTCGCGAGGATTTCATCTCCAGTATCGTCAATTTCGATAATGAGAAGCAGATGACGAAGAAACTTCGGCAGCAAATGCAGTCGCAATACTTGTCCAACCCTTCGTACAACTTCGAAGCGATGAATCGTGCTTCCCAGGCATGTGGACCTTTGGTGCAGTGGGTGGAGGCGCAAGTCAACTACTCTGAGATTCTCGACCGTGTTGGGCCGTTGCGTGACGAGGTTACCCAACTCGAGGCGCAGGCGCTCCGAACAAAGGCTGAAGCGAAAGCAATGCAAGACACCATCATCGAACTCGAGAACAGTATTGCACAGTACAAGGAGGAATACGCGGCGCTTATCAGTGAGACTCAAGCTCTCAAGGCGGAAATGAAGCGCGTGCAATTCAAAGTCGATCGCAGTGTGAAGCTCTTGGACAGTTTGTCATCGGAGAGAGTCCGTTGGGACGAGGGAAGCAAATCGTTCGAGACCCAGATCGGTACGCTTGTTGGCGATGTTCTGGTCTCTGCTGCTTTCCTCGCATACAGTGGTCTTTACGACCAGCAGTACCGAAAGGCCATGACTGATGATTGGCTCAATCACCTCCATCTTGCTGGCATCAAGTTCAAACAGCACAATGCCGTCACCGAGTACCTGTCGACTGCAGATCAGCGTCTGGCATGGCAAGAGAACGGACTGCCTGTGGACGATCTCTGCACCGAGAACGCTATCGTTTTAAACCGGTTCAACCGTTATCCCCTAATCATCGACCCTTCAGGTAGAGCTACGGAGTATCTGGCGAACGAGAACAAAGAGCGGCGTCTCACGATTACAAGTTTCCTCGACGATTCTTTCACGAAGCAATTGGAGAGCTCGCTGCGATTCGGAAACCCCATTCTCATTCAAGACGCCGAGCATCTGGACCCGATCCTGAACCATGTTCTCAATAAGGAGTACCAGAAGACGGGAGGACGTGTTTTGATCCAGCTAGGTAAACAAGAGATAGATTTTTCGCCGTCATTCCGTCTCTTCTTGTCGACTCGGGATCCCTCTGCTTCCTTCGCCCCCGACGTATGCAGTCGGACGACGTTCGTCAACTTTACGGTTACTCAGAGCAGTTTACAGACTCAGTCTCTTAACCAGGTCTTGAAGTTTGAGCGTCCGGATGTCGACCAGCGCAGAACGAACCTCATGAAGCTGCAGGGTGAATTTAAGCTACACCTGCGTCAGCTGGAAAAGAGACTGCTTCAGGCATTGAATGAGTCCAGAGGAAACATCCTTGACGACGATCGGGTCATTGACACACTGGAGACCCTCAAGACCGAGGCCGCGGAAGTCTCGCGGAAGATGCAGGAGACTGACGGCGTCATGACGGAAGTCGAGACAATCACCAAGCAGTATCAAATCATCGCGAAGGCCTGCAGTTCGGTGTTTGCTGTTCTCGAGCAACTCCACCACTTGAACCACTTCTACCAGTTCTCTCTACAGTTCTTCCTCGACATCTTCCATTCGGTTCTGCACGACAATAAGAAATTGGACGCTGAGAAGGATTACAATCGCCGGGTAGACATTATCCTGCGTGATATTTACATCACTGCCTACCAGCGCACTTCGATTGGTCTTCTCCAAAAAGACCGGGTCACTCTGGCCATGCTTCTCGCCAAGGCGTCTACGTACGAGATTGATCAATCCTTGATTGACAGAATCTTGGACGAGCAAATGCCTGGAGTCGATGTGTCGACCGAGACCGAGCGCGTGGACGAGGTCATGGTTCGTGCTTCGCTGCTTCCGATCTTCAAAGACAGGCTCCAGAATGTGGACGTCGCAGCGTGGACTAAGTTCCTGGAAGAGGAGAATGCGGAAGAATATGTACCGGTTATCTGGGACGACAGACTTCCAAACATCGAACAGCAGCTGCACAAGCTTCTGGTCATCAAGCTTTTCAGGCTGGATCGGTTCGTCCCCGCGGCCGAGCAATTTGTTGCCGTGGTTTTCGGAAAGGACATTCTCGACACCACTGGAGACTTGAAGGAGGTTGTTTCTCAGGTGTCTTCCGTTACACCTATTGCTCTCGCTTCATCCCCTGGATTCGATGCGAGTTACAAGGTTGAGGGATTGGTGGAACAACTGCGCGTTAACTGCACAAACATTGCCATGGGTTCCGCAGAGGGTGTCACTGCGGCGGACAAGGCCGTTAGTAACGCGGCCTCGTCCGGATCGTGGGTCTTGGTCAAAAACGTTCATCTCACTCCCACTTGGCTTCAGTCACTGGAGAAGCGCCTCGATGCTTTACGGCCGCATCCGAACTTCAGGCTCTTCCTATCGATGGAAACCTCGCCAAAAATTCCCATCAACCTCCTACGTACGTCTCGTGTCCTGATGTACGAACAGCCAGCTGGCGTCAGGGCGAATATGAAGGACTCTATGTCTTCACTGTCTACCAGACCTACGAAACAGCAGCCTGCCGAGAAGGCTCGTGTTTACTTGCTACTCTCGTTCCTGCATGCTGTGGTTCAAGAGAGACTTCGATACGTGCCAAACCTGGGATGGAAAGGCTTCTGGGAGTTCAATGACAGTGATGTTTGTAATCCTAATCTTCTCGCGACGTCACACACGATGCTAACATCTTTTAGTATGAGTGTTCGGCATACATTATCGATACGTGGATCGATCAAGCGGCACCGGGGCGGACGAATATTGCACCTAGCAAGCTTCCCTGGGAAATGATCCGCACATTGATTACTGAGACATACGGAGGAAAGATTGACGACGATGGTGATTTCGCCAAACTCAGAGCTTTGGTGCACTCGTTTTTCACTCCGGACGCTTTCAACTCGGACTTTAAGCTCGCCGACACCGAGACCCCGCTATACGCGCCCGAGGGCGTTGGCATGGCAGAGTTTATGCGGTGGGTCAATGCTCTCCCAGAGAGAGAGCCACCTACCTACCTTGGCTTGCCAGCGAATGCGGAGAAGTTGTTGCTCGTCGATCACGGAAATGTCATGATCCGGAATCTGGAGACTGTTACTGGGATGCTTGAGGAAGGGGAGACTATGGTCAATGCTGCGTGAGATGCGAGACGGTATGTTTGAAGTGGGAACGGTGGGTGGGGTAATCGCTTTCTTGTGCGAATAGTGGGCTTTGGTCGTTTGCTGTGGGCTCAGGTAGTTTGTCCTGTTTTTTTAATCACTCGATTTCTTTCTCTTGTTTGACATCGCCCCACCGTGAATCCCCTTTCGCTTTGTAACTTGGTACATTAAGTAGAGAGTGGTAAGTCGTGTACCAAAGCACTAAGCGGGTGCTAGTGTACTAGTGTGCTCTTGGCGCGAGTGATATTCTTTGTATCATTCGCCGCCGTGAGTCTGAGCCGAGACAAAGCCCGCTGCTGCTCAGCCAGCCCTCACCCAATTGACCCGACTAAGGGCTTAAAAGGGCCACGCTGAGTATGATCTAGCTGCATAATAGCCACCGCGCATATATAGGCACCGGACCATGGAACATGAGGGCAAAAAGCTACCAGCAACTTGGAAGTCTGTAGCTAGACTGGAAGAGGAGAAGAAGGAACTGGACTAGCTCTAGAAGCTGAAGGGGGAGACAGAGTTACTGGAGGTAGAGTGCGCTGAACTTGGAGACAGTGGTTCTGATAGGGATGATGGTGGGCGATGCTGAAGAGGAAGATAACCAGGAGGTATTTGTACTCATTTTTAAGTCTTTTTTTTTTGAGAAAACTTGCTACTTAAGCAGCGATAATTTTTGTTTCTGTTGGGCGCCGCGGCGCTGAGCTTCCGAGCGTCGATGTGTGGCCTTGGGCACATGTAATATCGCCAGCGGCCTAGGGTACGCTAGTGCACTAGCGCCCACTCAGTGCGTTGGTGCTCGACTTATGTACCGACGTGTTCGACCTCTCTACCGAGTAATTTGTGAAATGGAACGAATTTCAGCTACATCTCACTTACCCTATCAAGTATCATGTATTCCAGGCTCGTTGTGTATTCAGTGTCTTCGTGTTCCGCCGGTTGTATCTTGCCGGTACCTGACGGTCGTATCGGACCTTGTCGGAACACTGTCCACCGGGACTGTGGGATCGTGTGCTGGCTCTTGGCTTTTGCTCGTGACCGACAACAAGGTCACTGCAGGGTGAGGTAGGTAGAGAACTTGACTCGCCACGCTGCCGCGCTACATTTGACTAAACTTTCAACATCAAACCAACCACCTCCACCACTCACCTCCTGTACCAGCGAACTCTCCACTTTTTCCATCGAATCCACATACACATTTACACACCCAACACATCCAACACATCCAGACTGCAAATATGTTCTCCTGGGTCACAAAAACTGCACAGTCGACGTATGTAATACATCCGCGCGAGCGAGAAGCGGATGGATTCGCACGGAATCGCACGGCGGCGATAGATAGGGACAGTCAAAATGGGTAGCATTTTCTGACGCTCGCCGCTTCTGGCATGTATCTCTAGACTATCCGCTGTCGCCGGCACCGCCGAACCCATCTACGGCCCCGAAGCCCTACAGTCAGTAGCGAAGCAAGAGGACCAGAATCCGAAATACGAAATCACAGACGACGATCTGAAGTGGCAGGCGATCGAGACAACATGTGTTGAGACTCAGACGTTCTACACCGAGACCAACGGTGGCCACTTTGTGATGATTCAGGTCATTTATTCAAATGTTGCGTGGGTTATTCCCTGCCTAATGTCTGGAGGGAAGGGGGAAGCAACGGAACTGATAGGACGGTGCATGCGCAGCAACCTTCACATCAGCGCCCAGCTCAACGTTAAGGTCTTCTTTCCCGATGGGAGGATCCACTGGTCCGCAAAGACCATGAGTGACTATGCCTTCGATCCGACGTTCCGGAGCTTCTTCGCCGGTGAGAACGGCGAGGACTTCAGTATTGTCTTGAATGAGGCCGGCGATTCCTATCATATTAAGTCCAGACTCGATCCAGAGGTGCTGGTCGACGTCACCATCGACCGTAAGGTTGCGGGCTTCAAGGTCGGAAAGGATGCGAAGACGAACTATGGAGACGATCATGCCAACCCATGGGGCTGCATTCGGCATATCTTCTGGCCCAAGAATAGCGCCTCTGGAGCGGTCGAGGTTAAGGGAGAGAAGGTAGATGTTGCTGGAAAGAACATCTATGTGATGGCACTCCAGGGAATGAAGCCTCACCACGCCGGTACTTTTCTCTCTCTTGTCCGGCCGGAACATTGCTTATACTCTCGTCCGTGAACAAAAGCTGCCAAGTGGAACTTTATCTGCTTCCAAAGTGAGAATGTGGCGGCCATCATGATGGAGTTCACCACGCCTCCCTCGTACGGCACCCAGACAGTCAACGTTGGCATGGTCTTCAGGAATAGTGTGTTACTGCAGGGAACCACGAGCGCAACAGTGGAGCACACCACTACTAAGATGGATCCTGTTACACTGTGGGAGGAGCCTACCGCGTTCAAGGTGGTGTGGAAGGGGAAGACCCAGGATGGCGAGGATGCCGAGACCGTGCTGGAGACAGACCTGAAGCCGAAGCTCGACTGTGTTGATATCATGGCGGAGGTACCGGCTATCATCAAGAAATTCGTGGCGGGCGCTGTCGGGACCCGACCGTACATGTACCAGGTAATCCTAACCCACTCGTTCTACCCCGTGCGATGCGATGTGTGCTGATCGACCCCGTGCAGTACCGGCAGGAGGTGGCTCTGAAGATCAAGGTTGGAGAGGAGGTGACAGAGGAGAAGGGGGTGATGTTCGCGGAGGCCACCTTCATCTCTTAGAGATGCGGTACGATAGCCGGTTCGATCTGTACGTATGTTTCATTGTCACGTCTGCACTGTTTTGTCGTGCTATTCTGTATCGCTCGCCCTTTCTTTTCTTATTTCTAAACCCTTCGCTCGGTATGTTTTTCTTGGATTTCTTTTTTTGCAGGATGATATGACAACACGAGTACTCTACTTTGTCACTCAGCTGACGAGTACCTACTTACATATGACTGGCTTTGCTTTTGCTTATAGGCACTCTTATAATTACTGCTGCACCTTTTCCTATATCTACAACCTTAGGAATAATAATTGGGCTTTCTTTACCTTCGAGCAGCGAGACATCGTGGAGTATCTATTGGAGCCACCCTCAGAGTGACGGAATGCGGAGATGCCGAGAACCCGTAGCTGAATTACTCCAGCTAGATTCGTATAAGTTCGCTTACTCACTCTCGTGGTCGACACGTGATACTCGCTTAGATACGCTAGTAGACGGGATCGAGCATGTGAACACAAAGATCCCGAGTCCGACAACTTATGTACAACCTCGCGTCACGTCTCCTCTCTCGTCACCGTAACTACTACGTAGGTAGTTATCCCCACCCCCACCACCACCGCCGCCGCCGCAATAACAACAAGATCCGACTGCAGCCATCAACACGCCAGCATGTCTCAGTTCAAAAAATCGACGGGAGCTTCGATGTACTCCTCTTTCTCCAACACTGGTTCTGGTGGTGGAACCAGCGGAAAGGGAGGAAAGACCTTCGGTCAGAACATGGGACGCGGTTTCACCAGGGGCCTTGCCGTCAAGAAACATCGGAAGTTGAGCAGGGATACCATCCATGGTATCACCAAGTCCGACATTAGGTGGGTTTTCTGTTGTTCGTGCGGTGAGAGCATAGGGGAAGCGGTCGTGACGGTGGTGACGGCGGTAGCTGATGAGAGTGAGGTTGAACAGGCGACTGGCGAGGAGAGGTGGAATCAAGCGCATCTCGGAGGGAATCTACGACGAAGCCAGAGGCGCTCTCAAGGATTACCTGACCAAGGTGAGATTGGATCCACTGTCCTGGGGACGGGAGAGGAGGGCTAATATGGTGGTGATCAAGATCCTGAGGGACTGTGTAACCTACTGCGAACATGGCAACCGCAAGACCGTCACTGTTTACGATGTAATCCACTCTTTGCAGCGCATCGGAAAGCCCATTTACGGTGTGTTGCTCTCTGTTCGTCCATGGACGTTGTGTTGTGCTGACTGCCGCCAAAGGATTCGGCTTGTAGATCAATTGTACTCATCCGTTCATTTGCGTTTGGGTCAAATTTGTCATGACTCCCTTCGTAATGTCGGCTTCATGGTGCCACAATTTCTGTTTCTTAATCCTTTCTCAAAAGATCCGGCATGTGTTTCGCGTGCTGCGTGTGGTTTTCGATACTAGCGTGCGTTCTTGAATTGGTGTTTCTATTTTGCTTTGTTTCAGTTGGCGTTTGTTCTGGTCAATTGTTATGCTGGATTTCGTTCTCTGGGCACTCTACATATTGTCAGTACTTATATAGAGGATTGCTGTCGGGGGATGATCAGCGACTTGAGCCCATTTGATATAGGTGGGCTGAGCCTCCTGACCATACAGAAATTGATGTTCCAATTTCCGGGTCTTGCTGGGTGGGAATTGAGGGGGATTCCTATCACGAGGATGATGCGTTTCCGCGTTTAGTTTGTTATTAAACACGGTCCGTCGCTCGCCGAGCGGGGCCAAAGTTGCCTCGAACTATCCACACGACACTTCCAAACCGCATACTCGACCGCATGTCCGAGCTTCCACATGCGCTTTGGATATCGAGCTCCCAGCTACCACCGCACCATATCAACCCCTACGATACAATGCAACCTCCGCCGCCGCCACCACTCCGAATCTCGCGGCATACGACCGCCGCGGCCTTCCTGGAGAGCACGCTGCAATCGCCCCATGCGTGCACTCTGCTGATCTGCAGCGCGCGCGACGTGTTCCGCGCGAGCCTGTCAGCGCCGTTCGCCGCGCAGCTGCCGACGCTCGCGACGCTGCGCGCGGCGCAGGACAAGGCCGTCGTGTTCCTGCCGAGCATCCTGCACGTGCGCGCCTACGTTTCCTCGCTGGCCGCCGCTAGCGCGGGCGCCGAAGAGGGGCCGGCGGCGGCGGCGGCGGAGTTGCGGGTCTGGGGCGCCATCCACGCGCACAGGGACTCGACCGAGTTCTCGGCGCAGGGCGTCGGCCGCACCCTCGGCGCCCTCGTCGACGCTGTCCGCCACCGTCCCCGCCGGTGGACGCAGCTCGTCATCGCGGAGCACGGACACGACTGGTGGCGAACCAACCTGCCCGTCCTCAATGCCAGCGTCAGACAGGAGAGCCTCGGCGTCGTCGCGGGCCGGACGCTCGCGCTGCGCGGGCTGCTGGAGAGGTGGTTCGTGTTCGAGATGGAAGTGGACGGCGAGGATGGCGATTCGAGTAGGATCGGCGAGGATGGGGATGGTCGGCGGAGTGACGGACAGTGAGTGTTGCGGTGGGCTCGCCGCTCGCATCCATGAATCGGTAGTTTGCGTCTCCGAATGTGTATGGATATGAACTTACATAGATACTTCATACGGGGTAGGTGTGTATGTGGTAGATAGAGTGACGCAATGCATGCACGGCTAACTATGTGTCCACATATGTACTCTACATAACTACATACAAAGCTACGTGCTGCCGAGTGCTCTGGCGTACTATATATCTGCTCTACTCAGCCTAGTACGTGTAATGTATACGGGTTGGGAATAGCTGGGCAGGTCCTGCCTCTTATGTAGAGTAGCTGGCTTCTTTTTTTTCCCTCTGCGGCCGTGGCGGCGATGAATCACTATGAGCTCAGTCGAACTCGCACATCTACATGTGCAGGCTCGGTACCCCGTGACAGAGTTACGCGCCAATCAGAGTAGATACACACCCATACGCGGGCAGGGAGGTCGGTCCTCGGCCTTCTCCCTTGCGACGAGAGTTTCGGAGTTGAATCATAGAGTACATGCGGATATCTGTTCTCGTTCTCGATCGCCACATATCGGGCATTCCTCGTAGTGCACCCAGCCGTGGTACCCAGTGACCGTGCTGTCTTTGTAGAGCATATTGTATCTACCAATGTCGATGGCGGGCATGTCTCCCGATTCTTTTGTTTTTCTTTCTTTCTTTCTTCTTTCTTTCTTTCTTCCTCTCTTCTCAGCTCTTCCGAGTTGCTTTTCCCCCCCCACCCGCACGTACCGCGGCAAAAAGAAAGGAAGAAAAAGGCGTTTGATCCGCAGCGGTATGTATGTATGTATGTATGTATGTACGGGGGGCTCTGCCGACACATCCGATCCCGGCGGGGGGATGTCAAGCAAGGGAGTGGATAGATAGATATTTGGTTTTTTGTCCGTTTGACCCTCTTCTCTCCGCATGTGGATATCTGTATGTATGTCCTAGTGCAGTATCTAGATGCACAGCATCGGTGCGGGGGCGGCAACAGCCCCGCCCCGCCCTGCGCAGGGTGTAGCTATTGATTGGTATGTATTCTTTGCGCCGAGATGTGGTTTGTGCGTACGACGAGATACATCGGCACCGCACGTACCAGTGAATGGACGGGGTGAGACGAGATGGCCGTTTGGCCGGCCGGTTTCGAAGAAGGGAAGGGAAGAAACAAGCCAAGCGGAGACAGATAAGGGGGAGGTCCCCGAAGGCGTTTTGACACGAAATCCAGAGCACATGCCGAGAGCCCGTCCGGGGAGGGCGCGACACAGAGCCTGCGCTTGCGCTGCGTGGGTGCAGGTATCCACTCGACACGGAGGAGCTGGGCAAGTAGTATGTGGGTGGAGCATATTCCGCTTGCCACGCACCGATGCGCTCCTTCCGCGGAGGTTGGCAAGACCCGACGGCAGGCTCTAGCCGCTGCCCGCTGCCCGCTGCCCGCAACGCCGGCGGCAGCCGCGCGTCAAGAACACGGTTGCGTCCGGGACGTCTGAGTGGTGGGCTGCGGAAGAGCGTTCTGCCCGAGCGTCGGGTGGTGTTTGCTGTCGCCGAAAGTCAGCAGTCTGTGCTTGTGTGCGATCCCTTGGGCGTGTGATGGTCGGACGGCTGGATTGCATCTGTGTATGCGGCGCTGGAATGGAGCCTTTCGAGCGAAAGCGAGGGAGCGGGGCAGCCCCCCCAATCCAGTCTACCCTGCCTGGTCGAGTCGGCGATGGAAGGGAGAGGCGTCACTCCAGCCCAGCCACCATCCCACCTCCCCCCAGCCCAGACAAACCAACCACACTCCTCCGCCTTACCTCGCCTCCCTCTTCTTGCCGGTCTGCACCGCTCTCACGTCAGGGGATATCCTCCCCAACACCGTTCAACCTCCAAACATCCCGTCCGGTTCGGTTCGTTCGCTGGCCAGGAAGGTGGCAACTCCACCACTCACCTTAGCCCTTCCCCCCCACACATCCCACCCACTAGAACTTGATTCCTTTCCCGCTTGCTCTTAGTCACATCGAGACCGCCATACTTTCGCACGTATACCGGATTTATGAACGTCCAGCATCGGCTCCCCCACACTCCGGACGCATAGGGCTTTCCGCAACTGCAACTGCAACTGCGGCAGCAACACCAATTGTGGACCAATTAGCACCCCCGCCTCCACTACCACCTCCACTTCCACCATTTCCACCATCGCCGTTGTCGTCGGGGAGGCCGGCGAGTTAGACATTCCACGGCAGGGAAAAGCACGAGCGAAGTTAGAAGAGGAAAAAAAAAAGGGGGG
>Ga0307512_10003353_pt1 | contig 18776 bp, 18 predicted proteins | sample 14_EM_MG_FD_200267 | JGI IMG/M metagenome (GOLD analysis project Ga0307512, IMG submission 200267) | Populus trichocarpa ectomycorrhiza microbial communities from riparian zone in the Pacific Northwest, United States - 14_EM | ecosystem: Host-associated > Plants > Roots > Unclassified | place... | reverse complement strand
GCGGGCGTGAATCACAACCAATCACTCGGCCCGCAAGGGCTACCGGGCCGTCCAGGCTTCTCTCCTGAAAAGCCCGCGCTAAGGGCGGCCGGCCAGGCTTGATATAAAGCCCGCAGGCCGGGCCTAAAGACGTCAGGGCCGGCCCGGCCCGGCCCGTTTCGAACACTGAGAAAAGTACGTGGCAGAACATCATATGAATGCACTCCAAGACGAGACGATGGGGTGTCACCCATAAGAAGTTGCTATCTATGAGGAGAGAAAGATTTGGTATTTGTTTGTAAAGGCCGGGCGATATAAAGTATATCGGGAAAAGAGGAAACACTTCGTCGTCATTATCATAATTGTGTATTATACTCCACGATGATACCAGTGATGCGAGCAGAACAGCTGTCAGCAGCTCTAACTGAACTGCAGATCCGAGCAATTCTAGCTGCTGATGGTGTCATTGGATCTCATGGTGGACCTACTTGCGGAACTACGGTAGGCTAAGATCTATAGCCGCGAAAGTAAAGGTTGGATTTTGCGGGTAGTGGGGTTGTTGGACCAAATCTAAGCGCGTAGAAATGCGTATGGTAACTTAAGGCTGCAGCCGCCAAACCGGTGGTGAAGATATTAATTGTGTCGTATCGATATATGATCGAGCGATGACTAATAATGTAACCTACAAACGGTAAGCCACACCTGTCATACTCTAGCTAGAGTAAATACAGTATGAATAAACAACAACAACGGTAAGCCACATCATAGATGCTTGGCATACTGCATAGTACTTCTAATCAGCCTTACAAGGATGACTCTAATCAAACAGATGTGTAGCTGCATCCTGGATAAGGCAGAAATATATTGCTGTAGTCCCTCTCGGGCGAGAAGCTCATTTTCCCAGGTTCTAGGGTTCGCTAGTAGGCCTCAGTGGAGGCTTCCGGCTGACTGCTGAGGAACCGGGCAACAGTATTTGCCGGAATTACAGTACTTGAGAGAACAATTGGTACTGTATTAGCAAGATGGGCTTATGATCGCTGCAGCCTGCTGGGTTTTCGGTAGTGGGAGGCATATGGGAGCTGCTAGGTTACGTGTCGATGGTTTCAGCTTTACGATGAAGTTGCAGTATCTAGTGTCGTGATGTGTTCCAACTGGTTAGCGAACTCAAGTTAACTTCACCCACTTATCCGTTGCTCGTTGCCGCTATGTCGTAAAGTACTCATGGTCTTCAAAAACAAGGCCCCTACCAGTGTTCTCAATAGTCCAGTCTGGTATTTGTGAGTCTTGGACTGGCCGGCCTGCACTGCCAACTCATGAGGTTCGGCCGGAAATATAGGTATCTAATTCAAGGACAGTAGGTACCTGGCGGCTTTTGCATGATACCGAAACTAAACAATGGAAACTACAGAATGGACTGATCGATCGACAATATAACTTGAGAGTAGTTGGGGAAAGTAACTATACTTATTCAAAGCGAGCTTCAAGATACATGCCAAGCACCTTTATGCGCCCGCTATTTATCTATTATTTCATTCCCTAAGATAATACAGGTTTCTGATGAGTTTCCTATACTACGGCTTTACCAGTCGGTCAGGTAGGACCTATATGGGTTTCTTTGTTCCGAAGTTCTCGCTGCTTTTCGTTTTATGGAGTGCAACAAGAGGTAGAAGCATTGCACATATAGACCTCACACGAGCTGAACGTAAACAGAGCTGATGGTGAGTCACCCAGTAAGGCACAAGGCACGACTCTCTTGTATATATCTAGAGGCTTCGTCCTTTTCTCTTTTCTCTCTGTAATAGTTTACGCACACGGTTCCTGTATTCCGAAAGGCCCGGCCGGCCATCGGGCTTTGACGGGCTTTTCAAAGGGTTGGACTGCGATTTGCGAAAGCCGGGGCCTGGATTTATTCACATAATCCTGCAGGCGCAGAGGAAGCTCGGCGGCCAGCCTGCATAATTTCAAAGATGCAAGCTGCGGAAATGGGGATTCACTTTGGCCTGCATTTTAGAAGTTAATATTAAATTCCCATAAGGTAGAAATAAATACATACTCTCGACAACCAAATATATAAAAAAATGCTCTGACTCGGGAATGAGAGTTTTGGGACAAAGAAATATTGCCCTGCGCGGGTAAAGTCACCAAATACCAGATCCGAAATATCTGTAGGGGCGAATTAATGGACTGTAGGTACCCGCAGCCCAATAGCCTTGTCATGGAGTGCCCTGGTCAGTTCAGTCCTAAAAATTTTGGGCCCCGAAACTTACCATCCGGTCCCGGGTACGGCCATCAGCGGACGAGACGGACTATTAGGATGCCTGGGTTGAGTAATCAGCTGAGTTGACACTGTATGGTAGGGACTCCGCCGTGGACGTTGTACTATCACATATGTTACCTACGATTACAACACAGTTACCGTTGCTATTAGTCTGAGATTATCTACAGCCGGTCGATGTTTTCACAGAGCCGGGGGTAGACCAGTCCGGACCGGAACCGTCCCGGTTTAGTCCAGTCCAGTACCAACATTTTATGAACCGGAACTGGATCAGTCAAAATTCATCCCGGACCGGAACCGGCTCAGTCTAGACCAGTTCAGACTGCCAGCTTTTACCGCTAGATCTCAATGATCATTATTAGTAATTGTTCGATGACGAAAGCAATTCTATAATATTCATGAAGTATCAGGCATGCTTAAAGTGGCACTACCAGTGGCAAGTGGCTGGTAGCAGGTGGAGGGTGCCAGGTGGTGAGTGGCAAGGGCGAGTGACGCTTTGTGTATGAGTCTATATGAATGTGTAAGTCATGCTGCTGGGATTGGTGCAGACCGGGACCGTCCAGTCCAATGCCTGCATTCTGTGGTCCAGTCTGGTCTTCGACTCTGTTGAATTGGACTGTACCGGTCCCTACCCGGACCGGGACCGTCTGGACCGGTGAAAACATTGCAGCCGGTAGACTGCGGCGACATTAACACATATGTCTCCGCTGTTCCATATCCCCTACATACACCAAGCACAGCATCCTTACAAGAACTCACACTCACTGACTTCTTACCGACGTAAGCTGCAGCAACAAACAAGTAAACCCTGGGAAGTCAACCGCACATCCCGCATCACCATACACATAAAAATCCTGATCAATACCGCAATAACCCATCGGCGTATTATACTTTGCATTCCACCTGAACAGCCATATCCTCTCCTGAGCCGGGTCGACTCGCCCTGTGATCTGAATCGAGAAATCGTACGGGTGGTCACTGTCCACTGTCAGGTTCAAGAAGTGCTGTGTACGACGGTGCATACAGATAATAATATACGCCGACCTGAACAGGATAAGCATAAACTTCATCGCCTTCAGTTTATCTCACTCCAAACACTGTCCTCGTCAATCTCCGCCACCCGTCGGGGATGGAGCACGTACATCATGGCCAAGTCCGAGTCAAGTCTTTCCACTGCTGCTTTGTCGGTCAGCGCACCCTGGGCGGCAGCCCAAAGCGCGAACTTACTGCCCTCTTTGAAGGTAATGACTTTTCCGTTGTCTTCTGTATAAGGGGCAGCTTTTGAATTGAGATCTAACCAGTCTATAGATTTATAAATGTTCATTTAGCCAGTCTATAGATAACTACAGATATACTCCACTACTCCTAGAATGACTAATAAATCTCTCGCATGTAAATTGAAGTTCAACCTGCATCCACCGATATAGTTAGCTCCTACTGTCTGCGTGTCATGAATAAAATAGTGATATGAATGAAAGAAATTACAAATCATTACTATCGCCTCCTCTCCAGGTACGAGCAACTTTAGATGCCTGAAGAGGATAACTGGGAAGCGCCTAGATAATCCGCAGAAGGAAGGATTGATAGCGAGAACTTGAGTACACAGATGTGCATTGTGGAGGCTGTGAAGAAGCAAATACAATCACCGTGCAAACCCTCGAGCTTTATAGTTTACTTTTGCCGCTCAAATCTCACAAACACTGGGAGATAATTATGAATATCTGTCGCTTTCTCACTCTGCGCCAGGTATCTACAGATTTCTATAAATATCTATGCCAAGCTAGACATCTGCAAATATCCAAGATAGATATATGTAAATGTCTGTAGATACCTAGGCTTTCTTGACAATTGATCTAGCTGGTCTGTGCCAAGGGTGGCTTCGAAAAGAGTGACTGGGCCTGACCGGTCTACGAATCTATAGATGACCGGGCGGTCGATCTGACCGGCTGGGAACACTGACTTGGTTAGGATGAAGGATGGTTAACCCTTTCTAGACTTCACATCACGCAAAAACTTTCCTCTCCGGATATATACCTACTTAAAAGTAGGCATTGGTGGACGGGTGTATTTAGAATCTAGTTCTAGATATCCCTGTAACAAGAAATTAGGTTCAAGAGGATTCATAACACTCTGCACACAGTAAAGAGAGCAAGGCTTTTGCCCGATGTAAACCCTAGAAAAGGGTCGAATATCCTAACCGAGAACACCCAATTCACCCATGGATCCATTGTTAGAAAAGCCTGTGGTGGATTCTAGGCCATCAATGGATGACCCAGGCAATCTGTGGTTGGCCTGAATCCACCACTGGACTCGAACAGCCGGCCAGGTGGGGAGAGCCCCCTTTTCTACCCTTCTCTCCCTTTAAAAACGAAACGAGAGCGAAATGAATGGTCGCACACAGAAACAAAAGGAAAGAAAGAGAAAGGCTGCTAATACACTCTGCTTAGCGGCGTGGGAACTTTTCGACTTCTGTAGCCGTAAGAAAGCTTATCGCTGCTTAATTGCATATCTCTATAGAAAACAGCTCAGATATTTGCACGTTCCTACATCTTCCCGCTTTTTAGCCGGTTGCCTACCTAACTGCTTCCACAGCTCCCGCTGCTCATTCATCCTTCTCTTGCAGTGGCGGACAAGGTGTTTCTGAGTCTGGGGCGCCTGCCCGTACCACGAGCACTGATCATCTTCCCGTTGCCCAAATCGCTTGAGATACGTTACTTTCGGTGCATACCTGCATTTTATCTGATAGCACCTGGCTGCCAGAGACATCTTGCTACTCATCGGCCACAGGGTGTCTGTCACGTACCACAAATTTAGGAGCGGTTACATTTGAGTCACGTGATGAAAATGTATATCCCCTTGGCGCATATTTAATGACGAGCACGCTAGCATTCTTATCAAAAATTCTACACCTATCATCCGTATTGGCTCAAGTTCTTTTGTCCTATATTGTGATGGCAATAAACAATATCCGTCCATGATCTGCGGGGGTGCCGCCCGATTAGTAACGATACCAGTTTTGCCCTTGGTATGGGAACTTTCAGAAAGCTCACCAGAGGTCCTAAAAGTCTATGCACGATGCGTTCTGAACAGTTGAATTCGCTGACCGCGTGATGGGAGTTAGTTATTCGAGTCATGGTCTAATGATGTGAGAGGCTGAGCGGGGCAATCCAGCACCATCCCAGACCACACCGACTACGACATCCAGAAGCCAACTTTTTCACACGTCGTCCTTCAGAAAGAAAAATTATAGTTATTGTACATGATATCATCTTCAGGGCATTTGGCTGTGTGAGCCGGATTGAATGGACACCTATTGCCTTCCTTAATGGGTTAGGGTTAGCTATTCGCTCGCTGTTTGGAATTCATCAGTGACTTGATGCTTCGCCTGACTAAGTAAATATAGGGCATACTAAGATGCGGCAACGCCTTAGGTAGCATCGTAGAATAAACTAGTGTGAAGAACTCGGAACATGAACAGTACTAGCTGGGAAATTGCCAGGAATTGATCCGTATTGCCCAAGCGTTTGCAACCTTCCTACGCGAGAATTTATTATGCCCTACCAAAGGTTATGCCACCACACCTTGTTAGAACTGTTCGGGTCCAGTGGTAGATACGGGCCATCATGGATGGCCTGGTATCCACAACTGGCCTGCCCAACTGCGGATCCACAGATGAACCGGGGCACACATTTATCAACTTGTCGAAATAGCACTCCACCATCAATTGTCTTTACAATGTCTTTTGAGTGAATTTCAGCAACGGAAGCTGGTTTATACTGAGAATCGGATAAAACCAACTATATAATATCAGTACAATACAACAGTGATATATAAATGAGAATTCTACCTTCATGAAAGATATTTCATCAGTGCATATGCGCTGGCGATTCGAATATCGATAGAAGAACTTTTATTATTTAAAGGTGAAATGTTTTCTGCAATACAAATTTTGTGTACGTGCGCAATATAGATAACGGTCACAGTGACTGCTAGTAGATATCTAGTGCAACCCCGGGCTACTCATGGATCCACAGCTGGGCAGGCTGGTGGTGAATAACAGGCCATCCATGGATGGACCACTGGGCGCGAACAGAAAATCTCGTGATATCTGCTTATGAAACCCAATCGCAGAATAAACATGTTTGCTCTAGTCATAACAATAAACCGTTGAAGACAAACTACCAGTATGATGAACACAATTTCAAACAGTATATTCTTTCAAAGATATCAAATGTCATTAACCACTGGAATAAGAGGTATGCCCCACATTAGGTTAGCACGTATTTATTTCCATATAAGGAAGGCATTAGCCTAAAAGTGCAGTCACAAAATTGCAGAGACCTAAATACAAGTCCTGTTGCAGACTATGGACTTCCGTTTTAGAACTACCAATCTATTTGGAGTTGTACTGCGTTTCGAGTGAATACAGTAGAAGGTAAGTATTACGGAAAATCCTCCGGCGAAGAAATTAGAATTACCAGTGCCGATCTTCCGACAATATTAATAAACAGTAGCAGGCTTGTTGAATACCCGATTGTTTGTTTGTTTGCAATATTTCATTCGGCTGTGGGCGACCATGGCATAGTATATGGCCAGAAATTTCCCCGTCAGTACCCATGGAGAACCCTCGTAGTTAAAGTCCTAGCTTCCCACGGACCCTGACTGCAAACACCACCGAGGGCACTATAGGTGTCTTCAGTTTATTATCATGACCAAATCCCACCTGCCTCCACTCCATTTTGCACACTCCGTGAGCCAGTGATCAAATCGGTTCAAGTCATCCCCGCAGTAATTCGAGTTCTGATCATCTAACATATATAAACATTGTTTGTCGGCTCGAAGCATTCCCATTGGTTCACTTGTGGTACTTACCTCTAAGAAGGAATTTTATTGGCTGACAACCCACAGTGTCAAGCTTTTTGATGGCTTGGCATACCCCATCAAATATCCTCAAATATCCACTCTCAATTGGGTATTTGTGTTCAACTCCAATCATAAGGTAATGTATACATAAAAGGTTCACAATTCTAAGCATATCTTCAAAATTGACAATTCAGTTGTGGAACAATATCAATTTTTGGTATTTTTTGACAGTTCTTGAGTGTTTTTCTAAAGCCATGTAATAAATTGTGAGGATAAGGTAAATCAGGGATATGGAGGTGCAACAGTGACGAATTTTACACAATGCATATATACCTTACTGTGTAATCAGATTTACACTCTGAGTTGCATATGTTTCAACTCAGTTTGCACGATTTACCTTGACTTTGAGTGTTTACATGGAAAAGTGCAGTTCAAGATGTATCAGGGGTTGGGGAGTGGAACAAGCAGACCCACTAGGTTAGTGGGTGCAGATGGACTATGCTGGTGAGCCTTAGAATGGATTAACAATCTTTCCCCCAGTTACAGTTCTAAGTTGTACTTGGAAAAATGACCTTATGTAATATGCAACTCATAGGGAAGCTGTTTTTGGGATGGTAATTCATAGAATATTTGATGGGTGGGACAGTGAGGCCCTATGTACCTTGGTGTTGACTAGATTACTATGATATGCATGCCACTATGTTTACAGAATACTACATTTCACTCTGGATGTAATATGAAAGCAAGCTGCGAGATGCACTTCGTTTCAGTCACCCATTGATGGACTGGAGTAATCTCCGGATTGCACCCAATTGCACACTCCCAGCCTCCCTCACCATCAACTCTGAATTGCACTTGATTGAACATTCCCAGCTCGGACGACAATATGCTTCCAACTCATCTCAATGGTATTCTTCTTGTGAGCATAACTTTTACTCCCAAGTACGCTTTTAACATACTCCCAAGTGTACTCTGAGTAGAATCCCAATTTCACCTGTGGGTACATTCTCAAGTACACTCCCACACATGCTCTGAAGGACACTTCCAATTGCACTAGTTGACACAATCCCAGCCTGCTGGATTGTATGCTCTCAAGTATGTTCTCAAGCAGCTCTCAAGCACACTTACCAGCACGCATTCAAGTGCACTTAAGATCGCACTCAATGTTACTCCTAGCCTTCTTGAATATACTCTCCCAAGTCTGATCTGAACTCAATGCAATGAACACCGCCGAGTACCCACTCACACACACTACTGAGTCACTATCAAGTGAACCTCCAGCACACCGTCATGTACACTCCCAGTTGCACTTGATGGTATACTACTTACAGTCTATTTGGCTCCAATGATTCCACCACGCCAGCAATGGATCAGTCCAGATCAGAACCGCACAGTGCAATCTGGGTCGAGTTCAAGAAATGTTCAGAATAGGATTGGATCTATCCTAAATGCTGTCCGACTTGACTGGACTTTTTCTGGGTAAATCATTCATGGTGTCCAGGGTCAGAGGATATTTTCCTGGGTATTGCTCTTTTCATGGGGAAAATGTATCTCCAGGGCGAAAAATATATAGACAGAATAGGTATATTTTCGATCGGAGTGGGTATTTGGGAATAAAATGTGACTTACAGTGAGGATTAGTGTTAGCAAGGGTTCCGGACCATCACTCCGGGTCCAGGTCCGTGTCCAAACCGAACCATTGCCGGATTGGCGGTTTGGGTCGTCAATATACCTGAACTGCCCACTCTGGTACGGTTCCATGGAAAACTCCCAACCCGTCTGAATTGGGCGGGTTGTCAGCCGGTCGCCCAGCGGTCCATCTATAGATCCATATAAGGCTCTTGAATTTGCAGTGTGTTAATAGTATCTTACCAAAATCGCATTTTCAGCAACCAACAATGTGCTTTCCCATGGTGAGCAGTTTGCGATATTGAGTAATTTGGTATCTGTATTTCACCTTCGATATATGGTATTTTTGCCTAGCAAGGCGGTGAACAATACAGTTATACATTGGAAGATCCGCGCGATACCTTGATTACGAAATATGCAAGTCCTAGAACTGTTGACGCTCCATTGACGCTCCTTCTCAGGATTCCGTAAGGAGCATGTCGCTGATGTTTTTGCCTGTAAAGGCTTCCAATATCTCATAAATGGATATCCACAACCAATCGGAACATAACTTACTCCACATGCAAAGCTAAACATTGTTGAAGCTCCGTTGACGCACATGCGAAGAATGCGGCGATGACCGTGTTGCTATCTGTTTCGCCAATAAATGCAGCCAATACATCCGTTATGCATAACAATGACCAAGTCACTGGTGAATTACCGTACTTACAAGACCACAAATCGTTGAAGGTCCGTTGACGCTCATGCCAAGAATGGGGCAGTGACCGTGTTGCTATCTCTTTTGCCAATAACAGCGGCCAATACATCCATGATGCATAACAATGACCAAGTCACTTGGGAATTACCGTACTTACAAAACCACAAATCGTTGACGATTCATTGACGCTCATGCTAAGAATGTTGCGGTGACCGTGTAACTATTTCTTTTGCCAATAAAAGCGGCCAATACGTTTGTTATGCATAACAGTGACCAAGTCATTCTGAATTACCGTACTTACAACATAACGAATCATTGACGCTCCTTTGACGCTCATGCTAAGAATGGGGCGGTGACCGTGTTGCTATCTCTTTTGCCAATCATAGCTGCCAGTACGTCCGTTATGCACAACAATGACCAAGTCACTGATGAATTACCGTACTTACAAGACCACAAATCGTTGACGCTCTGTTGACACTCATTTCGATGTATCGTCCATTCAGCATTGGCTGCCGTCGATAATTGTTTTCATCCTGATTTGACTGTATTGGTTGTCTTTCTGCCTGATTGAGACTCAGCCCTGCGGCAAAGCCGAGCGGCGTAACTATGTTGCACTGTTCACTCTCACATGAGTAAAAATGATGCATCGTGCCAAAAGATTCATTGCGCCTGCTATACATCTATTTATGACCCGATATTCACAAGCTACTTCTTACCATTCGCTCATAATATATCTCTAACTGACACTCTCAGTCAACCTACATACAGCTGGTGAACCATTGACACATTCTGTCCTACTTTTTCTTCCCTCCATTATTTCTCTGCATTTCAGCTGCATTGACCGTCACTATCACCTTTTCAGCCTGTCTCTTTGACTTGCGTGTCGGCCGAACCAAAGCGGGCACATTTGGCTCGGCGCTCACCCTGTGCTGCTCTTGGCATTCCGAATCCTTGATGCCATTGTTTTGCTCTATACCGGATTCATCATGCACTGCGCAATCATCTTTGTTGTCATTTGAATTATCCATGCCGCCATTCCAGTTAAGCCAATCATCGGTGTGTGAAATGCTTCCCGATGCGCTATCCTCGTCGCCTTCCACTGGATGACTGTTGATTCCCCAGACTCGGTGAAAATTCAAGATTTTAGTTCTTCCTCCAGGGAGGTCCTTTGCCGACACAGCTGGTGGCAAAGGTGATCTTTCTGACAATTTTAATGCAGCGGCACCATCATGTTGAAGTAGTGACAAGGATGCTTTGACGATCTCTTCCGTGTCCGAAATGTATCCTACAGTGGTCATCTGCTTGTATTGAGCGCAAGATTTCTTCCGGGTAGCACCTAGGTTTTGGCTGCCCTGCCACATCTCCAAAAGTCATGAACCTTAGCCATTCTGTGCAATTTCCCTTCCTCTGGCTCTTTCTTCATTTCCGAGTCGTTTTCTGTGTTTGTGGGATCCAATTCCGGGTCAGTGCCTGCCAAAATCCCGGTATTGGCTTGTGCAAACCGCCTTACGACGACTTTTTCGCGAAGGGTCCCCCCTCGGGTTCTTGACTGCCTCCAGCCAATAACATCTCGGCCAAGGGAAAAACTGGCCTCAACCCTGACACCATGATGTATGATGGAGAATATGTCGCGCTCCAGATTGGAGAGATCGGCGTAATTTCAGTGCGTTTCCTCCTGTTGCCGCCACCAATCGGTTATGTCCGGTATCCAAAATGTACCGCGAATCTCCATTGGGTCGGAGTGGTAATCATAGAAAGTTGGATCAATTTGTCCCCAGTTCTTTGGTGCTTCAGGCGGCGAAATCAAATAGAGCCTGGCAGCGGTCATTAAGCGGGCTGCGCGATCGCTTCATGCGGGGGTTGTCTCAGCCACATTGTTAGTCGTTAAGTCTTCCTCATCATTGCTGTACAAATTATATGCATCGAATGATGATTGACAGGACCCTGAAGCCGTTGCGGAGGGGACGAGATTGCTACTCGGTACGGAATCGAGTTTATTGACTAGCACACGTCGATGTTTGGCGCAGTATACATTCTCCACATACTTCAGAAATGACTCCTGGTATTGCGTTGTGTAGGATGTCTCGTCCTCAGGATCAATATCCATTCCCCTGTCCCACCTTTTGAACGATAGCAACTTCCTAGAAGGATCCAGGATATGTGCGCATACAAGAAGCATGCCCGTCGTTGGAGTCACTTCAGTGTAGTATTTGGAAACCTTCTTCCGAGCTAACTTCACCCCGAACAACAAGTCTTCCTCCCATTGAGTGTTCTTCTTGGCCAAACCTCGCATCAGGCCATCCATGTGATGGAACATGTCATTGTATACTGTGATAACGTGATGCAATGTGACTGTATGCCTCTTCGACATCCAAAGGGTCCAATATCGGAATGGCCTTGATACTGCCATGTCATACTTGACAATCGTCCTTTCATCCGGAGTTGTGAATAGCGGCCGGTATTCACTGTATTTTGGGTTTTGAAGCCACTCCCATGTGAATTCCCGTAAACGGTAGGCGCGCTTGAGCAACTCCAGTGTAGTGTTCCAAGGTGTCTTCACATCCATAATTTGAAGTACTGCAATGCGGACTTTGGCTTCTCGACACTCAATGAACTCGTTTTGGCGACCTGGTGTTAGCGTAATTAATACAGCAAGCATTCTCTGCTATATGGAGGTCAGCTTCAGGACTTTCAAAATATCATGAAATATGTACTTTCTCGATTATCTTTGCTAAACCTGGTCTCATGGCTGACGCCTGATCGATTCTAGCATTGCCCTCTTTTCGAAGTCTTTGACTCTGCCCAACGTCTATGCTTTCATTCTCCCCAAAGTGTTGATCGTGCTCATGGGCATCCCAAGACTTGGTGCCACCTTTCACACCGAGACTGCTCATGAATGCACCTAAAGCGAGCTGTATGACGTGCGCCATGCATGGTATGTGGTTCCTCAATGCCGGCCACTCGAATCCAGAGGCCCCAAGTGTTGATTGCAGCTCGCGTGTCACCGAGTGATTTGAGGAACCATCATCAGTCGAAATACGACGCAAACGGCCGTCGGTGAGCTCAAAACGAATCTGCACCTCCGTCTGATGTATGGCTAGCTTTGCTCCAGTATGTTGGCCCTTGACCTATCATCCATAATTAGCTTTCAAAACGGAAATAGAACAGGCGATCAACCTCATCGAAAGCAAGTTGAACTTCACGCAATGCCCAATTTCGATCCATAAAGTAAGCAATGACCGACATTATAGCCAATTTGTTTGTTGATGTCCATCTGTCGAAAGTTGAACTCAGTTTATCTCGTACCGGCAATTGCTTCTTAGTTGCATCCACTGTCAGTGCCAATTCCCTCTGGCAAAAGTTACTAAGAGTCGTAGCAGACGGCAGCACTATGTCATTGCGAAATGCCTTATATGACCGCCGTAGCTCAAGATTTGATATCGCGTTCGATGGAATATGTGCTGAAACTAATACTCACATGAGGTAGCGATTCCACGTGTCTTGGTGACATTTGGAAGTTTGAAAGTCCATAGCTGCCAGTTTGGAACGTTTTGTCTGTCATTTCGGTCAATTTGGATTAAACTGGATATCAAATCAGATTTTCCTCTGCCAACTTACTAGTGTGGTTCCTTGACTTCCTTGCCTCTTCAAAATAGCCAAAGCAGTTTTATCGACCGTCGAACTAGTTAATTCAGCGACCTCTGACTCTGTTAATTGGTTTAACTTTGCGATGTGAGCTTTTGCAAACAATTGTTTCCCCATTGAGCTTGTTCCATGTTCTGATGGATGGCGGAGAACTTGAGGGCGAACGATACATATGATGCCGGGGCAGCCAGACTCCTCAATTCCACCTTGTAAATAGAATCCCCACGAAGACGCATGTCTAGACGCATTCCTAGTAATTGGCCGCTTCCAGCCAACATTCATTGAAGCCCACCATGCATCAAAGATGATTTGGAAAGTAAGGTCGCTCAAATCGCGAATGAAGACACATTCATTCTTGGAAGAGATCATAACCTCGAGCAATGAGGGGTTCAAAGATTATGTATTCAACATGGGGGTAGAAATTTGGAACCTGGGTACAACGACCCGAATGACTGCCGAAAATAATGATACAGTAAAGCAGACTGCGGTTCTTAAATATTGACCCTACAGCTACAAGGAAAATGATCAGATCAGTAAGACATTGCATCCATATTTGTGAAGTTGAATACAAGAACGGATTGCAACGACTGACCGTGTAAAACTCCTTTTAGGAACAGCATGATGCAGTTCATTTCTGTGTAGCGTTGGGAGCCTTGACGCACCATGGGCGCTCAATTGTAGGAGGCGGATGCGATATCGTCACTTGCATCGTTGCCAATTAAGGCTGCCGATAGGTTCATCGTGGTTTATCTGCGTTCCATTCCCGTAAGATTATCCAAGATGCCCGAGCAAACATAGTTGATGCTCCCTTGACACTCATTTTGGTACATGGTTACGATTTTATCCTAAGCAAGTTTGCGTAGAAAAGCGGCCGATAGTGCGATTATGGATCATTGTAGTCGCACACCCCTGTGATTTTGCAAGATAGAAGGGCTCAAATCATTGACACTCCGTTGACGCTCATTTTTAGGGCATAGTGACGATGTCCTCAAAACCATTTTTGCCTAGAAAGACGGCCGATAGTTCGATACAGTGTTAATGTCACCGCACTGCCCTCGGATTGTCCAAGATGAATGGCCAAAAGTAGTTGACACTCCGTTGACGCTAGTTTTCAGGACATGGTAGTGGGGTCGTGGCAACCGTTTTGGACTAGAAAGGATGCCGATAATCTGATTATGGCACAATGTAGCCGGAATGCCCTAGGATTCTCCATGATACAACGCTAAAGGTTGTTGACGTTCCGTTGACACTCATTTTTAGGACATAGTAGCGGTGTCGTCGCAACCGTTTTCGTCTAGAAAGGAAGCCGATGATCTGATTATGGCACAATGTCGCCGGAAAGCCCTAGGATTCTCCATGATACAAGGCTAAAAGTCGTTGACGCTCCGTTGACGCTCATTTTTAGGACATAGTTGGGGTGTTGTCGGAACCGTTTTCGCCTAGAAACGCAGCTGATAATCTGATTATCGTGAAATTTCGCTTAAAAGCCCTAGGATTCTCCATGATACACGGCTGAATGTTGTTGACGCTCCGTTGACGCTCATTTTTAGGTCATAGTAGCGATGTTTTTGAAAGAATTTTTGCTCTGGAAGGCGGCCGATAGTTCGATTATGACTTACTGTATCCGCACAGCGTACTGGATGTTTCATAACGCGATGCCAAACATCGTTGATGCTCCGTTGACGCTCATTTTCAGGATGTGGCAACAAGCGAGTCATTTGCTTTTTTCGCAATAACGCTGACTTATACATTCACTTTGGACCGATATGAGAATGCAGCCCATAGATTGCCGAATCTGTATCACTCAAAATCGTTGACACTCTGTTGAGGCTCACATCAAACACTTTGAAACAGCCTTTGTACACTGAATGATTGTATGCAACCATTCATATACGCATTGTTGACATGCAGTATTACGTTTGTATATATTATCGTTTGCATCGATGAGTTTTGTTACCTCTCAATTTCTGATCAACTGTCAGCTACACCATCTGAGTGAGAAATGACGCGGCCTATTACATTCTCGCGCTTTCGGCCTGCAATTGAAGGCATGTAGAATATTTCACTAGTTTTTAGTAAATATAGCTCGACTTCCTCACCATTCCTTATCCACCTCCTTCTCCTCAATTTCCATGACGTACCACAAGCAATTTCAAATATCTCAACCTTGTGCACCAGGTCTGTGCGGTGAGTTATGCAGTTGGATACATGGATGAATTGAGCATGAGGTTGTTGTTCAGATCGATTTGTCGTGCGCACTGACCACTCTTTCTATGACACGTATGATCTCTCTCACTTAAATTTTGTTAGCATATTTTGTCACTAATATTGCTTTTGCTTTGTCGCTTAACAGTCACATGCAAAAGGAAACTCAACGTTTGGGCCATCTAACAGTGTGATTTGGATTTTAGAACATTCACATGGTGCGTTCGACTCTTGCACATGCAGAGACGAATTATCATGTCTCACAATTTGGGCACTGACATCAAGAAATAGCTGACACATAGAAAAATTGGTAAATTCCTGGCGTTTCACCGCGATCATACGTCAAGAATTACACTTTGCATATCTATTCCTCTGCAGACGCAGGAGCTGTCACCATCTCTTCGTCAGAATCCGATACCTATATGGTAATTAGCAGGAGGCTACATGGAGGGCCAAAAGCTTACTGCTGCAACTGGCTTCGCTTTCAATAACGTGGACGAATCGGGCTCCGCAGCTGGCTCAGCACTCGGTATGCCCAATCTTGACTGCGGCTTCACCGAGCCTAGCCTGACATGACTACCTCCCGGTTGAGAAGTCCCTTGCGGCCTTTGCGATATTCCCTGGACAATATCAAGACTCTTCATAAGCTCTCCACATGTCGTTGGCAGACGTGCCGGAGCTTCATCATTCGTTGGTGTCTCAACAACTGCCGCAACCCTCAATCTGGATGTGCCGTACTTCTTATCTCGTTCACGGAAGTAGTCAGCTGCATTCAGCCATCCGGGTTGAGTCTGTTCGTTAAGCTTCATCTGCTTCTGCCCACAGCTCTCAATGCACTGATGTACCGTGTTGGTGATAGTGCCCATCACCCAGCCGGGTTCGTCATCATCGCTCAGCTTGCCATGCTCAGTCTCTTCATCATCCTCGCCTTCCCCATACTCCCCATCGTCGGAACTTGGAAGATCACTCAGACTGTCTCTGATAGCCACGAGCATCTCTTCAAACGTCTTTTCGGGCCCTCTGGACGTCAATCCCGCGATTTGAGCATGTGTTATATCATCCTGCTCTTGTTGAACCACTGCCTCTGTGTCTTTAACGAGAATCGACAGACTTCGCGTTAGGACCAGACCTGTGCACACGAAAAATTATGTGAAAAACAGGGATTAGATCCCTGCTCAGCGCTAAATCTGCGTGGCACCAGGTGCACCACATCAAACTCGCTGACCAATTTGGTTTAGCGCTGAGTTGACATGGGTTTTCATCATGCATGACGTAATTTTCATCACCATCGCTGTCAACTGGGTTTAGCGCCGCTTCGCACATGACTTTTCATGACCAACTCATATGAGTTTTCACCACCATCGCTCTCAACTTTGTTTGGCTCCGCGTCATACGTGATGACTTTTCAATGTAAGTCAGCTTCTGTCCAGCTACGCGTAACTACTCAGTATATTTGTGAATTAATGTTCTGGTACAGGAGTGATTGGAGTCTAGGCATTTGTCGCACTTCCATCCAGATTGTCGGAGAGTCTCAGCTGGCGGGCCTCCATACAAATCAAACGCCTCCAGCCAGGTCTCTTTGATTGAGCTGAAAGGTAAAGTGAGAAGTCATCGCATTCCAACAACTGAGAGTTAAACATTTCAACGCAGTCTCGGGTCTCGTCGCCCCTCCCTATTCATCTGATTAGATTCCCAGCTCCCATCACACCTCCATTACAATCAACAGCACCCCGATTGACTGTCTGCAGCCATCACAGCTTGAATGAGCTCCAAGGCATTGTCAACCCTCGCCACATTCCCACAATTAATGGTTAATGAATGATTACATACTCAGCTCACACAGTACACTTTTCTGGCCCTTGGTATCACTTATTTTGTTCGTGGTTTCGTTGATTCAGGCCATTTATTTGGTGCCTCATGGCCGGATACCCTTTCAAATCCTCGCACTCTCTTTCTATGCATCTACATCCACAACTACCTTCTTATGAATTCACTTTAGAAGTGGCAAGACGTGTCGGGGAGTGTTGGAGTGTGGCTCCGTGCAATCTGGCTTTGTCGTTTCAACACACCATCGCGCTCAACTCCCGAGTCACAACCAGCGGATCAACAGCCGTCCGAGCTGCCGCCTCCAGCCATCTCTGCATAAATTAGCTCAAAGGTACTGTCAGCTCTTGCCACATTCTCTGATTGTGAGTTAGCCGATGATTAGAGTCTCGGCTCTTGTACTGCCTACCTCCCAATCAAACTATAGTCTCAGCTCCCGGCCTTACTCCCTACAGATCCACCACCTCCAGCGAGCCCTCCATGAACGAGCTCCAAGGTAAAGTTGACACGTGTCAAATTTCAACCACTCAGAGTTAAGCAATGATCAGCGTCATAGCTCCCGTCGCACCAGCCCCCTATCCCGCCTGCCTTCTCATTGACTGCCACTGAATGGCGCGCCATCCGAATCACCAGCTACATGTACACCTACAACACCATCTCCAGACTCGCTCGATCACCACCTTCAATTGTATCCCCAAATGTCCTCGCACACCCTGTCCAGCCGTACTTGGTGGAGACTGGTATTTCCTGAGTTTTTCGACACCTTGTGGACCCAATGATTTGTCAGCAAGCGGGAACCGGATGCTGACTAAGCGATGTAGTTCACCCGGATGCTGACTATACCATATGTTCCACCCGCATGCTGACACAGAAAGTTGAAACTTTGTAACCTGCTCATATTAGTAATGCGGATTCTGGGATGGGTTAGTATACATTCTACTTAACTGACTGAAAGGTTGATGAGGATGGAAGTAGACTGATTTGATCGCCGTGAGGTGGAAAGAGTAGGCTGCGTTGGGTGAAAACAGTGTGAAGTAGCGGCAGTACAGACGATATGAATCTGCCAAGGCGGCTAACCGCGACTAGACTAGCTACAAGTATGTGTCCATGGACACAACCTTGTAGCTAAGCCTAAACAGGAATGGTTTTGCACTGTAACAGGGGCTGGGTAATAGCTATTGTACATGGTCGGCTCGCCACGAGTCTGAGATCTCTGGTGATCATCTTACTTTTTCATCTCAGCTAGTATCACTTGCATCCACCTCTGGATCGGTAATGGTATAAATACCTTGCGTATGCCAACCGGACCAAACGCTGCTGTACGTGCTCTTACACAATGCTCGCTATTTCATTAACCGTATACATTTCGCGCGAGGGATGTCACAAGGCTACCCCTTTTTCCAACGCACGACCTCACGAAGTTAGCAATTAACAATACTACCGTCAAACGAGATATCGAAGTATCATTACTGTGAATCATGGAACTTTGAACATTCCATCATTCAGTTAAGCCCCCTAAGAACAGTGGAGTCGAGTTCTGAGTCCAATTCGTGAACGATCCACATCACCGGAGATGACCATTGTCATGATTCCTGGGCACGGGTATTCGACGCTGCCAACCAGAGAAATCTTAGGGTTAGGGTTAGGGTTAGGGTTAGG
>Ga0307512_10003352_pt1 | contig 18780 bp, 23 predicted proteins | sample 14_EM_MG_FD_200267 | JGI IMG/M metagenome (GOLD analysis project Ga0307512, IMG submission 200267) | Populus trichocarpa ectomycorrhiza microbial communities from riparian zone in the Pacific Northwest, United States - 14_EM | ecosystem: Host-associated > Plants > Roots > Unclassified | place... | reverse complement strand
ATGCACCGGTCGCACTGCAGCTTGTGGGACAATGTCAGGAGGATGAGGCTGTCATCGCCATGACGGAGATCGTTGATGCCGCACTTAAAGCAAAGCAAGGGTAGGATGTCCGAACGAGATTGTGAATAGGATGCAGAGTGCATATTACTGTTGTATCAGTGAGCGCTGTGTATTGGACAGGTGATGTTTCTTCTGGTTGTACTCTGATAGATATAAACCCAAACCCAGGATTTTGGTTGTCATGAAGTCATGAATCAGATGTCTGGGTTGCCAAGAAACCTGAGTTGAAGAAAGCCGCGGTGGCTCTATTTTAGACCGCCTGCGTTACCTCCGCCGATATCGGATTAGATGCCGCTGATCCATCATCTTCGCTTTTTCTTGCTCGCAGGCGAATTCGTGTTGGTCCCGGCCAGCGTGTCACACCCCATCTAGCAGACAGCCCAAGGTCACTCAAGGCATCTGTAAGACCGATTTTTCTTCCATTCTTTCCTTTACGCCAGGCTCAGCATATGGGTCATTAGCATCTTTCTTCCCATAGAAGTGAATAGAAGTGATCCCCCGGGCGTACCATATACAGCACGCCAGCCATGGTCGAATCGCCAGACTGGAATCCAGAAGAGCCCCTCACCAAAGACTTTCCTCCCTTAAAGAATGATCTCATTCTCAGAGCGGCAAGAGGTGCGTTGCCCAATCGTCTTCTGTTGCGTCCACTGATCTTACCTCGTCCTCAAGGCGAAGAAACCGAGCGTGCGCCAGTCTGGGTGATGCGCCAGGCAGGACGTTACCTCCCTGGCATGTCATGTCCTGAACTGCTACTTTACCCCCCCTTTGGCTAATCGACCAACCTTCACCCCCTAAAAATTTACAGAGTTCCGCGCCGTCCGTGCAGAACACGAGTTTTTCGAGATCTGCCGGACGCCCTCGCTTGCGTGCGAGGTCACGCTCCAGCCTATAAGGCGATACACTGGCCTCGTCGACGCCGCGATCATCTTTAGTGACATCCTCGTCGTCCCGCAAGCGATGGGCATGGAGGTCCTCATGAACCCCGCGCCGTCCTTCCCCGCGCCGCTCGATACGCCCGAGGACGTAGCGCGTTTGCGTGAGCACGTCGACGTACGGAAAGAGCTCGGCTACGTCTTTGCCGCCATCACTCGCACGCGCCATGGGCTCCGCGGCGAGGTTCCGCTCATCGGGTTTTGCGGCGCACCGTGGACCCTGTTCTCGTACATGGTCGAAGGGGGTGGGTCCAAGACGCTCCAAAAGGCCAAGACTTGGTTGTTCAAGTATCCGCAGGAGAGCAAGGCTCTTCTCTCCCGTATTGCGAACATCTGCATCGACTTCCTCGTTGGCCAAGTCGACGCCGGGGCTCAGGTGGGTTCCACGCGGACGCTCCCCTGTCTCCAGCGCACTCATCCCACGCACTCTTTGCATTGTGGTTGTCTTTTCTGTCTCCGGATGGCGGTGCTCGTATACTTATAGCTACTGCAAGTGTTTGATTCATGGGCAGGAGAACTTTCTCCGGACGACTTCGCCGAGTTCGCCCTTCCACCACTTCAGCACATCGCCACGTCCGTCCGTGCACGCCTCGTGGAGAGCCGTCTCCCTGCAATCCCTCTCATACTGTTCGCTAAGGGTGCCAACGCGCCTGTGTGTCTCGCGACGGTGGCGGCGGCTGGCTACGATGTCCTCGGACTCGACTGGTGTGTCGTGCCGGAGGATGCCCGCAGAGCAGCGCCGAATAAAGCGCTGCAAGGAAACCTTGATCCTAATAGGCTATATGGTGGACGCGAGGCGATTGAGGACGGCGTGCGTCGCATGTGTGCCACATTTCGTGCAGGGGCCAGCCCACCGAAAGGGTGGATTGCGAATCTCGGACACGGCATCACACCTGGCGTTGACCCTGACGATCTCAGGTGGTTTTTCGAGTGCGTACACAAGTATTCGGCACATGGCGTGGTGCCATAGAAAAGGAGGTATTGCAAGGTGTGTATAGGATAGATGAGTAGTTATACATCAATGTGTAGCATGTAGATATATGGTTAGGTATCACATGCGGGAGGAATCTCAGACCCCTCGCCAGTACGTACGAGTACGTCCAATCAAAAAGTCGCCAGAGCTAAATGTAACAGACAAATATATAGGAACTGATCAAATGAAAACACGAATGAGATGCGGAATGTGAATGAGGTGGTGGGGCGGGGATTGATGAGGTCCATGCAAGGGCAATGCTGCAAACCATGGGGCACGAAAGATCATAACAAAACCGATTGAACAGCAAATTGAGTCCAAGCCACGAGACATGAAAAATGAAGCCGGCCAGGGTCATGCGACGACGTCGGCTGCACTGAAGCTGCTACGCCGACGCCTCACGCTTCGCAAGCCAGGGCGCTCGCCTTTGCTGTTTCCTGGTTTGACCACGGCATTTACGCCGTTCTTCATCCACTCGTTGCCGTTGGCCCGGGGCGCGGAGACTTTAAGTGCTACGTTATTGAGGTTACTGACAGAAGCGTGGTGCCCGTGCGCGGGCCGCTTCGGAACAAGAGTTGGGAGTCTCGACGGAGAGGGTGAAGCTGGGCGCGCGGTGCGGCGCGGTAGAGGAACGGGGGCAGGAAGATTCGATGGTTTCTGCGGGACGCGTACAGACGTTGCATTCGCAAGCCTCGGGATCTTGTTCGGTGGCGCGGTCACGTTTGCTTTGTTTGCGGCTGTGCTGAGAATCTTGCCAGGTTTGCATGCTGCCGCTGCTGCCGAGCGCGTTACTCGGGTCGGGCGCTGCTCGGAGGAAGTGAGTTTAGCAACTCCTGTCTTTGGAAGCGCGCGGGATTTATGGCGCGTAAGTAGCGGTGCGGCACCGAGAGCCGGTAGAACATCCCCGCTCTCGTCTTCTATCTCGTCATCGGATGAATCGGTAGCGACTCGCTTCGCGTTCGGTGTCTTTCGTGGTTGTCCTGGAGGGACCGCTACACGCGCCCGGGCAGAAGCCGCGGCAACATGCTTACTGGGTGTGACTGGGGGCATAGTGCCCACCCCAGCAGCAACAGGGGCAGCGTCCATGGGTACGTTCTCTGTGTCGGTTTCGGCCGGCGGTGTGACAGGGGCAACGATCGTAGCAGCAGCAAGTGCTGCCGCTGCGTGGGTTCGCCGCATTTCGTCTGCAGCTGCCCACTTCACCCATTCAAGTTGCTTGACGTACATGAATTGTTGCTGCGGGCCGACTACGCATCCGGGGCGCACGATGCGCATAAAAGCGATCGCCTCACTTGCGGTAAATCCATATTTCCAAATGAGATAGGCGCCGATCAGAGTTCCAGTCCGCCCCAAACCGGCTTTACACTATCCACCCACGAGATTAGCAAGTAACCAGTATACAGGAACGAAATACTGACATGGACTGCAACGACGCCACCAGCTTGGATGATCTCGTCAGAGACATCAATAAACCGTCGTACGATCTCGTCCGACGGGTTAGTACCGTCATCAAAATACAACTCCATGTGGTTTATCCCTCGCTCTAGGAACGTTTGGCGGTCATACAGTGGGTTATTCAGCCGAATGACGATCTTGACATTATGCTGCTCAAAATATTCGAGACAATTCTGAAACGGCGTTGGCAGCTTCCGTTGTAGAGCAAGTTCACGCTGCTTGACGCCTCTCGCGGGTGAAACAAGGGCCCCAGGGGACGATGCCTGTTCCTTCGCATCCTTCTGATTCTTGATCCACGCGGGGTCCATGGGCGATGCAAGGGCGATAAAATGGGGAGAAATCCAGTTCCAATCACCGTTCTCGACTTTTTCGTAAAACTCGTACTCGCTGATATCGAATTCATTGAGGTCACATAGGCCATTTTGCATCGCTTTATACATTCCCCAAAGGCAGTCTTGAATGCTCAGGTTGAAGTCGGACCGTCCGCGGCCAGCGTCACGGAAAGGCATAAATTCAAGTTCGGCGATAGGCTGAAACGCCTCCCAGGGGGCACGTTGTTGCACGATTAACTAGAGAGGGTGAGAAAGGGAGAAGAGGAACAAAACCAAGACGTACGGAGAAGAGGGCCATGAGTAGTGCGGCATTAGCTTTCCGCTGAGGGTCATCGGATGTGTAAAGAATGAGGCGGTGGGAAGCAAGGTCTTCGTCCTATTAGGGCATGAGCATCATGAACGGGTATCGGACATGGAGGCCGGAAGTCTGGCACAGGAGCCACCGAGGAAAGAAGTTGCGGTATCAGTGGTACCCTGCAGGGCTCCGGATACTTTGAAACAACTAGACATTATGGTGGATTTTGGACAGGGGGTGTGCGGGGTAGTCTGCCCGATTCTCGTCCCTCCGTACTTTGTTTCGCAGGGTACGGGGCGTTACCTGCCACAGAACAGGGATACACTTACAATAAGTAATGAATGGATATATATGCAGGCTTTATAAACCATGGCGACATTGAGAGGACCCCAGTCTTGAAAGAAGGACATGTACATGAGTTGATCATCGATGGTGAAGTAATAGTTCTTGGTCGGTTCTGAGGATTCGCAAGGGGGGGTGCGTATTCCGCGGACATTAACTTGTTCTAACTGAGATCTAGGGTCATTGAGTGTCTCCTGTTTGGGGGGCGGATGAGGAAAGGTGGTAAAGTAGAGCCTACACGTGGGGTGGATCAGTTCAAGCAGAGTTCTGATATCAATCCAGACGGACCTGTCGTCGAAGCGGCAAAGCGGTTCGCATTTTGGAGCCATGAGAAGAAGGGGGGTGAGGGTGGAAGGGGGTGAAGTGGGTGGGAGAGATGTATGCGCGAAAGCAACCTCGATGGGAGAGTCACTTGTCAGTTGGTGAATGAGACAGACACGGGGGAGCCGAGAACACGTTGTAGATGCGCATGCCTGCCTCGATTGTAAACACACATAAATAACGCCAGATCATGTGATCCGCCACATGCTTCCGTTCTCTTCTCTTCTTCCGCCGCCGTCACACGATCGAGCATAATCTCCTCAGGCCGGAACGATCGTATTTTAGACACGTTGTAGCTTAAAACGAAGAAAGCTGTGCGGGACATGATACGGACGACAAATGGTGAGATCTACTAGCCCACCACAAAATGCCACATGTTTCCGAGACGATCTATGATTCATTCCTGGAATGTGGCTATGCGCCATATATTTTGCATCAGGATTGCTGCGTCGTCGCTTGAAGTCTCCAGCGGAGCAAAGGAAACAGCGGTAAGCGTTGTTACAAAACTGCGGAGGTACGGTGAGTACTGTAGAAAAAGCACATGAGTTAGTTATTCATCATCAAACACTCAAAATGTAGTTCGTACCACTCGACAAAAGTGCTTGTACCACATCCAAGTTCGCCACGCAATCCACTCTTCATCTCCCCAGCTTGTATGACCGTCCCATGAGTCTGCTGCTATGACGCGTCGTGGGGCGTCTGATGACGTATGAAGGGTGTGAACGAAGCCTTCGAGCACATGTGCTAGGGTCGATTTCTGCTCTCGCGTCACGGCAGCGTGAGCCTTGAGGGCTGATACTAATTGTGGTGAGTCCTCTGCTTGTGTTACCTGGGGATCTGAACGTTGGCTCTTAGTACTGCATTCTCCAAGAAGGGCGTATGGGTGTACCATGCATTGTTTCGGCATCGACCTCCATCGCCGCTGAGTCCGCGACGCCACCATTGGCCTTGGCCTTGGCCCGCGCGTGGGCATCGTCATCCTCCTTCCGAAGTGTGGTAACACGTCGCCTAGCTACTACGACACGTCCGTTCGCTTTGTCGATGGCGCTCCGCAACAGGTCCCAGTCGAGTCCTCTGGAACTGTGCGAAAACACCCATGTCACGACGTCCGCAGGTTCCACAATCTGGTATTGCATTAATTTATCAAAAACAATACCGACCATTTGGTGAGACCGTCGCCAGAAGTTGGAAACGAGTTCGAGGACATGTTTCTTAGCCTCTGGAGTTCCGGAGAGCGCGCGTAGGACGATCAAGTAGCGCTCAACAGCGTTAAGGAAATGCGAGAAGGAACGCGCGCCGATGTGGAGTAGTGATTGGATAGCGACAGACCGGATAAGGGCGTCAGGATCCTCAATGATGTCAGCGGTCTCAGCTAGACCGTTTTTCACCGTGTCGAGGTGTACAAGGACGTCTTCGGGCTTGGTGCGACTGCGTAGCTGGTTGAGAACGCTCTGCGCAGCTTCATAGTGTGGCACCGCTAAAAAAGTCAAGCAGATGAGGGAAGTGGAAAAACCAAAAGGAAGTGGAGAAACAGACTGGGGTCCTCATATTCATACGTTGGTCCAGGGGCCTGATCAGGCATGGTGCCAGCCGATGGCTCTTGGAATGGTTGTGGTAGTGTCTTTAATATACGATCATAGTATGATAGGCGAATCTCGAGTTCCAGCGCTCGGTGTACAAAGATGCGTTTCGGATGCTGCATCGGCAATGCCAGATCCGGAACCCTGTCTGTGCTTTAGCACGCTACAAACGAGCGGAGGCGGAAAGACGAACCATTCCTTCCAAACCCATTGAAATCCAAAGTTGCTCATGTGCACCGAGAACCATTCTGCAAAGCGACGCGATACTTCTACATCGAGCCCATTTGCACAATAACCATAAATCTTGCGAATGCTCTTTCCCACCGCAGGTCCAACAGTCTGCGGAGATAGCTTACAAAGCTCTGTGATCAAAGCGATGTAATATATTGGCTTGATGGGGCTCTCAGGCAAGAGAAACTGCGAGCCGAGAATTGTCTGGTTGATCCGGGTACAAATCAATGGAAATGATACGCGATACAGGCGAACGAAAGAGAGGAAAGTACCTCAATAATTGTGGACTCAAGTTGCCAGTCGCGCCCCGGTGTGGGGATACGGTCAGATGTCTCAGCTGGGTCACCAGGGCGAGGCTTGAAAGTGCCTTTTACAGTCCATTTAGGATATTCGATAAGCACTCGGGCACATTCCTTGCGATTAACTTCGAAAATTTCGATGATATCGAGCAGGTCTGCGCGTACTGCGTAACCTGCGGGCGTCTTCGGATCGGCTGTCACCTAGACCATGAAGATGTATCAGTCAACAATGAAAGGAAACCGGCAAGTTTCGGACATCATTATCAAATAAATGAAGCATGTACTCAGGCCACTCCTCTTTCTTCATTGGTGCATCCTCACTGGACTCCGGAGATAAAGCCTCAAGCTCAATGACCTCCGGGGGCACGAGAACCGTGGGAAGGTCAAAAGGGACAACAGTTGATGTGTTCATGGATGCATAAGGCTGTGTGAAGATGCCAGTAACATCACTGAAATCAGAGAGGTCAAGGGATTTAAGCGCAGAGACTGCGCAATCAAGAACCTACAGCCCTCTCTGTCAACACAAACGCCGTTAAGAAAAATATATACAGATACCTCATCGGCGTGCTCAGCAGGCACATCTAAAGAATGTAGATTCGCAAGCGGATGGACAAGCCACTTGGCTGACTTCACGGAATCATTATACGCCTGGATACTAGCAATCATCTCATTGACGGCAGCCGCAGAATGTTCCTTAAGAACATGGCCAGCCTTGTATACCATCAGGTCAATCTGGAACAGATCCTATTGAGGGATGAAAGTACATACCCTCATCAACCCTTCCGCTGCACATCGCGCCGCCCGCTTCGCCCGTCCGTTGGAAACGCCAAATTCATCCAGGACAGCGGTGAATGATTGTAAAAGTCCAAGCATAGATTGGGGAGAGATGAGGTTTGTGACAGTCAGATGCGCGAAGAAATGAATCTATGCATAGGAAGAAAGTCAGGGAACGACGTAAAGGAGAAAGGGGTGTCGGGGCGTACGCAGAGGCGGGTTTCTCGCCAGGCCAGCTTATCCAGATATGCTTGAAAACCCTTCCAGAAATCATCTAGTATGAGCCTGCCCAGAGGTGACTTCACAATGCTTTCCTCGCTAGGACCGGTCTCATCATTGACAGTGGGTATAGACAAGTAGTACAGGAGGGCAGCATAGAAGGGGATTTTGTACGGCTGTTCAGTTATTCTGAGCAGAGGAATCAGTGGGGGCTGAAATTCATAGAGACGAGGGCATACGCTAAGCGAAAGCCTTCGGCAATGGTAGAGATACTAGGTTGCTCTTGAGACTGCAGTTTGGCAGCGAGCTGAGGAAGCTCTTGTTCTGCGTCCTATGTGCTGTCGTTGTAAAACGAGTAATCAGAGGTACAGAAAAACGAACCACTTCGCCAAATTTGATGATGGCTGCCCTAAGCTTCTGGTCTGGTGACTCTTGAGCTTCTCGCCTGGGATCATAATGGTCGTAGTCGTCTGGATAGTATTTAAAGTCGCTGTTGACGGCCTAAACATGCAACTATCTCACCTCGGCGACGTCTGCGCCCACCGCCTCCGTGCCTTTCGTAGCTCATGAGTACTGGCAGTTAATAATCGTATGGGCAAGTTACAGAGTCCAACGAAAGGTGCAGGTCGCATCACGTGCCATAACTTGGTTCAGTTGACCGCTACCGGAACATTCCGCGACGCGTCGGAATTGTTGACAGCATTCGCCCCTGCCCTCGTATCGCGGTAGGACCACTGTTATTTGGAGCCGGGGTATGTTGCTGTTCTACGAAGTAGGAGATCAACTAATGTTAGACAGGTATGCAAGGCGGATGCTATGCGATTGGTCGACGAAGGCCAATGTCATCATCCGACGGTCCATCAACGTCGCCCGAAATGCAGAGCGAAAAGCACCTACCTTGAAAAAATGCCCCTCTGGCATTTGGCGCATTGGTTCACGATCCCACCTTAACATCACCTCTTCGTATCATTCTTTCAGCCCAACACCACCCGCGCAGGGTTCGCCGGCCCTTCCTCACGCACACAGTCCCCCTCAATCACCCGCCACCATCCTCGCCTCGATATCCTCAACAACAGAACCATCCTTTGTCATCGATAACCTCACATCCGCTCAAGTCTCTCGTGCCAGTGCAGCTGCTATCCGTATTTCCTTCGCCCGTGGTGACTTGTGGGATGGCTTTCACCTATGGCACTCTCTGCGTTGGTCGATGCATTATTACCATAAACCTGGGCCCAGCTCGGTATCACGACCGCCATTCCATAGTCCCATAGCAGCATTCGAGCCCATCGACTTTGGACAGCCCGTATCTACCAAGCTATCTGGACATTGTCTTTTACACGGTCTGCTGAGGGCAGGCAAGACAAAGACAGCGGCAATGCTTGCTGAACAAATGATGGCTTATGGGGAAGAACTTCATCCACTCTCCTTCAAAACTCTTTTACGCCAGTTACATCCGTCGACAACTCCTGATTCGCCGCGGACTGTCTATGATCGTCTTCGGGGTCTTGCCCTACGCAAGAAAGTGCCCGTTGGACCAAGAATTTTGGAGCTTCAAAATGTCATGCCTGCTGACCCTCCAACTCGCTTCGCTGTACGTCTCCTCAGTAGTGCACGCAAGCATCGCTGGCAGCGCACGACGGCGATGTACGGAAGCGTGGTTCACGCATGCCTGATACAAGGAGAAATCCTTGTCGCGTCTCTCCTCCTCGCACTCCTTTTGAAAGATTACCAGCTGCGTAATGCGTGTTCTCGCGTCGCAGCCGAGGCCGACAGAGCGGGGGCACCGGACACAATTGCCTACGTCCACTCGAAGATTCCGGACGCGCCCTTCCGGGGTTTCAAACTTTTACCCTATCGCAATTCGCGCTTCTTATTCCAGAGCGTCACCAAATTTTTGGAGAAGCATTGTGCCCAGGTGGATGATCCATTATTTCCTGAAGCATCCCAAGCTCTGGCCAACCTCGCCTCCGCGCTCGACGCCCGTAAGATTCCTTACGCAAACATGGCCACTCTTATCAAAGTTCTTTACTCTTATCCGCCGTGCCAGCGTACTATATGGATCACTTTACCGTCCGGCGAGCGGCAACCGCGTGATGCTTATCGTTACTTCCATGACGTACTCCTCAATCTCCTGTGCTCTCTCCCAGATCAACGTTCCCTTGATCTTGATACCATACCACGCCCTGCTCTGGACCTGGAGTCCTACAATGCACTATTGAACTATGCAATGCGCCATCGCCACTCCATAGCACTCGCCGGCCGTGTTCTCCATCACATGACAGTCTCACGACAGCCCCAACTGTCCCCGAATATTACCACCTTCAATATCCTACTTCGGGGCTCCACGCTCATGCGTCGTAATGACATCGCGGAGAGTATTTTGCGAGTCGTACGGAGCCGATTACCTGGAAAGGAGTCTGGCACTTTCCTACACCACTTCTCACCCCGCACATCCCAAGGATGGAACTCCCGAGTAGGGTCATACCCCACCAGCTTGGAATTTGACCCTCACTGCCATCGATTCCGCGGACTGCTCGAAGACATTCGCCAGTATGAGCTTAGAATCCCACAGCCTAAGGGGCATCTCAAGCCTGACAACACGTTGCTCACCTCCTACATGGCCCACCTTGTTGCGACTGGTCGCCCTCGTGCTGTGGCAGCTGTGATTACACGAGTCATCCCCGAATTTGCACCACTCAAAAAAGACGCTACATCCGAAGAGCTCACCGCGAGGTGGCAGACGAGTGTTGTCCGTGGTGTGGCCCTTGGTCCCCATTTCTTCTCTGTAGCGCTGAACGCCCTACGAAAGGCTGGTCTTCGGAACCTCGCGGAGCGCCTTTGGACACTCGCTCGCGCTGCCGAGACAGAGAGCTTACTAAGCAGTGACACAGCACCCTGGTGCTTAGGCGTCCATGCATACACGGCGATGCTCCAGCTTTATGCGGATGAAACGAGATGGTGGCCAGTCAGCAACACGGCAACTCGTGTAGGGCAGCCAGGACGTCCATATCACCTGCGGGACTCGAGGCGTGCCATGTTAGGAATGCGGATGGGCATGCAGGTCTTTCGCGCTCTTCCGCTTGCAGCTGACAGGGTGCGTCAAGCCGCTGTGCGTGAATGCAAGGAGGGCCGAGAGTGGAAATACACACCTGCACCACCGAATGCAGATGCGAGGTTTTACAACGCAGCGCTTGGCCTCGTCTCTCGCCGACCAGGGATGTGTCGGCGGGGTTCGCGTCCGAGTCCGCGCTGGCGATGGAATCACACACTGCTAGGTAAAGCGCACCGGCGCTTTGTGCAGACAGGCCAGAAGCCGCGTGGTTGGACTCCTGAGCTTGAAGAGATTGCCAAGAGTTTGAGGAAATCAGGATACACGCTTCCCATCGGGTTCAGGGTTCGTCTCTTGGGACGAGATGAACAACTACCATCACAAGTTAAGATAGACCTTGGTGTACGACCGTACTCGTTCGGGAGAGGTGTGTGGGCACGTTTCGCCCCTCATCGAATTCCGACAGTCAAAAGGAAGGGTTTACCTTTACGTGGTCGGTGGAGGCACTCGAAATGGTCGTCCATAGAATGTGATGGTACTCCCGAGGGGACAGTCACTGGGGTGATATAGATTGTAATATTAGAGCAACTAGTATGAGTGTGTACGCGAGTCTGATCTGTATGCTATTGTCATTCAGGCTTGACAGGGTTGTTTGATGTGGCCTGTTTTGCAGACATTGATTTATGGGGAATAGGTCGTTGAGGATCTTGTAGATATATGACCATCATATTCCTTCGTTCATCGCGTGCTCTCCACTCCTTCCCCACATCTGCCAGTGCGTCGAGCACCTGCGTGACGAGCGCATGTTGTTTTGCCCTTGTCCCAGAATCACGTTCGAAGCCCCCGCCGGACTTGCGGGCAAAGACAAGTTGTACTCGCACCCCGCGTCCGAGCTCTTGGCGAGCTTTTCGAAGCTTATGTTGGACATCTGCGGCCGCAATACCCCATGCGAATTGTATCTCCTTCTCTTCCGTTGCCTTGCGGCTCGCCTGTGCCTTGGTACGTTGGGCTTTCTCGCGCGCAGCGGCCTCCCTTCGATCAACGAGCTTCACAAGAGCGTAACCACCCGTAGCTTCTGAGGGTGGCGCAACTAGCTGCGCAAATTGCGTAATGAAGCTTTTGGGCGGACCTTCCCCTGGTTTGGGTTGGGTTTCCGTTGCGAGGTCGTCGACTACTTCTGAGAGCAGCTTTGGGGGTAAAGGTTTGCGTGTTTCGGGGTCGACGACGCGGACATATGTATACGGAATGTCGTTGTTAATGGGAGGTGTGTCCTTGAGTTTTGATGCAAACCGAGAACCCAAGGGAGAAAAGGTAGGGAGTGCATGTTGGCGGGACGAGGAAAGGATGGTCCGTAAACCATTAACAGGTATAGACACGGTGCTCAGAATTGGACGTAGCATACAGTAGATGGTCTGTGAAGTTTCAACTGCTTACTCTATGTTCTCACCGGCCCGTCTGTGGCGTGGTACAGTGCCGGACCCAGACAGCAAAAGTTGACAAATTTTTTTAATGATTTATTTTTGTTTAAAAAGCACAAAAAACACAACTTGAAATTTGCCAAAATCTGATAGTTGGCCAACCCTAAAGTTAGGGTTTATCCCCTAAAGAGTGTGCCAATTGACTCCATTCACCCTTGTGAATGCAATGCTGGTTTCCAGTATGGTGAAAACTATCTGATAAGGACAGTAGAAACTATGTGAGAATGAGTCAGGTGCTCCCATGTGACATAAATGTGCTGTATGCATGATGGCATGTGACACCCATGGCCACCAGTTTGCACATGTAATATGGCTTCATTGACTCTGGTGGACATGTGCGATGCCTTGTGTAATGCCCTCGCTCCTCCCAGGACACTGCTGCACTCTCTCAGTGGACCTCAAGATGAAGACTCCTTGATGGTAAGACGGGACAAAAGGGGTATGGCCCAAGGTGTATGGCTATTTCCCCATGGATGGTGTCACCTTCTGACTAAATTTGGTGTGGCACCAGGTTTGTCTTCTTGCTGGCAATGATGCCCATGGCAACGTCCTTTCAATTTGAAAAATCGTTACCCGGTCTGCCTCCCTCCTTAGTCTCAAGTGGCCAGGGTACCTACATTCAGGTCCCTTCATAGCGGCACAGCACACTTATACATGCGTTTTCATGGCAGCATCTCAAGCGTGCCCTTACCTCCTGTGCTGCCTCTCCAGGCAACCAATCAAACTCACATTCACCCTTGTTCAGGTGACCTTAAGAAACACCTTGGGCCTGTGCGCATGCCATCTTGTAGTGGCACCTCTGGCCTACATGTGCTGTCTGTCGGCAGTGCCTTGGGCATGCACCCAGCCCTCCCTTTCAGGCCTTGCAGGGGGGGCTCTGGCTTATGCTTACCCTCTTGCAGCAGCGTTTCAGGCCTGGGCCTTGCCTTGCTTTGCATCCAGGGTGTCAATGCCTTGGGCTTAGCAGCGCTGGCTCTCTCAGCCTTGCTAGCAGGTTTGATGCTGGCAGTTCCCTCAGCCAGGGCTGGTGCAGCGCCTGCGACTGCCAGTACTCCCCCTTGTTTGTGCGCATTGGCGTCTGCGCATTCGATTGGCCTGACACTGGCCTTCTTAGCCATGCTGGTAAGCCCAAGAGGGCCAATACTTTCTACAGCAGCTTGCAGATCATATGCACAGGTTATACCCACTGTCAGTAGCTGTACAGTAACCATAAATTAACTCATGTGTGTATTTACCTGTTCCTACATTGGGTTCTGCACCCTGAAGCAGATGTTAACAGATTAAAAAAATAAAGTAACTGTAAATTAACTCCCAGAAAGCCCAAAAGGGGCAAATATTATATTGAAATCCTGACCCCAATAGTTGGCCACCCCAAAAAATATGTGGGAAAGTCCGCAAAGGGTGTTTTTGTATGTTTTCAGCCTCCCTGATCACAATTCTGAACTCTATTTTTCCGAAAAAGTTTTGGTTCAGGCACTAAAAAATTTGTCGACTTTTGCTGTCCGGCACTGTAACTGATCCAGTCCGGACATTCGGAGCGGGACGGGATGCCAATGATAGCTGACTGTTCTCACCACCGTGATCCAGTCAGTGGAACAACAACAGGAAAGTCGGCCATGGTCTCGGGTGAAACAGGTGTTCTTGAGGAGGCCTCAGATGAACATCTGGCGTGGATGCTCCAGGCCATGGAGATGGTGTGCACACATATTTACGTTGCAGGCCCCATACTCATGTGCAGGCGGAGGAAGCCCTTGCGGCTAGTGAGGTGCCCGTCGGCTGCATCTTTGTACGGGATGGTAAGGCAATTGCGAGGGCCCGTAACCGCACAAACGAACTCAGAAATGTATTTTTGCGCATCCCTGCGGGGGTTACATCGGCTGATACATTGCAATAACCCAGGCCACCCGCCATGCTGAGCTCGAGGCAATAGATGCAATTCTTGCCGACCCTACTCTAACGCCTCCCGATTTACTCGCGAGTGGGGCATACCCTCTCGCGGACACGACACTTTACGTCACTGTCGAACCCTGTATCATGTGTGCTTCCGCACTCCGCCAGATGGGTATCAAACGAGTATTCTACGGTTGCGCGAATGAACGGTTTGGGGGGTGCGGGAGCGTCCTGGGGGTTAACAAGAGGTATGTCGATGAGTTTGTACGAATACTACTCTCAGATTAACGGACTCCTGCAGTCTTGCTCATCCAAAACATCCATCTTTTGACGCAACAGACGGGTATTGCCGCGAGGAAGCAATCATGATCCTCAGGCGATTCTATGTTACGGAGAACACGAATGGTACGTACTCTTGGATATCACCATTCCCTATCTATCTACACCTCAGAACCAGCTCCAACACCAAGATCGAAGACGAATCGTGTGCTCAAAACCGATATTCCATCCCGAGAACCAACTCCCAGACACAGGTGATCAGATGTCACCTTATCACACATCTATATGCCTTTGTAATGGAATGACTTTTGCGCGTGATCTCCCTACATCTTGATTCTTGTACTATCCGTGTGCCACTCGAGTCCCATAGTTTGGGCAACAAAGCTCCATTTATCCGCAGCCTCTTTAATTCTTTGAACCAAGTCAGCATTGAGCACGACCCATCGGGCCTCAAACCACTTACTTGAGTTCTGTTGACTTGCCTGCGCCATGTCCTGCTTTCATTTGAAGCCTCAGAAGCAGAGGATGCGGATTGCCGCTAGCGACATGTTGAAGTGTGGCTGCGAGCTTGAAAGAATGCATAGGAACAACTCGGTCGTCGTCTACCACCAATCCCAAAACTGAGGCAATTGGCTTCTGTTAGATTGAGGGTTACTCACGATCAGCAGTGAGTAGCAGTGTTGGTGGAAGTATTTTATTGGTTGGCACGTTGTGCACTGGTGAAATCGGGTGAATGAAGTCGAAGTCGTGGGGGTCATGCGGGTTTCCATAGTCGGAAGTCCACGCATGTCCGATAGTAAAATCTGCAAACTGCGGGGTGGGAGACACAGTAGGAGCGGGGCATAGAATTAGGCAGTGGGACTATGCACCTTCAAAAGGTCGTGGACGCCAACCTCCGCGACGGCAGCTCCGAGAAGGCCCTCAGGAGCGCGGTTCACACAGGCCGAGACGAGAAGACCTATGATCGTGGAGTTGACTTGTACGTCTCAATTGAAGGTTTGGTGACGGGAAAACATACCACCATTCGAGCCACCATTGATGGCGATTTTCCCCCTTGCCGCATATTTGTTTTCAACCAACCACTCCCTAGAGTTGTAGAAGTCTCAGCTAGGTTTGGTGGGTCGAGAGAAAACTCACGAAGCGGCGATAAAGTCGTCGAAGCAATTCACCTACCGGTGCAAGGTCGTCAATTGCCATTTTCAAATGCCAAATTACACACTTTGCGCTCGCGTGTCCCTGCGAGGTGCCATTCCTCGCCGAACTCTCCACCACCACGAATATTTGGTACAGCCAGCACGAAGCCATATGCGCGCATAGCCGTTAGGATAGACGCGCTGAAGAATGGCCCAATCGAGATGGAAAACCCGCCATAACCTTCCTGAAAGGTTAGCCCCATCTCAGGAGAGATCAGGATTGGCGCACGCACCGTACTGGATGGCGGGCGCCGTACCGTCGAGAGGGGTATCTTTGTGATGAACCACGAACATGGGAATTTTGGTGCCGTCTTTGCTCTGGTACCATACCTGATCCGCCAAAAACCCGCCTCCTCCTGCCAGACCTGCTACCTTAGTCTCGCGCCAAACCTTCCATGTTCCATCAGATTTCCCCTGATTCGCCTCAGAAGAAAAGTCATAACGCGCGACATCGCCAGGAGTGTCAAAGCCGGTCAATGATACAAAGAAAAATTGTTGCTTGCGTCGCCCGTACGCGGCAAGGGTACCGACGTGGTCCGGTGCCAGGCGCTTCAGTTGTCTGCCGCTGAGATCGTGGATGTAGAGTTCATCTTTGACGTTGCGTTTGTAAGTAGTCACCAAGCGATCGTGACCTAGGATCGACACGTCCTCCAGTTGTGCTTCTTTGTCTTCGGGAATGAGGTCCTTGCTGAAGTCCTTGATATGAGCTGTGCCCGACTCTGAGGCACGCCTGAAAGCGTCAACGTCGACGGTAATGACCTTGTACTTTGGAGCCTCGATATTAGTATGAAGGTAAAACTTGGTTCCGTCATTTCCGATACTGTGTTAACGTGAAGGTTGAGAGTTAGACCAGTATAATTGATGGCGTACATGCTATATTCAGCCTCGAAGTCGTCGACGAGTTTGATCCAATCGAAGTTTGACCCTATGGGTTGCTTCTCAAGGTCTGCAAGCCACAACAGGTTTTTCTATCTCCGGTTCATCGGGGAGCAATGAGAAGGATAGAGAACCATACCCGCGAGGTATCCCGGGAAACATAGAGCTCAAGCCAACGTCCATCGGCCTCCGATACCGCGGCACCCCACATCCATTCTCGTTGATCGGGATTCTCCATCACCAATATATCCTCAGCTGCGTCAGGTCATCGATCAAGCAAGATATAAGGCATATAATGAGGCATACGTTGGTCGGTGCCCACTCTGTGGTAAAAAAGCTGGGCGTCCTTGTCGCCTCCAACCGCCGCGCTAGCTTTGTTGGAATCCGTTATACCGTTCATCGAGCGATCAGGATACCTCTACGCGAGTTTACTGATATAGGTGAATAGGAAAGCCAGAGATCTAACCTGATAGAAGAAGCCTTTGCTATCGTGCGTCCAAGCGATGGAAGAAAACTTCACAAATCGTAGCTCATCAGGGAGGCGCAAATCATTCTCAGCACTGATCAGTGGATGCTCGGTCGAGCGGATGTAGACGTTGGTGAAATCGCTTCCCTGTTGAAAAAGTATTTACATTGCAAAAGTCTCCGCAACAAAGTGACGCACGGAACGAGACAAAGCATAGGCAAACCATTTGCCATCACGCGAATAGGATGCGGTACTCAGAGAGACAGTACCGTCGCTTGAAAGTACGTTTGGCTGATGGTTGACATTTGGGTGGTTATGACGACGGAAGATACCCCAGTACGTACGTCGAAGAATACTTCACCACCGGGTCCAGAAACACAGTCGGGGAGCTTTGAATCTTTCGAGCGATAATAGACTGTTTCGACAACTTAGTGGGGATGGTACAATCAGAAAGGATAAACTCAGACCAGATTGTGCTTGTAAACCGCTGTTATATGACCAATACCATCTACCGTCGTCCCGCAATGAAGGTGAACCGAACTGTATTGGACTGCTGTATGCTACCTCTTTGCGTGTTCACAAAGCCAGAAAGCTTACTTTTTCATAGTCAGTGCTAGCCCTGATTTCTTCTTCCAACCTCACGCGATCAGGGTGTGCGTCTAAAAAATTACGCGCAAGAGCCTCCTGGGAAGCGAGCCATTTCTGCCTTTCTTCTCCGTCCTTTTCGAGCCATCCATACGGGTTTGGAACCTTTACTTCACCTTTGGCTTCGCTCTGATACACATCGATATGATCAGAGCGATGAGTAGGGGGGTAACGATGTGGTATCCATGACGATGTGGTCACTAGCATGCTTTTTGGTCTTGGGACAAGAGAGGATTGATGAAAGATATGTGAGAACAGCGATGACGGTTGTATATAACCACGCGAACGTCGCAGAACTGGCACGAGCATCGATTGTCGATTCGATTGATTGGTATCGGGACTCGTGACACAGCGCTTCCGTACAAATAAGGTAGGTACAGCAAAAATCAACAATTTTTTTTAAAGATGTAATTTTGATAAGTGATATTCACCAAACTGCAATAAGGAATTGATATAGCACAAGATAAGATAGGGCACATAGAGTTACGGTTTGTATCACATGACCGACCATGACAATTACAAAAAATGTTGTAAAACTGTATAGGCTCTCAACACAGGAAAAAAACCCCTTTTTGAAGGAGGAGATAAGGTAGGGCGCATACAGATGCAGTTCGTATCACATGATGTGACAGTACTGTGATGATGATGTGACCTTTCTGTGACCAACACCTAAGACTGACCTCTGACCTATCAAACTACCAAAATAAATAGATTGGACTGTTCCGCTGTCTGCCACTTTGCCTTCCTTTTTGTTTATCACTAATAAGTTCTCTTTTTTACCACTCACTAGATTTTGAAAATTTTACACTTCACCATTAGCAGTTAGTCATGTATCATTAAAGGATATAACAATAGCAGAGTTGAATGGTGTAGTGGTTACTAAGTTTTGCCCAGATGAGTGGGCAGGCCTGGCAGGGTGGGTCTGTGGGTTCAATCCTGTGCCAATGCTTTTTACTATTTTGCAACATTTTTCCCTAGATGGTCATGTGATATACATGGACCAAACATGGACAAACCTGGAGTTTCGACACCAAAAGTCTATCTTTCCCTTCAAAAAGGCTTAAACAAACATTTTAGAACTGCAGATT
>Ga0307512_10003351_pt1 | contig 18781 bp, 24 predicted proteins | sample 14_EM_MG_FD_200267 | JGI IMG/M metagenome (GOLD analysis project Ga0307512, IMG submission 200267) | Populus trichocarpa ectomycorrhiza microbial communities from riparian zone in the Pacific Northwest, United States - 14_EM | ecosystem: Host-associated > Plants > Roots > Unclassified | place... | reverse complement strand
CTGTACTCAGTGTTAACTCATGATGATGGCATGGAGAGATAGAGAGGGATGACTTAACTTTGTGTTCTTGCGATGATGGTAGAGTTGTGGACGAGAAAGAGAGAGAGGGGGGATGAAGATGAGAACGATATGGAGAATACGAGCGGCTATGAGAAATCAGGGGTACGACTTGCCTGATTGGGTTTAGAAGACCTCGTATCGGTGTTATTACCCGCCGGATCGGGACTCGTACTTGCCGTATCGGGGATGGTCAATTGACTCGCACACGAAATTTTCTTAAGTCCCAGTTTCTCAAGATGATTTCCCCCATCTCCTCTGATCTCTCTCTTTCTTGTGCTCAACTCTACCATCACCTGAGAACACGAAGTTAAGTCATCCCTCTCTATCTCTCCATGCCATAATCATGAGTTAACACCGAGTACAGCATACACCAAGTACAGCATCATCCCAAGATCGACAGTCTCCCGCTCCCAGCCAGTTTCTCATCTCTCGGTGGATGTACTCAACTCTACATTCGCTCAATTACAAGTTAACCAATGAATAGAGTCTCAGCTGCCGTCACGCCTCCCTCCAAATCGACCGCCTCCAAGTACTCCTCCAATCTCGCTCGATCATAGCCTGCAAGTGCATCTCCAAACTCGCTCGGTCACAGCCTCCCAGTGCATCTCCAAACTCGATTGATCACGGCCTCCAAGTGCAACTCTGAGTTCACTCCATCTCGGCCTCCCTGTGCATCTCCAAACTCGCTCGATCACGGCCTCCAAGTGCATCTCTGAGTTCACTCAATCTCGGCCTCCCAGTGCATCTCCAAACTCGATCGATCACGGCCTCCAAGTGCATCTCTGAGTTCACTCCATCTCGGCCTCCAAGTGCATCTCCAAACTCGCTTGATCACGGCCTCCCAGTGCATCTCCAAACTCGATCGATCACGGACTCCAAGTATATCGTTGAGGAGCGACGGTGGGTGTACGGAGATACGGAGGTGGAATGAGCGACGGTGGGTGTACGGAGAAACAGGGGTAACGGAGGTGGAATGAGCGACGCGGAGTATATATTCGGGAGACCCCGGGGTAGATAGACAGCATCTCATTTTCATCTCATCTTGTCATACAACGAAAATACACACTCTATCTTTCCCAACTTTTGGTCTCACTCGCTCTGTCGGTGGATCCACGCAATTGCGTGGATCCTCACAGCCGGGTAGTATCATATCATCTCACCTTCTTCCTATGGTCCTCGAGCTTAATGTAGAAGGAACGCGAGGAGAGAGTTTCGCAGCGTCACCTATTGCATTGCAATCCCGATGCAAGCGTGTACCCAATGAACCCATTCCGACGTATGGCCACAGTTGGCCACAACGCCAGACTGTTTGTTTAAAATAGGAGACCGACAGAGCGAGAAGAAACGGCGAAACGGCGATCGGAGGGCGATATGCAACACGACGCGTGGTATTGACGCCGGGCGCGGAGTAATCCGCCACCGGGGTGTCTCTGAGGGCTCTGACGGAGCGCGTCCACTCTGACGGAGCCATTCCGCCCGGACGGAGATGTTTTTTGCTGATGATATAACATGGGAAACAGGAGGAATCATTTAAGGAATCAGGGAAACATTCAGTCAGAAATTGGGGGTTATCGAAGGCAGTGGGAATGAAGATAGAAACAAGCCTGCAATGGGACGATGAGTGGAAAGATGTGGAAAGACTGGCAGTCAGAGAGTTTGGTAGGAGGATGCAAGCAGATGAGTGTTCAATGGGAGAGAACACTATGGTAAAGCAAAGGACGGTAACCAGGTGGGAGTACACAACTTTTCAGTGGGTTTCTAAACCTTCCATCTCTCTGAACATAAGGCAAATCCATTCTTTTTCTTTCTACTTGACTCAGCGAAGTGACACTATGATGAAAGCACCCAAGCAGCCTGGGTGTACTCCCATTACTACTGGGTCAAACAGTTTGTAATGCCTTCTACCATTCCAGATGCAAGTACACCAAATGCTGGACATACCTCGAGAGTAATAGCAATCACCCCGGCTGTACAGATTCCTGGCTCATGGGATTAGTAGTACATCCATAACGACTCGCACAGAGAATTGGGCAAAACTTTCATACCAGGGAAAGTTCCATAGTTGCAGATAGGCAGCAGATTATGGGAAAAGGAGAAGGACGCCCTCCAGGCAACTGTATCAAATAGAGGGTACACTCTCTCATGGACTTGGAAGCAGTTGGGAATAATCAGCAACAAAGTCCAATCACTCCATCATATGCAGCTGGAGCCTGGTCACATGGTCTGACTGGACCATATATTCTGCATACCTGAGATATTTGTTCCCTTGGAAAATGAGATGATAGAAGAGAGGGTTTTGCAGGGCTTGTGCATGCCTGCTTGGAGCCCCTACTGGTGTGCTCACTTCTTCAATCCGAAAAAGAATGAGGATTATTGCTTCACAATGTCCGCAACAAGTGTATATAGACTTCCTCTAGAACATTCCAGGATACAGCAAAAAGTGAAAGAGTTTTCCAAATCATTTGCTGGACTGCCTATTGCATTAAAGATGGATTTTCACTGTTCATGTGATCAAAAGGTGTTGCATGAGGATAGCTCCAACTCTATGCCCTTTCAATCTACTCAAGGAAGGTCTCGGCCAACCACACAGGTGCAGGAAGCTACCAACTCAGTTTTGCCATTGGTCGGAGCAGTGTGGAAAATACTAAACTCCCATCTTAGATGAATTGCAGCAATATTGTGTGATGGTATTGCAGGGAAAGAATCGAAGACTCGACACTGAGTACAACATGCTGATGTGGTGCCTGCCGTTCTCGTGTTTATTCTGGAACATCTCCAGAATGTTCATTATGTACTTGCCAATGTTAACAGAGCTGGAGCCAGCATTGCCAGAGAGAAATCCAACTGGTATTGGAACAGAGGCACAATACTTGTGTGTCTGGGAAGAGCTGGGTGGGTAACCGCCAGCATTAATGGTTTGCAAGAAGTTGCATCGGCACTGTTGCAAACACTGTACCAAGCACAGTGCATTTTGAAGGCTTTGCACATACTATTCAAAATGGATCCCCATGTATCCAATAGTAACAGGCCCTGAGGTCAGGATCTTGTGGAAGGATGTTGAATCTTGACAGGGTAAGGTAGAAAATGGAAGTATAGCAATCATGAAGCAAGTTCACCGCAATGCACCTGGTTTTCAGACATTAGACATTAGCGATGGTGCCGGGCCAATAGATGTGGGAGTTGATATCAGCTTTGCAGAGTCGGAGGTGATCTTACTCCAAAAACATGCAATCCACAGTGTGCTTTGGACTAGAGCCAAGAAGAGGTATGACACAGGGAAACAGCTGTGCTGTGGACAAGTAAATGGACTCCAGAAGTTTCACAACTACATATATGGCATCAGATTCCTTGTGGGGACAGACACTGACACATTTGTGCAATAATGAAAGTCGCCCACCAATGACCTGCCAGGAGCAATTGTCACTCTCTGAATCACACTTATATGACTGTTCTATTTCAACTTTGATCATGTTCCAGGGATGATGAATAGATGACCTCATGGTTACTCATGGCAGCAGTGTGGGGAAGGGCAGCCCAAGCCAGCAGAAGAGGATCATCTACATGAAACAATTGAAGTAAGTTTACAGGGAATACAGGTGGAACAAAGGCTGCAGAGAAGGAGAAGGGGGAGAGCAGACAATCGAATCGTTTCCATACCTCTGGAAGTGGAATACCCATGGAGTTGAAAAGGGATAAGTGAATTTTGGGGAATCAGAAGCAGCAGGAAGCAAAAATTATGAAGGAACTGCAGCAAATTTGGCATGAAGCTACAACATATATTGTAACTAATGGAGTATTCGACTGGATGTGGAAAACGAATGAACCACCATGAAACGTGATGGCAAGGACCGAACAGGAACAGAAGCTACAGTGGCTGCTCATGAACTGAACGGACACCATTGATGGGAACGAATGTTATGACTGGTAGTTCAGTTGTACCAGTCAACCTTGGATATGTAAATTGATGTCACAGAATGGGAATAAATGTTAGAAAGGTGTGAGAAGAAACTGCCACTACAATATAATGAACCATCGAAGAGCTTTGCTGTTAGTAACCCATGGCAGCGAGTGGGAATGGGCATTATGGACATACCCAAATTGGAGGATAAGTACAACCTGCAAGTGATAGCCATGGAATATCTCAGCAGGGGTGCGGAGAAATCACAACTAGAATAGGGTATATTAGAGATGGTAGTAGTCTTTATATATAATGTGGTAACATGACAGCTTGGAACGTCTGCAGGTGTGGTAGTGGATGGAGGTACAGAGATCAAGAACTCGATCAACCTCTTCTTCAGAAGTTACCGTATCCCAAACAGTACAGCAACCCCATACCATGCTCCTAATACTGGAGTAACTGAACAATAACATAGACTGATTGTAGATGCACTGTGCAGACTTGCTGCCTGCACTGACCAAGAGAAAGAGATATGAGTTGACCAGCGACCAGCATTGCTTTGGGCTAACAGAATCATGGTCAGAGGTATGTCCAGGTAATTGGTATCCAACATTATGTTCCATCACGATGTGATACTTGCGATACAGCTGAAGAATGTATTATGTAATCCCACTCACTAGACCCATGGAATCGATCATACAGCATCATAGCTACCAACTAGAGGAATGAAGCTGCAATGATGGCAACAAGATATTGATGCATAGGTACAATACCTAAAGGTGTAGAGATATGCCAACAAATATTGCGTTGACTAATAAGTGAACATCTGAGCTGAAGACCTCAAAGTTGGCAATTTAGCTCTTGCGCATAAAACCAACATAGAGCAATCACAAGACACCCAACCGGATGCTAGGTGGCAAGGACCCTACCATGTGACAGACATTGCCCAGAGCTTGACGATTACAGGATTAGTAGAGCTAGCTGTAGCAGAGTATCCAGGCTGCAGAGTTGATAGTCAACGAGAATGGTTCTCCACTGCAGCTGAGCCTGTTCACAGTACTCGAGAACTGCACACACCTAGCATGACTCTTGAGCAGGAATCGGAGGAATCTAATCAATTTCCAATTCAAGGCAGTAGCAGAAATGAAATATATAGAAGAAAGATGGATACACTCAATTAAGAATACAGAATAAGAAAGATGATTGTGGGTGTGGGTGGACAATACAGCCAGGAGTAAAGAGTGGGTGGAAAAATGGAATACTGCACATCTGGTGCTACTAGACCACCCATCCAAAAAATCATGTGATTAATGAAGCCATCAAACTGGAAGGGAGGATAATAACTGAATGGACCGTAACACAAAGAGTTGAAGATACCCATGCCACAACATTGAGTTGAGCTGTATAACGGAGGGAGAATATCGTAACCCCACAATTGAGTGAATTTGTGAGATAGAGTGGGACTTGTGAATCCGCACAATTGTGTGGATTTGCAAGATGGAGAGACAAGCAATATTTCTATTGGCTGAGTTCAACTCACATTACACCAAAACAACCTACCTGACTGCTGTAAGCATCTGGTAACCTTGAGATAAGTGAACCAAAAAGTATTGTAGAAGTGGGCAGAAAATTCTCCTCCAAGAACAGGAACAACAACCAGGTTCCCACCAACATCAGAGTACACACAAGGATATCAGGGGGGAAGCAATAAATACATTGTCAAGAGATATCAGAAGATCACACTAAGGAAATTGGGAACCACATAGAGACTGGATGAATAAGGAATTGGCCCATGATACCCCTTCAGGGATATAAACAGATCCCCCCTCCAACATTCCTAAAGAATGGCAGCCACTGTACTATACAGTTCAACACTCTATACACAGCAATGATTGTGGCCACAATTGCCATCTCAATTATAACTGACAACCAATGACAAGCATGATGTTTATGTCAATCAAATGCATTGCGGCAGCAGTTAGCAACAGCATCGAATTCAATGTGTCCATTGCAATAACCACTGCCACTACAGACCTCAACTCTACCGCAGCCACCACCACCATGGCAGCTAATACCACCGCCGCCATCACCACCACAGCCACCACCACCACAGCCACCGCCGCCACAGCCACCTCCACAGCCACCACCAGTACAGAAGCTACCACAGCAGCTACTACCACAGCCGCCACTACCATGGTAGCTACTACCACAGCTGCCACTACCACGGCAGCCACTACCATGGCAGCCAATACCATGGTAGCCACCACTAGTGCAGCCATGTCGACTGCAGCAACCACCACTGGCGTTACTACACATGCCTCCTCTTTGGATATATCTACAATCATCTGTGATCATTCTCCTGTCTCCCATTCATCAGTGATATGCTGAAAACTCGGCAGGGATTTCTTCCCAAATAGGCCTGTCAGAAGATTGCAGTAACCAATGGTGATTGTGGCTCTGCAACTCACCACCCAAGGCCAAGCTGACATGATGCTCGAGATCTTTGTCTTCTCTGGCAATATTGATGATTCCTCAAATGCTCAGGTTTCAGGGGTATCACACATTGCAGAAAGACACTCAGACTTGAAGAAGTTGAAAGATAGATTGTACAATGACAACCTAAAGTCTCTCAATAGCTACCATTAGGGAGCAAAGATAATCAAACAGTATCACACCGCCCAGTAGAGGAAGACACGAGCATTGAAGAAGCTGAGAGGCCTCCAGAGGTAATGTCCTGAACTCTAGAAAATCCTAGGCAATTTCAATGCAAGTGAGAAGTGGCTGCAATGACCCATAATTGCCAGCCAAACATCTGGAGTTCCCGTGTCAGTGAACAGATGCCTCAATCGTGCATACGTCAACTGCCATATCAAGCTCAATTGGAAATCAAAAGCCAACAAGTGTTATATTTCTGATGACTTCCTGGAAGCTAAAACATTGTCAGAGAATGGCTGCCCCTGGCTAGGAGAAGGAATCGACTACAATGCTCTGAGCCTGATATGGTACCAGGCGTTAGTTATACCATGTAGTTATTACCTGGTCAAGGATGACCACATACACAGCAATTGCGTTGATAGCATCTTACCAGTAGTACTGCCTGCTGGAGATGGAATACCCACACCACCGATAATCCCCCACTAGGAACAAAATGCATTTGGTGACATCCCCACCTTCCAAGAGAAGCGTAATTGAACAGGAAACGGATCAGAGTAATGCAGAACTGCTCAAATTAACCTTGCCAAGGATTTGGCCGGGGATAGGGCCAGCACTGCTGCTGATAAAGAGGCCACAATGATCCCACCAACTCCTATCAAAAAAGCTGCCAGTGTGATCCCACCAATGTCTATGAAATAGAGGCACATACGATTCAGTAAACTCCAACCAAAATACCGGCAGGTACTACCCCTCAGAACAATACTGATCGCAACCAAAGTGGTACCCTACAGCCCAACCAGCATTCCACCCCAAGCGGTGAATATAGCAGTACAGTCAATGGCAGAAAGAATGATGAATATGTAAGTTGCATTCTAGATTGACTCATTCATGACCTGGACTGGAGGAGAATGTTGGACAACGAATGAACGATATTGCTACAACACCCAACAGAAGTGGCACACACAGCAGTACCCATCATCCGACAAGCAGTAGATGAAGTCTCTTAGTCGTTTGTGGAAGTCTGGGCACAAATCGTAGTGTAGCAGGAATATCAGCATCTCACTACTACCACCGCCAATCTGCTTAGCAGGGGCACACTTCCAAGAGGTATACTGAGAAACGCAGATAACAGAGATAGACCAAACACTGTCGAGTATATACTTGAAAGACTTCTGCGGTGATTGACATCATCATACCATACAACATAATACACACTCTATCTGTCCCAGCTCTTGGTCTCAATCACATTTTCCTCGATATTGACAAATCACACAGTTTCTGTGGTTTCTTGCGGCGGAGTATCCTATCATATCATCTCTCCCTTTTCCTCTGCTCCTGTGGCCACAACTGCTCATTGTCAAAATGTCCCCTTGAATGCCATCAGCGGTGCAGCAGAGCATTGACTATAGTCCATATACCTTCAAGCTCCACTGTTCCACAATGATTGGAGCCCAATGGTGCATACTGGCCCAGAAAGTGCAGTATGGAATCATCGGAAATAACCCCACAAGCTAACATAGGTACCTCTCAAGAGATTCAAGTGTTGAATAATTCCTACCCTGTGAGTGGATTGAAGGCTGATGGAAATAGCAAAATTCCTGGAATTGGTACTAACAATGTCAGATTGAAATGCCGGCTGCAGGAAGCAGGGTACATTGGCAACATTGATTAGAAAGTGAGTCACCGTATACCTGGATGATCTCGGAGTGATCGGAACTGATATACCATCTGCAGAAATGGCAGGAATGATCGAGCAGAATGAACATGGAGCAAATCTCTTGGACCTGACACTGGGACAATTGGTACTAACCTCACAGATGGGACAACCTTTGAAAGACAGCGCCAACCTAATACCAGCTTGATAAAACCCATCATCACATGGGTATCACTCCCATTCAAAAAAAGACAATGATCTCAAGTAGTACTGAGAAATGGAATTGATGATATTGGTAGGAGTATGAAGAGTGCTAATGAAGATACAGCCAGTTGTGGGAAGGGAAATTGCTGGAAATAGCTTTTGAGAGATGAATGACCTGGCAGGAAGCTAAGACAGAAGAATGCGAGAGGTGGTGAAGCTGGGCTAAGACAGGAATGACAGAATGAGCTCACCTCAACAAGAGCACCAATTGGCACAACTCCCCTTCCAACATCTCATAAACTAGAAATTGACCTTAGATCACCAATTCCTTTTCATTCACCACCAACACCACAATCTGATCACCAAACCACTGTTGCAGTACAAATCAAACTGTCTAGAGACCACACTCGATCTACTTCCACAGTTGTTGTATCCAGTGGCTCTGCCAGTTGAACTAGAACTGAACCCTGAAACAACACTGGATCATCTGCCATCACCAGATCTACTGGCACTTCCAGACCATCTGCCAATGCCACATGCTGCCATCTGCACAATGAATGGCAATTTATCGAGTTCTTCGCCCTCACCATCACCAAATGACAGAGCCACATGCCACTGCTGGGTACCATGAGTACCCCAGTCTTTGAAGGAGCAAATATTACCAAATGTATCAAAGAATACAAAGGCCTATGCTCCCACCCTGGGACCGACACGGTGGCCAAAGACTTCATCTCAACCTTTCCTTCCCACTGCTCTGCAAGACTCCACCATATAATCAAATTCAGCATGGATATTTGCAGAAAGACTGGGTGCTATTGACAGAGGAGCTGAAAGATGCCTTCAACCATGCTGATAGTGAAATGTATATGTATACAACATTCTACTGGGAACCACCATGCCAGGACCAGCTGTAATGTGGAAACGTCGGTTGAAAGCCATTATCCTCCACTACAATAACATCAGCCGCATCATTATCGACCTGCAAGCCTTGGCCAAATACTACGAGGTGGACATACTACTTAGAGCCCACCGAAGTGAATTTGAGGGCTTATGCAGTAGCGTAAGTTGATCTAGCTGACAGTGCCCCCTGGATGGTCAATTACTACTACTTCTGACAGCTAGTGTTAACAACGGTTCCGGACCGTTATGTCTGGTCCGGGTCACGGTCCATACCGAACCGGGGCCAAATTGGTCCTCCGGGTTGTCAATAAACACGAACCGTCAACTCCGGTACGGTTCGATGGTATACTCCCAACTCGTCTGAATTGGGCGGGTTGTCAGTGGATCGCCCAGCGGGTCCATCCATAGATTCATATGAGGCACTCGTTTTTGGAGTTTGTTAATAGTATCTTATCAAAATCGGGTTTTCAACAACCAATAATATGTTTTTGCATGCATTGCAGCTTGCAACAGCGATTAATTTGAAATCGGTGTTTGACCTTTCAAATATTGCATGTTTACCGATCGGGGCGGTCAATAATTCCATTATGAACGGGAAGATCCGCGCGATGCCTTGATTCCCAAATATGCAACAAATACAACTGTTGACGCTCTGTGGATGCTCATTTTGAGGATGTGGCAGGGAGCATGTCGCTGATGTCCTTGCCAGTGAAGGCTGCCAATAGTTAATGAATGGATGTCTGCAACTAATTGGAACATACATGACCCAAGATGCGAAGCGAACAATCATTGACGCTCTGTTGACGCTCAATCTCAGGATGTGGCAGGGAGCATGTCGCTGTAGTTTTTCCCAGCACAGGCTGCCAATATCTGAGGAATGGATGACTGCAACAAATCGGAACATGAACTATCCAAAATGCGAAGCTGAAAATTGTTGACGCTCCATTGACACTAATTCTCAGAATGGGGCGGTGACTGTGTTTCTGTCTCTTTTACCTATGAAAGCTTCCAATACAAGTGTTATGCATAACAGTGACAGAATCACTGTTAAATTGCCGTACTTACAAAACCACAAATTGTTGACACTCCATTGACACTCATTTCAATCAATTGTCCAGTCAACATCTGCTGCCATCGATAATAGTTTTCATCATGATTTGAACCAATTGGTAGTCATTCTTACAGATTGAGAACTGGCCCTGTGGCAAAGCCAAGTGCAGTAACATTCTTGCACTGTTTGCTCTCATACGACTAAAATTCATGTATCTTGCCAAACGCTTCATTGTGCCTGCTATACATCTGTATATCAACCGATATTCACAAGCTACTGCTCACCATTTCCAATACTATATCTCTAACTACAACTCTCGGTCAAGATACATAAAGCAGCTGGTGAAACATTGACGTATTCTGTCCTACATTGTCTTCACTCCCTTATTCCTCCTCGTTTCGATTGCATTAACCGTGGTCAACACCTTTTCAGCCTGTCTCTTTGACTTGCGTGTAGGCTGAATCAATCCAGGAACATTTGGCGTGGCGCTCACATCCTGCTGCCCTGGGCATTCCAGATCCTCGATACTATTGTCTTGCTCTATATCAGATTCAATGTCTGCTGCAGAATGGTCTTTGCTGTCATCTGGATTATCTCAGTCTCCATTCCAGTTAAACCAATCTACAGTGTCCAAAATGGTTTCAGGTAAACTGTCCTCATCACTTTCGAGTGGATGACGGTTGATTATTCGGATTCAGCAGATATTTAATTTTTGAGTTCGTTCTCTGGGGAAGTCCTTTGCAGACAGAGGCGGTGGCAAATGAGGTCTTTCTGACGATTCAATTGCGGCCGCATCATCATGTTGAAAGAGTGACCACGATGCTTTGATGATCGCTTCCAAGTCCGAAATCTATCCTTCGGTTGTTATCTGCTTGGTTTGAGCACAAGATTCCTTCTGGGTAGCACGTAGGTTTTGGCTGCCCTGCCACATCTCCAAACCGTCGTGGACCTTGGACATTCTATGCAATTGTATTTTCTTCGCCGCTTTCTTGATTTTAGAGTCGTTTTCTGTGTTTGTTGTATCACATTCTGGGTCAGCACCGGCCAAAATCCCGTTATTGGCTCGAGCAAACTGCCTTACAACAACTCTCTGACAAAGGGTCTCGCCTGTGGTCATTGACAGCCTCCGGCCGATCACATCTCAGCGTAGGGAGAAACAGGCCTCTACTCCGACACAATGTGGTTTGATCGAGAAAATGACGTGCGTGACTTACCAGAGATGGGCATACATTGAGTGAATTCCCTCCTGTTGACACCACCAGTCAGTTATATCCGGTAACCAACATGTACTGCCAATCTCCATTGGGACGGAGTGGTAATCATTCAGGTTTGGACTAATTTGCACCCAGGTCTTCGGTGCTTCAGGCGGCAAATTCAAATAGAGCATGGCAGGGGTCAAATGGCATACTGTGCGATCACTTCGTCCGGGTGTCATCTCAGACACATTGTTAGGCATTATGTAATCTTAATCATCACTGGACAAATCATGTTGATCAAACGATGATTGTCAGGATCCAGAAGCCGTTGCAGAGGTGACGAGATTGCTGCTCGGTAAGCTTTCATATGTATTGACCAGCACCCATCGATGTTTTCGCACCGTATTCATTCTCCACGTACTTCAGAAACGCCTCTTCATATTGGGTAGTCTAGGATGTCTCGCCCTCAGGATGAATATCCATTCCATTTTCCCACATTTTGAACAATTGCAACTTCTGGAAAGGATCGAGGATATGTGCAGAAATGAGAAGCATGGCAGTTGTTGGAGTCACTTCGGTGAAGTATTTCAAAGCTTCTGTCGTGCTAACGTCACAACGAAGAACAAGTCTTCCTTCCGCTGAGGTGTCTCCTTCGCCAAAGGTCACATCATGCCATCCATAAGATTGAACATGTCATGATACACTTTGCTAACGTGATGTAATGTGACGGTATGGCTCTTCGACATCCACAGGGTCCAATATCGAAATGGCCTCAATACTTCCATGACATACTTTACAATGGTCGATTCATCTTCAGTTGTTAAAAGTGGCCGGTGATCACTGTATTCTGGATTTTGGAGCGACTCAGGTGTGAATTCCTGTGATCGGTTGGGGCGCTCAAGCAACTCCAGTGTAGAGTTCCAACATGTCTTCACATCCATAATCAGATGTACCGTGATGCAGACTGTGGATTTTTGACAGTCAATGAACTCGTTTTGACGACCAGGTATCAGTGTAATCAATACAGCAAGTATTCTCTGCCATATGAAGGTCAATTTTAGGACTTTCAAAATATCATGAAATCCGTACTTTCTCAATTATCATTGCTAAACCTGGTTTCATGGCCGACACAATATTGATTCTAGCGTCGCCATCTTTTCGAAGTCTTTGACTCTTCCCAATGTCTATGCTTTCATTCTCTCCAAATTGCTGATCATGCTGATGGGCTTCCCAAGACTTGGTGCGGCCTTTTACTCCGAGACTGTTCATGAATGTACCTAAAGCCAGCTGTATGATGTGCGCCATGCATGGTATGTGGTTTCTCAATGCAGGCCACTCGAGTCTAGAGGCCTCAAGTGTTGATTGCAGCTAGCATGTCATCGAGTAATTTGAGAAGGCATTATCGGTCGAAATACCAAGCAAACGGCCGTTGGTAAGCTCAAAACGATCAAGCAGGTCCTTCCAATGTACGGCTGACCTAGCTCCAGTATGTTGGCCCGTGACCTAGTATTGTTAATTAGGTTTCGAAACAGGAAAAGAACAGGCGATCAACCTCATCGAAAGTGAGTTGAACATCGCGCAATGCCCAATTTCGATCCATATAGTAAGCAATGACTGACGTTATGGCTAGTTCGTTCATTGATGTGCATCAGTCCAAAGCTAAACTAACATTATTTCCTGACCGCAATTGCATCTTAATTGCATGTATGGTCAGTGCATACTTCCTCTGGCAAATGTTTCTAAGGCTCATGGCAGACAGCTGCACTAAGTCATTGCGTAATGCCTTATAAGACCGTCTTAGCTCTAGATTCGATATAGCGTTCCATGGAATATGAGCCGAAACAAATACTAACATGAGGAAGGGATTCCACGTGTCTTGGTGAAATTTGGAAGTGTCAACGTCCTTAGCTGCCCGTTTGGAACATTTGGTCTGTCATTTCGGTCAATATGGATCAACCCATTTGTCAAATCTGATCTTCCTCTGCGAACTGTCTAGTGTGATTCCTCGACTTCCATGCCTCTTCAGGATGGCCAAAGCTGTTTCAGCAACCATTGAACTAGTCAATTCAGTTACCTCTGACTCTGTCAATTTGATTAACTTTGTGATGTGAGCTTTTGCCAGTAAGTGTTTCCCCATGGACCTGGTCCCATGTTCTGATGGATGGCGAACAACTTGATGGAATACATATGATGCCAGGGCTGCCAGTATCCTCAATTCCGCAGTGTAAATAGAATCCCCACGAAGGCGTATATGTAGAATTATTCCAAGCAATAGGCCGCCCCGAGCCTACATTCATTGAAGCCCACCAAGCATCGAAGATGATTTGCAAAGTAAGGTCGCTCAAATCCCGAATGAATACACATCCATCTTTGGAAGAGACCATAAACTTGAGTAATGTGGTGTTCAAAGAGTTCGAATCCGACATGGCGGTAGGAATAAGAAAGCTGTGTAATCTGACTCGAAAGACTGCCGAACTAATGATACAGCAACGCACACTGCGTGTTCTCAAATATTGACTCTACAGGTACCAGGGAAAAAACTCAGATCTGTGAGATATTGCATGCATATTTGTGATGTTGTATACAAGGACACATTGAAAAGACTGACCGCGTAAGATCCAATTCAGTAACAATGCGATGCAGTTCATTGCTGTGGAGCTTACTGATCCAGCACAAAAATTGCTGAAACTCCATGGGCGCTCAATTGTAGGAGGGGGATGCAGTATCATCACTAGCATTGTTGCCAGCAAAGGTAGCTGATAAGTTGATTATACGATAACGTCGTTCCATATCCCACGGATTATCCAAGATCCATGACTAAAAATCATTGATGCTCGGTTGACGGTTATTTTTAGGACCTGGTAGCTGTATCGTCAATACAATTGTAGCCCATAGAGGCGGCCAATGCATCGATTCTGGGTCAACAGCGATGCACAGCGCTTTGAGTGTCCATGATGCAAGACCAAAAAATGGTGACGCTCGGTTGACGTTCACTTTTAGGAGGTGATTGCGATATCGTCACTAGCATTGTTGCCCACAAATGGCAGTCAATGAGTTGATTATGGGTTACCGCCATTCCGTAGCCCTTAGATTTTCCAAGATACCAGGCCAAAAATAGTTCATGCTCCTTTGATGCACATTGTGAGGAGGTGCTAGCGATATCATCAGTGGGATTTGTGCCCATAAAGGCAACTGATGAGTAGATTATGGGTTGACACTGTTCTGTAGCTCTTAGATTGTCCAAGATGCAAAACCAGAAATCATTGATGCTCCGTTGACGCTCAATTTTAGGAGGTGGTAGTGATATCATCACTAGCATTGTTGCCCATAAAGGCGGCTGATACATTCATTATGGGTTAACGCCTATGTACAGCGCTTTGAGTGTACATGATGCAAGACCAAAAATCGTTGACGCTCTATTGATGCTCATTTTTGGGAGGTGGTACCGATATCGTCCGTCGCATTTTTGCCCACAGAGGCGGCTGGGACTATGAGTATTGGTTGATGTGGTTGCATAGTCCTTGGTTTTTCGAAGAAGTATGAACAGAAATCATTCACGCTTCATTGACGCCCATATTTGGATGGTAGCGATATCATCACTAACATTTTTACCAATAGAGGCGGCGAATGCATTGATTATGAATTCAGGCCGATGCACAGTGCATTGAGTGTCCGTGATGAAAGTCCAGAAATCATTGATGATCAATTGAGAATCATTTTTAAGAGGTGGTAGCAATATCGTTGCAGGAATTTTTACCCATAAAGGCGGCCAACACTTCCATTATAGCTTGATATCGTCGCACAGCTGTTTGATTATCCAAGATGCAAGAACAAAAATCATTGACGCTCCATCTACTCTCATCTTTAGGCGATGGTAGCGATGTCGACACTAGCGTTTTTGGTCCTAAAGGCGGCCAATACTTTGATTATGTGTCACAGCAACCATGTCGTTGTTTGATTATGAGACTCCCAACACAAAAAATCATTGACGGGTCGTTGACGCTCATTCCTTAGATGGCTCAACGAGTGTGTCACTATCATTTTCACCTACTAAAACAGTCAATATAATTACTTTGAAAGGATGTGACTATGCAGCCATTTGTTAGCCCAGAATGAAAGACCAAAAATTGTTGACGCTTCGTTCATGGTCAACATAATGACATACTAACAGTCAGTGCATGCTCCACACTTGTATGTCCAAATGCATACAGTCGTTATTGGCAGCCAATAAATTGTTTCTATGTATACACATTTGCATCCAAAGCTTCCATGCCTCTCAATTACTGATTCACCAGTAGTCACATTATCTGAGTGATGAATCACGTTGGCCTATCAAATTCCAGTGCTTTCAACCGGCAACTGACCGCATATAAATCTGTACACTCGTTTGTAATGTATTTAGCCCGACTTCTTCGCTTTTTCTCATCCCGCTCATTCTCCGCGATGTCCGTAATCTAATATAAGCAAAGTTCAAAATCTCGAACATGTGCACCAGGTCTGTGAACAGAGTTATGGAGTTGTATGCATGATCATTTGCAGCATGACGGTCGTCATTCATCCCGCTTCGTGTTTCGCTTTGACCTCTTCATCCATGACTCGGATGACATCAATGACTTATATATTGTAAGTGAGTTTCAGCTGTAATTCAGTATCAATTGTCTACCTTGACAGTACCGGGCAGGATGATATCATGTTCATTGATCATCAGTCCATGAGATTGGAAGTCTAGAACATTAGAATAGACTATCCGACCCTTGAACATGCATAGACGAATTATCATATCTCACAATTTGTTCACTGAAATCCAGTGAAAGAGGACATGTAGCAAAATAGGTACACATATTGCGTTTCAAATTGATACATCATCACAAATACCAATTTGGCGATTCATTCCTCCGGCGACGCAGGAGCCATCACCATGTCTTCGGCGGAATTCGATTTGTATATTGTAATCAGCCTGGGATGCGTTATGCAGATGTTAAAGTGCACGGGTTCAACATGTTTTGATTTTTGAAGCTGTGACCAATCAGGCATTGGGGCGGGTGGGAGGGATGGAATGCGTTTGTGTGTCTGCGGTTTCTACAAACCTAGGCTCATATGACTACTCCCTGGTTGAGAAGTCACTTGCGGCATGTCTGATTTTCCTGGGACGCTGTCAAGAGTCTCCATACGATTACAACATGTGGTCAGCGCAGATGACACTGTATCATCTGCGGTTTGAGGCTGAACTACAGCCAGAACCTTCAATTTGGTTATCCTGTTCTTCTCATCCCTTTTACGAAAGTAGTCTGCCCTGTCTCCCCAGCCTGGTAGCGTCAATCCATCAAGTTTGATCTGCTTCTGCCAAAAACGCTCCATACGATACTGTACTGTTTCAGAGATTTTGCCCATCACCCAGCCGGGTTCCTCATCTTCCCTAATCTTGCCCCCCGCAAGATCATCTTCATCATCATCCTCGTCTTCCCAATCCTCCCCATCATCGGAACTTGCAACATCGCTCAGACTATCTCCGATGGCGTTGAACATCTGCTCCAATCATGTTTCCAGCTTGGTGGTTGTCAATCCCACCTGTTGAGCATTTCGCATATCATCCTGCTCCTGCTCAATTGCTGTCTCTGCGTCTTCAACTTGCTTTGTTGCCACAGCGGTCACTCTTTCCACATAATCCTCGATCCATTTCTCCTTCTGTTTGTGGCTTCAGAAGGGAGTTTCTCGGCGTATCCCTACTCTAAGCGTCTTCTTGGATCAGAAGCTACGCAATGCTCCAAGGGCTCGGACCTGTTGTGCCTCCGAGCCACTCTTGCCTTCATTCGCTTGTTGACGTCATGGTGTGGAGCGCTATGCTGATGTGCCGTATTGGCCTGCCGGTAGTGGCGAAAGGTTCATTTTCGCAGCATTGACAGTTGTATTCTGTGTTGACTTTGTTGATGGACGAGATGTAAGATGTTGCACCGTATGGATTACATAGAGGCAGGCTACGTCTGTTATGTCGAGGTTGGTACCCTTAATCGACTTGAACAAAGCACAATCTGCGTTTTGACCATCACTACATTGGAAATAGCAATGCTAACCGTACATCATAACATGACGTTGAGCATCAATTTCATGTCTGATCGCAAGGATGTCTTGAGACAAACATCAGCAGCCTTTCTGTCCGTCGAGGGATTTACCATATGTATCCGACAAACAGGAGATTTCGGCGGATGTTCACCGTGATTGATCCTCATCAACAAACACACAACATCGGACCAACTTGGTGCAAATTGGAGGACGGTTGGCAACCCAAGCAACCGGCAGCTATGCACCACAGGATTCATCTTGTGTAGAACGAGCAAGTTGGCTGTTACGCATGCCATTTTGACTTGAACCTAACTATATATTCCCCAGGACTTCCCACTTCTGTTCATGATCTACTTTCTCAGGACATCCCACTTCGCTTCGTTATCATCATCTCTTCACTTCCACAGCAGCAAACCATGCCTCCACAAACACCTCAGCAAGGTGAGAGTGGAGGAGAATCGAGCAGAACGACTGGCGCTTCATCCGATACGCCACCCACTGAGACCCAAATTCCACCCAGATGCCACTTAGTTCACTGCAACGATGCAAATGTGGCCACCCAAGATATGACAGTGGACGCACAGTGAAAAATTGTCTGTAGATCTGGAAGCAGCTAGAATAGGAAGCAGCATGCAATGGGATGCAAGTGTAGTCGTGTCGAGGTAGTCGGCCGCAAACTGATGATATAACATCCAGCTGATGTACGTAGAGAGCAGCGTAACCAATTCATAGCCACCCATAATGTGGAACCTCTATGGTCAACCAAGAAATTCGTCCACACAATCCGCGAAATCAAGCGTCATGATGTTGACAGCCTTGGGATTTTCTCAGACAAATTTGGTGATACGAATCCCGGAGAGCAGACCAAACAGGCTTTAACCACCTTAGAGGATTCTACTGAAGCGTATATGGTGGAGGTAATAGCCGAATCTAATATGTAGATGCAGCAACTCACCTCTAGTTGGTTTTCAACATGTCTGCAACTATGGCAAGGCAAGGAGGTCAGGTACGAGTAGAACAGTCTGACATGCGCCTGGCCTTGAAAATGGCCAAAATGGCCAGAGGAGGGTTTTCGCGCGCCGCAATAGAGGAGACTCATTTCC
>Ga0307512_10003350_pt1 | contig 18781 bp, 24 predicted proteins | sample 14_EM_MG_FD_200267 | JGI IMG/M metagenome (GOLD analysis project Ga0307512, IMG submission 200267) | Populus trichocarpa ectomycorrhiza microbial communities from riparian zone in the Pacific Northwest, United States - 14_EM | ecosystem: Host-associated > Plants > Roots > Unclassified | place... | reverse complement strand
TTGTTGGCCTTCCATCATGGTTAATCACAGCACGATGTGGCGGTTATTGTCTATATACATCGTTTTGACTGTCATCATATGCTAAAAGGCTCAAGAATGCTTAGTGGTAGCTCTGTAAATGAAATAAATTGTTACTGTCCCGGAGGATCTGGCTAGAATATCCCAGACATATCTGCCTATAAAGGCTGCCATATCCTTCTTTATGGATGCTTTTGATCAAGCACCACTCATATTACCGAAGATGCAAGACCAAATATTTTCAACCCTCTGTTGACACTCAGTTGATGCTCATTTTCAGGATGTGGTTGGGCGCGTGAGTATCCGTGTTTTGCACATCAAGGCGGCTAATACGCCAAAAATGAACCGTGACATACCAATGTCAATACTTTACGATTAGAAGTAGCATATCTGAATGCGACCATAAATGTGAAACCCGAAACACAAAACCAGAGATTGGACCCGACGGGTCCAGCCAAACCCACCCGTTTTTGCGGTCCAAACTTGGACCGCTGCCAAATTACCTGGACTCATTGCTAACACTACACATCCCCCATCTCTCTCTTTCTCATCCACAACTCTACCACCATCACAAGAACACAAAGTGAAGTGATCCCTCTCTATCTCTCGAGGCCATCATCACGAGTAAACACTGAGTGCAGCATCCACCGAGTGCAGCGTACACCGAGTACAGCATACACCGAGTACAGCATACACTGAGTACAGCATACACCGAGTACAGCATACACCGAGTAAAGCATACACCGAGTGCAACATACGCCAAATACAGCATACACCTAAGATTGTCTGTCGTCCCTTCATTCTAACGATTTGCAGTTGACCCCTGAATGTGGTTTAAGCTTCCGGCTTACCTCCCTCCCGATCTACCGCCACCAGCCAGTTCCCCATAGGAGCTTGAACTGTAAAGTCACCGTGTCACATTGCCAGGGTTGTGAGTTAACTAACTGATGAATTGTGTCACAGCGCTCCGTCCCTCGACCGCCTCCATGTACTCGTTCAATCTCGCTCGATCACGGGCTCCATGGGTATCTCTAAATTCGCTCGATCACAGCCTCCAAGTGCATCTCCAAACTCCCTCAATCACGGCCTCCAAGTGTATCTCCAGACTCGCTGAATGACGGCCTGCAAGTTGGCACGATTGGGCTCTCCAAGTGCATATCTGCAAAGTCGCTCGATCACGGCCTCGGAGTATATCTCTCAGTTTACTCGATCGCCATTTTCAGGCACACCTCCATTTGCTCTCAACCACCGCCTCCAGCCAGTCCAGATATACCATGTGTAGATGGGTAGCTATATAGATACATAAATACATAGAGGAGAATACGCACTGAATACATGGGTTTTAAAAATGGTTGAACGATTGGTGGTAGCTATGATTTTCAGGCGCACCAGCAGCGTTCCCAAAGAAGATGTTCTTTTTCCCACACTGCTCTACTGTGGTTCGAGGTGCTCCCAGGATTGTTGTCAGCGCTCCTAGTTACTCTGAAGGCTGGCAGAAATGCCTTCCTAGGGTCTGATACTCTCCTGAAATTGACCCATCTAAGTGTACACTCCACATCCTCTCAGACACTCCTGGAGGCTTCCAGTGACTAAAATACATTTTGCTGATGCTATGCAATGCGACCCGTCGACTGGGAGACGGGAAGCGGTAATTCTCCCTCAGGGTGTTCCAGGTTCTGACCGAGCCATCAGAGCCTTCCGGAACACCTGGGTGTTTCTGACAGAAACTAGGGTTGTTGCTGATGATGATCATGAGTTGACACCGGGTACAAGCATACACCAAGTACAGCATACACCAAGTACAGCATACACCAAGTACAGCATACCCAAGATTGTGTGTTTTCCCTTCATGCTCACGATTACGGACCCCTGAATGTAGCTTCAGCTTCCAACGTGCCTCCCTGCACAATTGACTGCCATCAACCCGCTCGCCATGAGAGCTCACAGGTAAAGTCCCCTTGTCACATTCCCATGTTTGCGAGTCAACAAACTGATGAATGGAGACTCAGCATCTGGTGCGCCGTCCGTTGACCGCCTCCAAGTGCTCGGCCAATTTTGGTCGATCACAGCCTCCGAAGTGTATCTCCAAAGTCGCATGATTATGGCCGCCAAGTTCGTACAATCATGGCGTTCAAGTCCGCACGATCATGGCATCCAAGTCCATCTTCAATCTCGCTCAATCATGATCTCGGAGTGTATCTACGAGTTCAATAGATCCCGGCCTCCAAGTGTATCTCGAAATACGTGTTACGGGTTCTTCCCTTACAGAGGTTTTGGTATTAGTCTACTTTGAGATCAACATAACGGGTTATATAATACTGTATGGTACATAACACGGATCTCGGATGAAGTAGTAATCTGCCATACCGATGATCCTTAGCGCGTGAAAACATGGCTCGTGTCAATGTGACAGCGAGCCTCATTGCTGGCGGATTCATTGAAAGTTCACACACTTCGGTAGTACTGATATGATGATGCAATACCCTTGGCTAGTCAATAAGCCTTCAAGGTTTATATTGATGCCAGTTATTTCTTACCACATTCATTCAAACTGAGCTGAGGGTACTGGATGCGGCAATTGCAGAAATGCGACTGACTTGTCAGGCAGACAATAGGCAACATGCAATTAAGCGGGACTCTGAGCTAATCCTTTGTGGAGCGGAATAACTTGGGTACTTCCTGGTCAAAGAGAATAGTCTCGGCCTAACCATGGTGTTCCAGATCAATGAAGACGTTGGGCACAGTCAATAAGCCTTGATAAACCTCCAACCCTCTGGCAGGGAAAAAACGAGTAAGGTTGATTACTATCAGTTGATAATACTGTTGTGATACGTCAAGTCAAATGTCAACAGAGCAATGGTGGGTAGCCACGTAAGCCTCCGAAGCAGATAAACCAAATAGCCTACATGGTGAAGGTTGTGTCTTAATTTATTAAGCAGTCTATTAAAAGCCTTCCAAAAAACCATGTCAGGTGACGGAGAGGTTTTGACTATCTGAAATAAACGAGTTGCAAGATATCTAAGTTGAAGTTATTGTTTTATTAACTCTTATTGTAGATGTTGGCCTGATTGTTATCAGGAGCGTACCGCTTTAACACCAATCATGAAATCACACGATAACCTATGGGATGCGTGGTTTTCTATCCAAAAGCCTGGCTCATAATACAAGAGTACTCTAAGTTATGACAGATGAGATCATAGCTAAGGTTTGGACATAAACTTTGGTAGTCCAAGAAAGGCTATAAAAGAACAACAAGAGGTCCGGCTTTTGGAAGGATAGCCCCACAGTTACAAACAATGCCTACCTGCGAAAGACAAAGCTGAAATATTTATATGTTTCAAGTTCCTATTTTACAATTACCAAGTATAATAGTATTATCTATTAGGATTGTATGCGGTTCCCCTGCCACATGGTTGAACGAAAGATCACGAACAATTACGATATGATTGGGTGTACATTTGCGCTGTTACTACGATGCTTTAAGGAGGAAGATAATTGGTTCGCCGCACAGTGTATTTGGTGGCTGGCAAGTATTATCCAATATATAGAGTTACTAAGGTTTCATCTTGAGTATAATACATTCCCATCAGAATACCTTAGGGATTGCGTTGTTACACCATTACCAGAGAAATTATCTGACGAATTAATAATTTCCAATGAGAATATTTAGGAGTTAAATTTAGCAGAAAACGATAATGCGAAATCCTACATTGAGAATTTTACCAAGCATCCTGCAAGGAAAATGGTCCTGCCTAAGGAGGACAGCTCGCATTTACCACTTAATCAGACACAAAGTGGAAAAGTTTTCAAACCGCGAAAAATTGAGCAATGGGAGCTTGCAAAGAAATATCCCGGTTGAAGCACAAAACAATTGAATAAAATACTGATATCTCTACAAAAGAACAGCTTGACGTTATGAGCCGGATTGAAAGGTTGAGTAGAATTGACATTTACGATTGAGTCAGTAAAAGCCAAGGGAATAGGACGATTACACTTAAGATGTAAAAGTGCTGATAGTATCTGCAGGTCAGATTTATCGAGGAAATTGGATAAGGGAATCTTGTGAAGATAAGTGTCAATTGAAATTGCACTATCCACGAGCGAAATATTACCGCTGCAGTTTAATCCATCACCAAGATGAACTTTGGGAATATACCTCATAATCAATCACTGAGATTAATTCTACGAACACACATATTAATTACTCACCGAGATTCATTATACAAACATGCCAATTGCTTATTCACCGAGATCAATTATACGAAAATACTTATTAATTAATCACCGAGATTAATTATACAAATCTGAATTACAAGAAGGATTCTCTGTTAGGATTAGTGATATGTACTGTTGGTATTGCATGGTACCGCGATTCAATCTATTTGCTATATACCTAGTAGCATCTGATAGCATCAGCAAAAATCATTTCCAGCCGGGCAGAATGGCTCCGTCAGAGTCGATGTGGTCAGTCACAGCCATCAGAAACACCTCGGTGGGGGAATACTCTGCACAGGGTGTCAATTCACCGCGTTGCGTTCCATATCGCCCTCTGATCGCTGCTCACTGTTTCTTCTCGTTCTGTCGGTCTCCTATTTTAAATGATCACTCTAGTGTCGTGGCCAACTGTGACCATACGTCAGAATGGATTCATGGGGTATGCGCTTGCATCGGGATTGCAATGCAATGGGTGACGATGCCAAAATCTCTCTTCCCGTTCCTTCTACCTGCATCCAAAATGCAATTCACTTTGTACTAATTATACACATCATTCCAAGTCTCCAAATCTATGTGGCTATTGACAATCCATTGCTCGTGCCTTCCGTCTGCAGTCTTACTACTAGTAGCTATCAATGGAAGGACGTGGGTGCAGCAGACAATGTTTCCGACACTGAAAACTTGCACAGCAATGAATGCTGGTGCTTTTCTCACTTGTACAACTTTCGAGACGGGATCCAAGTTACCCGAGTTTCCAGGTATTGTGGTGAGCACCAGGGCCAACCAGTACTCAAGGAAAGCTCCATTCTCATTTAGGAGTTCGATTGTGAATAGTCGTTGCAGTTGCCATTGGAGACGCCCATTCAGCGCGCCATAACACCTCCCTGGGCATTGCATTACTCAAACCCAGTCGTTCCGTCGATCCCCTCTGTGCCAGCACTGGCTTCCTGTGCATCAACAAATCTGAGATATGCGTTCTCCATCCAAACCCTCAACATGAACCTCAATACCATGGTAAATACACAGCTCCATTGCGTGAAATTGTTCATCCGATCTATACATCTTGTTACCACAATTATGCTTGATAAACTGTCGCATGCCGCTCTATATTGCCATGCGGTGCATTGCATCTTGTGTATTGTCATATAATGCTCTGAAGTCTTTCATCATAGCGTCAGGATGCTTTCCATCACTGCAGTTTTGGGGTCCCATGAATTTGGGCTTCATATATGACTTGGAGCCTACTGTGGCAGCCAGATCTGCACCAGAAGGGAGGACTTTGCAGGTGGTGGCGCTGTTCTCCTGACGCTGAGTGAGGGCTTGGAGATTGAGCTCCCTGATTCCGAAGCAGAGAATGCGAGGCTGAACAGTTATTACTTGCAGTAGATAACTGAGATTGTGATTGGAGGCGTTCCAACCGTCCTTCAGGTTCGTTTCATGTGTGTCTTCATGTCACTCTGCAGAATGCTGTTGGAAGGGTCCGTATCAACAAATCTGTTTGACCCAATGGGACATCAAGTGAATCTTCGGAAAGTTGAAGTCTGCATCCAACACCTTGGAAACACCTATCTCGTGGGTGATATATTCCCGCCAGGCATTCATTTCGTGCCGCTTCTTGCACGAAGTCCCAGTTTCAGCATTGGTTTCCACGTCTACTTTTCGCTTCTTCAAGAGTTCCGTTCTAAGGGCGTTGGCTCTGGCCTTCGCCATTTTGCCGGCTCGCCCGAGTAAGAAACCATCTCTGAATGTGTGAAAATGACGCAAGACGTCCTCCATTTAGCTCAAAGTCGCATCATCGTGAGATCTATATCAAGCATAGATATAGAAATCACACAATGCACGTGGACACTCAATTGCATGATTGAATATTGGACTCTGAGCGGGGCTTCTGCATCGTAGAGACTGGATTTCAACTCCAAGCAGGTACCGGCTCATTTCCTTCATCTCCTTCCCATTCGATTGAGAAACTTCCTCATATGACTTACTGTTTGGTGTGACATCGTGGCATGCAGGAACAGATTACCAGATTGCATTGTACTTGTCGAGTCGTTCGTGCGTCTTCATGAAGTTGAAAATCAACTTCTGCAGGTGGTCAAGTATGCCGATCTGCATTGTATGGAAGAGGTCGGGCTTCGGGATGTCGCTCACGATACAGGGAATATGTCGAAACACGCAGAATCCTCAGTGAACATGGCGCAATGAGAGTTTGGTATCGGCTGCCTTGTTGTTGGCATCGCAGAGCGTTCTATCTAGGTTGTGATCCCGCCAGGGATGTTCCTTGTCAGGAGGGACATAATCTGCAAGTGTGTTCTTTGGACACTTGCACCGAAGAGAGACATGCCACTCGAGATGATGTAAGTCGCTATACTCAGGGCAATCTGCAAGCCCTGCGGCTAAAACTGGTTTGCAAAGCCTGAAATTACCCTCTGCAGGGAGAACTTTTTAATACCCGCTCTCAGCGTTGCGATTTTGTTTAAAGGTGAGAGGCTGGAGTACAACCTGGTGTACATTGTTAAGCACCTCTCGGTTTGTTTGCCGCTGCTCATCCAGCCGTGTCTGAGGAATATTGCGGTTCTTGATTGGAATCGGCAGGAGAGCGACCATAACGACGGTGTGTGTTGAGGGCATCTGGCGGATCTTCAAAGATTGATTGCCAATTGTCATATATAAAGGCCACTCTTTTTTGTCGCCGGCTAAATTCGAGAGATATGTTCCGTTGGACATGAAGATCAACGGGACCAGTGTATCCCCCACGCTGAGCGTTGCCTTAACCTCGATTTGCACGTTATTATCCTCGAGTATCTCCGCTTACCTGTGTCTCTCACCTCCAGTCCCCAGAGTGCATTTCAGTATAGCGGTGTTTCGGTGGCATATCGCTGTTAAAGCAATGCTGAGGGGCGTAAATGACATGCTCGATGTAGGCTGGCTGCCGCATCAACCATCTCATGCTTTTGATGATGTCCCGACTGCAGTATTGGATATGGCCTCGGTGATTGTCATTCCATCTCATATCCTCGAGAGTGTGTAGTTTCCACTCCCCGAGAGCCTGATCATCTGGCATGCTAGCCATGAGCTTATGGACACAATCCATGTTTTTGAAGCTTGGGAAACGCAGAGCGGTGGTTTCTTCCTGAAGCATGTTGTCATAGTACGTCTTCATACCCTTCTTCCTGATCCCACACTGGATATATTTGTACTCCTCCAGCATCGCAACGGGTAGTCAGGATTGTTCTGTAGGTTCGTCTCAAGGCAACCCTGAGTGTCATGTTCCCATGGCTTAGCAATGTAATAGATCAGCGCTGCGCCGGTGCCGTGCTATGTTTCCGTGCGTGGCAGAGCTGGTGGCGCAGATTGAGACTCCGGGTCTGTGATAGTTTTGACTTGTTCGAGGTAGGGAAACTCGTCCAAGTCTTACACTGAATCTTTGTTAGTGATAAATTCACGATGCTGAGCAGGGTCAACGCGTCGAGGCGCGCTGTGAATAGTCAGATTCTTCTGGCGTGCACCATGATGGTGTTCAGGATGGTGTAATTTGATAGGTTTAAGTCGCCTGGTGTCTGATGTGGACATCTTTCGGCATGAAAATTCGGGGCAACCGAACGGGGTCATCTCTGGCATTGTCGACGACACGCGAGGAGTGGTGTATCCAGTGTAGAAAGGGACGAAAGTTGGTGCTGGGTCTGAGCAGCCTGGTGTGTAAGCTCACAATACTTTCAGCAAACTTGATAGATTTATTGAGCCTCAACACCATCACAAGGAGGTTCGTTACACGCCAGTAGTTGTAAAAACACTGCATGTGCGATGTCCCATCCTACTATGAATACAACAAACCCTGAGTGATCCAAAAACCTCGCCACGTGTGTAATAATTAATGCCTGGGATACATAGATCAGAACAATAGAAATCATCAAGACAAGAACCCGACCCTAACCTGAATGCAACACCCATCTCCTCCTCTGCAACGCGAGGACTGGTTCACTCCTCGACTACAGAGCCATCCGGGAGTGCCTCAGGGAGAGGGACATTGGAGAAAGGGACTTTGGGGACACTGTCAACACCTGCCGATTAGCCGAGCAGCTGCTAATCCACATCAACATCTGAGGTATTTCCAGCGGCCTCAGCTTGTCCCAGACTTGGCGCCCCCGGGTGATATTTTTGCGACGTCACAAGCCCCAAATCCTGCAGCCCACTGCGTGGTTGACTCACCGGCATTTGTGTTCATGGGCAAGGCTCCGGGGTCGGTGGCCGTGGGGCAAACGACGGAGGTTGTGGCCGTCGGGTATGCTGTGGCATCTCCTGGCATTGTTCTGGTAGCACGATTGGCTGATCCTCTACCATGGTATCTACATCATCAGCCAATGTATTTACCATGTCTCCTTGGCTGATGGTCCAAGGTTCTTTGCCATCATCCTCATCGTCATCCTCATCCTCTTCCTCCTCCTCATCCTCCTCAACCTTATCCTCCTCCTCTCCATCTTCCTCCTCTTCATTGTCACCATCCCTTTCCATATCCACATCGCCGTCTAAATCAACGCCGTCCGGTGCGTCCACATCACCCTCCATGTGCATATCCACATCAGGAACATGATCTTAGTCATATTTGCCGTCCGACTGCTTGTAGAGTCAGTATCATCTTCTGAGGGAATTGAGATGGCGGGCGATGCTTCCGGCTCTCAATATCCCCGCTCTAGTTAGCCCTCCTTGTCCAGGTCTCCCTCTGACATTTCCTCTGCAACTGCAAAGCAACGCTACAAGAGATATCATCTCCCCCTGGGGTTTGTTTAACAATACACCAACACCTTTCCCAGTACCGTTTCCCTACCCCTTCCCCGTCCCTTTCCTCATCCCGTCCTCAGTCACCTTCCCTTTCGCCTTCCCATCCTTCGTTCCCTTGCATTTCCTGTTCCATGTTTCACCACCCTGCGTGTCCTTCTCACCCTTGCCGAGGTCATTGTCAAAGTGATTGCCTGGCCGGCTCCTTCCACCACTCGGTGCCCTGGGATCAGCCCAGTTCTCATAATCATCATCCTCGTCGATTATCTAATCCCAATTCAGTGTTCTCACAGCCAGGAATTCGCATGGCTTGAACTGCCGGCAGCTTGGCGGCTCAATCTTTGCACAGAGATCATCGCTAACATGCCAAGAGAAACGCTTGCTGGTGCGTTTAACCTTTCCCGAACTAGTTGTCTGCGGATTGGAGCGACTGTCTTGATTCCCAAACGCACGGGGGTGGTTCCACCTCCAATTGTTCATGCCGTGGCGGGTTTTGTGAAACATTTGCCCATATATGAGCGGAAGGCTGCCCACCACTCCCGAAAAGGTGAACTCCTGCTCCTGCGGTGAGGCCACATCAGTTGGAATTGTGAAAAGTGGCGAGTCATGACTGGATTGAGAAAGGTTTTATCATAGAGGAGATCCCAAGCCCTCTCGTTGTTGACGCCGCATACAGTGTATATCTGTATGAGTCCACGGTTGTGTTCCGAGATGAATCCATTTATACGGTCCCGATCCAAAGACAGGCGTCGATTTATAACTGATGTCAGCATTTTTGCCCCAGCAGTTGCCTTCCCCTTGCCTTTGTGGCTGCCCTCTGGGGCCATCGCTGCGATTTGAAAATGAATCTGCATCCAACGCATTAGCATTATGATACAGTTGAACGTAGCAGAAGGAACCCCAGAGTGAATGTACAAAGTTGTGTAGGTTATCGGGGGTGTTTTGGAACGAGAGGGGTTGTTTTGTGCAAGTCACGTGATGTCGAGATAGTTCAGGATGCTGGCGGTGTGTTCAATACAGGAAGACAAGAGAATGGAGGTGTAAACAGGATATTGATACTTGAGTTCCTGCGATTAAATTCATATTCTGTGTTTTGTTGGGTGATGAACACATAATGGCCCAGCCCTCGTCTTGCACAACCACCAAGGACCTCATGAATGGGGAGCCTCGAGACGAGGTTGAGTAGTCGCTGTGACGACAGTTTGTGATGCCAGCCATACCTTTGGCGTCACATATCACATGTACCGCTCAGACCTTGTGCATCTCGGAGCAAACTGAGTAGTTCTCATGTTATCCCAACTGTGCAACCATCCATCACGGCTACCAATGCCTAGTGGTGGAAAAAGCACACGCGACTGATGTGATAGGATAGAGAATACATCACTGTTCACTTTGCGATGCATTTTGCTCTGCCAAAGGGGGATTTCCACCGGTAAGCTGAAGATATACAGAATCGATGATTTGAAGTATTGTGCCAAGAAGGAGTGCAATACTATGATGATCGCGCCAAGAAGGCATAAACACCCTTCAAGCGGTGCAAATAGACCTTCAAATGTTCTTGTAACAGTGAATATCAATGCTGAGTTTAATCCGAGTTTAATCTGATGGCAGTTAACCGCATATTGAATGGTTTTGAAGGGATCTCATCCCCGAGTATTGTTATGATTTGGAGTCTAGGGCGGTCTACACTGCGCCGCCCTTTTTTGTCAAATCCGTCCATGGTCGCTCAAATGGGAGTTTATTTTGCCTGCCATTACAGATGCATGCAGATGAAATTATTCCTACAGTGTTATCGTCGAACATCCATATCGGATGATGCTTCACCCAATCCCTCACCCTGTCACCTGTCTGGTCATACGAAATGTTCGATGACATGCTAATTGTCAGAATCAACAAAGGCGTGGGCCTTTGGGGAATTCTCAACTTCCCCCTGGTAAGAGACACCTTTCTGTACCGGCTGGCGAGGGCGATTCCCCTCAAGGAGGGCGTTCTGTAGCCTCTTCAATCTAAGGTCAGAACTCCACCCCCTCATCTTCGCTGAACGATTCCCAACTTGCAGATATCACCCCATCCGCTACACATCTCAGGTCAATAATTACTCCAACTGCCACACCAGGTACAAGCAGTCATAACACACCAGCACCCCGCGAAACCTCACACACAGACTGAACGCGTCGCGTTGCATCCAGCCCCGCATCCGGCATTGCTAGCACTCCCACTCCTCTCAGCGGTCTTGAAAATCTGCCAACACCCATCCCTACTCCTGAAGTCCGTGTGATCATTACAAATCCACTGCAAATGCCAGCTACAGCAAGGAATCAGAGATATTGGCAGTGACCATTGCAAACGCAGGCGGTGTCTACACCTCGATGAGTGGTCTCCCGCAGTTGCAGCATCCATCGATCTGGTCATTCCCATATGACGCGGCTTGAATTTGCAACTGGCAGACTCCTGTAGCTCTACATGTGGAACAGTGGAAGGTTTATGAGTGCAAGCAACTTGGAGATGGTTAGTCATGCATCGCGACGTGTTGCGAAAGCATTAGCTCAAGCCCCACACTGGTCAATACTAGAGACGTACTAGAAAAGCGCAATGCAGCAAAACAAAATTCGGTCTGTAGCATTTGAGGCACGCACAAAGGAGATCTTGAAAAATGTATGCTGAAACAACAGCCCACAGTGGATATTACAGGCTCAAACCGGTACCAGGTTCACGCACAAGTTGATAAGGTTACATCCCATTTCAATCAATCAACAAGGTTCAATATAGCAGAGCTATATGATCTCCACCGCTTTGAATCCAACGCAGAGCATTTGGAATTCACTGATTCACTTCTGGCAGACAATAAGTGTATTATCCTGTAGCAGAGAATGTGGAATGTGGTGTACACGGTCCAAATCCAACGCAGAGAGTGTCGAAAGCTGCTAACAAATGGCCAGCGTCCACTTCACTTCCAGGCAGTAGCAATCCCATGGTTTGGCTACATCGAATTTTTTCATCGGGCGAATAACCGCACTAAGTATGCTGATGGACTTGATAATTCCATGATTGATGACAAGGACGGTCATATACCCTCGCCACTGTTCTTGTTTGCCTGCACTGCGTTGTGCCATGCTCTCCTGTAGTGGTAAAAGGACAAAGGCGTTCATCTGGAAGCATCCAAGTCAAAACTGAAAGCTGACAGCCCTGATCGCTCGAACTACTTCAATTACAAGAATGACGGTGGTAAGAGCGCATCCTGCTGCGCTGCATTGTGTCGCAAGTTGTGAACCTCGCCTGGCGTTGGAGACACATATGCATTCTTGATGAATACCTGGAACACACTACCGGAGAGTAACCAACAGAGGGTGTATAACAGCACTCTTCCTACAGTCAAGCGTCAGATCCAACAGGCGGAGAACCCAACGCCTGCCGTTGTGATCAGCATGGAAGCAGCGCATGTTAACAATGCTATTCTTTGTAATTATTTGACCTCCGAAGTGGCTCTTGAGGAGCCTGAGATCAGAAGCACTGACCCAAACATCCCGATAGACAACAATTGCACAGAGGACGAATTTCGTTTCGGGATGCTCGGGGGCAGCGGGGATTATTAACATGAAGGGGATGAAAGCTACCAGCGCAATGCCATTCCTAATGCCAGCCGGCCATGACGGCCTGTGACTGAACCCAAGAGGTTTGACCCGGGAATCAGTGACATCGATGGGTATGAGGGCGAGGATGGCGTCGATGCATCTGCGGATGAGGAGGAAGAAACATCGCAAGCCACTGATGGATTAACGCAGAATGTGGAGGACTGATGGCATAAAAGATTTGACCTGGGAACAAGTGATGGCGACAGGTATGAGTGCGAGCATGGCGATGATGTGGATGTCGATGAGAAGGAGTAAGCATCGCAAGCTGATGATGGATCAACGCACAATGTGGAGGACTAAGGGCATAGTACTAGAGAGTGTGAAGATTGGACTGGAAATTTCAGACCCGTGAAATACGAGAATGGCAAAGCAAATGCAATGGCAAGCAATATATCTGAAGCGAAGACTGTATTGCAATGTGTGACAAAATGTCAAAGCTAAACATATATGGAGCAAGTGCGGCATCCGATATATAGCAATAGCAGAGAGGTACAATGTGGCTATCGGCCGAAGAAGAGCATTCACATTGCCAGGCGTTGTGTAAACAGCTACAGCATAACTGTAGCCCCTGCGAAGAGTGTAACACAGATGTCGTTCTGATGGTGTGTATACCAGGCACAACATAATGGTGGTGAGTATAGAACGCGACCCATCTCCTGGGCAACGGGAAGCGTGTGAGTCTCCTTCAGACAGTAAGAGGTTCCGTCAGAGCCGTCAGAGCCGTCTGGAACACCTGGGTGTTCCAGACGAAAACTAGGGTTGTTGCTGTTGAGGATGATACATATTTGTCCTCATTGCGTATACGATCTATACAGACTCCCGATTCGTTTCATCTGGAGATACGCATAGTCAATACCATGAGCTACAGTAGAGTGTGACTTAGTACGTACTTAATGTATTGACTCGTACTTTGAGGTACATTTACTGCAGGCCATATCAACCCCCTAACAATACGCTCCATTACCGCCTGTAAGTGCATCTCCAAACTCGCTCGATTACGGACTCCAAGTTCACCCACTCATGGCCTTCAAGTGCATCTCCACACTCGCTGGATCAAGATCTCGGAGTTCATCTCCAAATTCACTCGATCTCCGCCTCCAAGTGTATCTCCACATACGCCCGATTTCCGCCTCCAAGTGCATCTCCAAACATGCTGGATTACGGCATCCAAGTGTATCTCCCTATCCTCTCGAATACCGCCTCCAAGTGCATCATTTAACTTGCTTTGTCATGGCCTCGGAGTGTATCTACAAATACGCTCGTGTAGCGCCTCCACGTTCATCTCTAAACTCGCTCGATTATGCCCTCGGAGCGAATCTCTGGGTTCACTCTAGTGTTAGCAACGGGTCCGGGTAACCCGGCAGCGGTCCGGGTTTGGACCGGAAACACATGTCGGTTCGGTTCCAAACCCGGCCAAACACCCGACCGGCTGACTCTTGGCAGGCCAAACCCGGACCCGTAACCGTCAACCCGCGGGTTTCGCCGGGTCAGGCTAGACCCGTCAGGTCCAATCTCCGGTTCTGCGTTTCGTGTTTCACATTTATGGTCACATCCAGATATGCTACTGCTAATCGTAATGTATTGACATTGGTATGTCACGGTTCATTTTCGGCGTATTAGCCGCGTTGATGTGCAAAACACGGATACTCACGCGCCCAACCACATTCTCAAAATGAGCATCAACTGAGCGTCAACTGAGGGTCAAAAATATTTGGTCGTGCATCTTCGGTAATATGAGTGGTGCTTGATCAAAAGCATCCATAAAGAAGGATATGGCAGCCTTTATAGGCAGATATGTATGGGATATTCTAGCCAGATCCTCCGGGACAGTAACAATTTATTTCATTTACAGAGCTACCACTAAGCATTCTTGAGCCTTTTAGCATATGATGACAGTCAAGACGATGTATATAGACAATAACCGCCACATCGTGCTGTGATTAACCATGATGGAAGGCCAACAATCGTTGACACTCTGTTGATGCTCATTTTGAAGATGGGGCAGGAAGCGTTTCACTTTCACTTTTGCCTATAAAGGCAGCCAATAATCAGTTTATGGCAATGTGCAACCTGTCGCCCCCCAGATGACCCATGATACATGACCAACAATCGTTGATGCTTCGTTGACGCTCATTTTCATGATGGGGCATGGAGGGTATTGCAATCCGTTTTGCCTATAAAGGCAGCCAAAAATTCCTCTATGACTGACTGCAACCAATTGGAGGTGTGATTTCCCAGGACTCATGACCAAAAATCGTTGACGCTCCATTGACACTCATTTTCATGATGGGGCAGGGAGGGTATTGCAATCTGTTTTGCCTATAAAGGCCGCCAACAATACCTTTATGACTGACTACAACCTATCGGAGGTGTGATTTCCCAGGACGCAGGAGCACAAATTGTTGACGCTCCGTTGTCGCTCATCTTCATGCTGGGGCAGGGAGGGTATTGCCATCTGTTTTGCCTATAAAGGCAGCCAAAAATACCTTTATGAGTAACGACAACTTAACTGAGGTGTGATTTCCCTGGACGCATGACCAAAAATTGTTGACACTCCGTTGACGCTCATTTTGCCATGGCTGTATCCACAATATGCAATCATTGAATTTGGCACAGTATATCATTCACGTTGTTTTGGCTGTCTTTCTTGCGTTTTCATTTACATTCTTTTTGATAACTACGTTGTTCTTTAATAATACATAGATATATATAATAATGATCTCCAAAATCCTGTCTTTCGGTCAATGCTCGTCATCAATTGCAGGATCGCTCAATCCGCTGCTCTTGTCTTCAAAATGAATGTTAGCTGCATTACCACACCACACAGAGTGTACTAACCTTCATCAGTCAGCATATCTGGATCAAAATCGGTATTGTGCTCGGTATCCTCATCATCTTCGAAATCTTCCGCCCAGGGAAGAGCTTTATGCGAATACGTATATCCGGCCGGCAAATCGATGATTTCAGCAGCTTCGGCTCAGGAAGTGTTTCCGGTTGGGGCGGGTGGCGTGCCTGGCAGAGGTGGAGTCGGCTCTGGAATCCGCTCTCTGCGTCGGGCGGGTGGAGGTGCACCTGTTCCTTTGCGTGTCCAGCATGTCTGCGGATTCTTTGCAGTGCCATTTTGGCAAGCAAGGCAGCCGGATGTTTGGTTTTGACAAAGCATTGCCGGGTGTCTTTGTATCGCAGCCTTCACCATGTTGTACCCAGGAAACTCAACACCCCGCATCTTTTCTTCTCGGACCTCGGCGCGTGGTACCTTTATGAGATATTTCGTTTCCTCAATTGCAGCGCGCGAAAAGCCTTCTTTGGCCATTTTGGCCATATTCAACGCCAGGCGCATGTTGGACTGTTCAAGCTGTACCCGACCTCCTTGCCTTGCCATAGTTGCAGACATGTTGAAAACCTAGAAGACATTAGTTGATGCGTTTAACAATGAAATTCGGCTGTTACCTCTACCATATACGCTTCTGTAGCCTCCTCTAAGGTGATTAAAGCCTGTTTCGTCCACTCACAGGGACACTTATCTGGAAATTCATCTGCGAAAATCCCAGAGCGCACAACATCATGATGTTCGATTTCGCGGACTGTGCGGACAAATGCCATTGTCGACAATGGAGGTTTCCCGTTACAGGCAGTGATGAATTCGTTACGTAGCTCTTTACGGACACCCGCTGTAAGTCATACGGTTAATTGACCGCCGATTGCATCGATATGGATATACTCACATCCCACCGCATGCTGCTTCTTACTTCTCCTGCTGCCAGTCTTGCGGACAATTTTTAAATCTGCATCCTGGGTCATATGTTTGCTGGCTGCATCGGCAGCATCGTGGTGAACTAGCTTGTGTCTGCGCTCTTGTTGTGTGCCGAGGATTTCCGTATTTGATGTAGCGCCCGGCAATCGGCCGGTATTCGATCCGCTCTCACCTGGTGGGGGTCGTTGTGTATCCATGATGTGCTGGTGCGGAATAGGAGAGGAAGATGATAACGAGAGGAAGTGGGAAGCCCTGAGGACTATATAGTTAGCATCTTGTCAGAATGGATTAAGTAGCAGCCAACATGACGGTTATGCTCACGATGAATCCTGCTGAGTATGGCTGCAACTTGCAGGGGTTTCCCACCGCCCCGCAATTAGCAATAAGTCGGTCTGATGTTGTTTGTTTGGTACCATGGATAAATTGCGGTGCACGACTGCCGGAATCGCCTAATCGCGCGAAATACATATGATGTAGTTCGAGGGAAAGAACGTCTGCTGATGTTTGTCTCAAATAATCCCTGGGATATTGTATGAAAATGACACTAAAAATCCGGTCATGTTGTACGGTTAGCGTCACTATTCCTGATTCTTTGACAGTCAGGAGGAAGATTTTGCTTTGTTCAAGATGAGTAAACATACCAACTTTGACATAAAAGACGCAGCTTGCCTCCATATTCTCCATAACTTGCAACATCCAACATCTCGCCTAACAACACAGTCCACGCAAACTACAATGGTCAATGCTCCGAAAAAGAACTTTTCGCCACTTCCGGCAGGCAGAAACAGGAAATCGACAAAGCGCTCAACCCAACGACGTCATCAAGCGAATGAAGGCAAGAGAGGCTTCGAGGCAGAGAGAGTCCGAGCCCGTGGGGCATTGCGCAGCTTGAGATCCAAAAAAAGGCTTGCGGCGGAGAAACGACGAGAAACGCACTTCTTAAGCAATGAAGAGAAAGAGAAATGGATTGAGGATTTTGTTCAAAGAGAGACCGTTGGGGCAAGAAAGCGAGTTGAAGACGCAGAGGCAGCGGTTCAACAAGAGCAGGACGATATGACGCATGCTGAACTCGCGGGATTGATGTCCAGAAAGCCCGAAAAGCCGTTTGAGGAGATGCTGATTGCTATAGGAGATAGTCTGAGTGATCTTGTAAGTTCCAACGATGGGGAAGATGGGGAAGATGAGGATGATCAAGAGACTGAGAAGGGCAAGCTGAGCGAAGATGATGAACCCGGCTGGGTGATGGGCAGAATCACTAATACGGTACAGCAGCGCATGGAGAGGTTTTGGCAGAAGCAGATGAAGTTCGACGAATTGACTCAACTGGGATGGGAGGATGCAGCCGACAACTTCCGTGAACGTGATAAGAAGTACGGCACATCCGAATTCAGCGTTCCCGTCAGTTGTTCAGCAGCGAACGAATGACGACGCTCCGCCACATCCACCGACAACATTTGCAGAGCGTATGGAGAGTCTTGACATTGTCCCCGGAATATCGGAAGGGACTTCTCGACCAGGAAGTAGTCATATCAGGCTAGGTTCGGTGAAGCCGCAGTCAAAATCGAGCATACCTGGTGGTGAGCCAGCTGCGGAGCTCGATTCGTCACCGTTGCTGAAAGCGAAACCAGTTCAACCAGTAAGTTTTTACCCCTGCTTATGGCCTCCAGCTAATTACCATATAGATAGCGGATTCCGACGAAGAGGTGGCGACGGCTCCTGCGTCTGCGCAAGAATCGATATGCAAAATGTAATTCTTGATGTCTGATCGCGGGGAAAAGCAGGTTGTTTACCAATTTTGCTACGTGTCAGCTTTTTCTTGATTTCAGTGACCAAATTGTGAGACTTGATAATTCGTCTGTGTATGAACAAGGGTCGAACGCACCATGTGAACGTGCTGCAATCCGAATCGCGGTATAAGACGGCCAAAACGTTCAGTTTCATTCTGCAAGTGAATGTTAAGTGACAAAGTAAAAGCAATATTAGTGTCGAAATGAGCTAACACAATTTAAGTGACTGATGTCATAGGTGTCATGGAAAGAGCGTTCAGTGTGCCTGATGAATCGATCTGAATGACAACCGTCATGCTGTATTCACCCATGTCTCCAACTGCATAACTGTCCGCACAGATCAGGTGCACATGATTGAGATACTTGAAATTGCTTGTGGTACGTCATTGAAATCGAGGAGAAGGGGCTGGATAAGGAATGGTGAGGAAGTCGAGCTATATTTACTAAAAACTAGTGGAATGATCTACATGCCGTCAATTGCCGGCCAAAAGCGTGGGAATGTGATAGGGCCACGTCATTTCACACTCAGATAGCGTAGATAGCAGTTGATCAGAAAGTGAGAGGTAACAAAACTCCTGGATGCAAACGATAATACATACAAA
>Ga0307512_10003349_pt1 | contig 18782 bp, 29 predicted proteins | sample 14_EM_MG_FD_200267 | JGI IMG/M metagenome (GOLD analysis project Ga0307512, IMG submission 200267) | Populus trichocarpa ectomycorrhiza microbial communities from riparian zone in the Pacific Northwest, United States - 14_EM | ecosystem: Host-associated > Plants > Roots > Unclassified | place... | reverse complement strand
TACAGCTCACTGGCGTGTCCGGATACACCGGGTCACACGTTCTTGCACGCCTCTTGAAAGAGGGGTACCGCATTCGAGGGTGAGGGAATCCACCATATTTCTGTTGACCGCGGCGTTGAATGCTTCAACAGAGTCTCGCGATCCCGAAAGGCCGATGCGCTGAGGAAGATGTACGCCAAGTACGGCGACAAGGTCGACATCGTCGTCATCGAGGACCTTAGAAAGGGAGATTTCACCGACGCGCTCAAGGGTGTTTCCGCTGTTATTCACGTTGCGACGGCCATACCTGGACGCGAAGAGCTCAGGGATATCCTCGAGGTTAGTCATCTCCCTGCTCACTTTCCAATCTTCAACTTACACCGGCTGCCCTTAGATCACCAGGGAAGGAGCACTCAACATCGTCCGCCAGGCTGTCGCTGCCGGTGTCAAACATATCTCCTTCACTGGAACTGTCGGCGCCCTCATGGACTTGTCCAGCCCGGTGATAAAGGCACCTGTGACCGACAAAGACTGGAACCCAGTTACAGAAGAGCGTGCTTTGGCTTCGGGCGACGGGACCCTCGTCTATACCGTCGCAAAGACACAAGCAGAGCAAGCCCTTTGGAAATTCGCGGAAGAGCATCCAGAATTGAACCTCACAACCAGTATGTCATGGTTTCATCGCTGATGCGTCGGTGGCGTTCCTGACAGAAGTTTTAGTCAGCCCAACGAACTTCATCGGTCCCTTTGCGGAAGACTTCATCATCACCCCCGGAAACGTTTCCGAACTCAGCACCTCAGTCATGGTGTACAACTTCTTGGCCGGCCCTGAAAAAACCTTCTACACTTTGCCAATGGGCCACGTCGATGTTCGTGACGTAGCTGCGGCGATGGTCGGCGGTATCAAGGTTAAGGGCAACCACCGTCTGCTCCTCACCGGAGAATGGTTCGATTGGGCCGATGCAATCAAGCACATCGCGGCCACTCGACCTGAGCTCACCCCTCGCCTTATCAAAACGGGCTCCACCGGCCAAAACCGTCCTATCATGGACAGCAAGAAGGCATTGGATGTTTTAGGGATTACACTCACCCCGTGGAAGAAGACCGTCGAGGATGGGGTCGATGCATTGTTGAAGCTGGAGAAAGACTGGACGGAGAAAGGTATTGACCTCGCTCCGTTGAGGAATAACATTTGGATCCCGTTCGCAGAAAGTGGTGCCAGCACCCGCGTCGAATTCATCGATTAGGTTTTGAATTATAAGCGCAGCTGTAAACGGTTTACGGAAGTGTAATGTGTAGCAATTGTATCTCGAGAATGAATGTTTTTATCTTATCTTGATTGAGTGACTCCGGCACGAGCGCGTGACGCGATGGTACAGACAAGTCACAGCGTGACGTCGGTGTGGTAAACGGCGGCAGGCAAAAAATGTCCAAGGCAAACGTTTTCGCTGACGCTCTCTCCTCCCAGCCGTCCTTTCACGTCGCCCAAAGCCTAGATACGCCCTCGACTTCCTCCGCGCCGTCCGTCGCCAGCAATGACTATTCGACTGCGACGACTTCGACTTCGCAACCCTCCGGCGGCCACCCACCCACTTATCCGAAAGTTAATGGCTCGGAGGCACGGGTTTTACCCATCAGCAGTGGAAGAAAATGGAAGCAAAGACTCGCGGCGGACCAAAGGATAATTAACAAGGCTTCTGAGAGGTTCCATTTTCTCACTTTTGCTGGATCGAGTGGCCGAAGGTTGACATTGCCTCTCCTTTATGGTCTCGATAGAGTTGCATCCTTGCTTGCGGCGGATCATCTGTCCGTTATGTTTCCGGATGTCGACACCCCGTTTGTGGATACGGAGGATGTCATACGGAGGCTGCTGCCATATCATGTCTTGCAACAGCCGGCAAAAGATTTGCAGGAAGTCATTTTTGATCCGTCCGGCAAAGGAAAGGCTCGGGCAGTCCATAAAAACGAAGCTGATGTTGAAGGTGTGGTGTCCAATCCCTCTTAGTTGCTTTATCGACCGTTGACAAGCCCCAGACGCAAAATTGGCGATCGAATACTACAGAAGGGCCCGTTCACTCCGCCAACGGTTCCAACAAGCGAAAGTGAAGTCTTCGCAGGTACAGGGCATCAGTTCCTTGTGCAAAGTCAGGTTTTCTCAGATCCATATAGCGTACATGCCCAGACGACCAAGCATATGTGCTCGCTCACGCGGTTCTGGATACGGAACGAAACGAATCAACGGCGCTGAAAGCCCAACTCCGCGCCGCGCAGGCGGAACTGGATAAGTACAATCGAGAACACAAGCCACAAACCGTCCAAACCACGGCGAGACCCATACCACCTCTCACTTCGACGACATATTCCTACACCCCCCAATACCGGCACTACACCTATCCTTATGCACAGTATCAGTCAAATTACACGCAAGTTTATCCCGGATTCGCGACAGCGACACCCTCCACGGCCCAGTACCAGTACCCTGCCGTCTCCACCACTGGCACCAATTCTCAAACTGCAACCACCCAGACCCAGACTCCGTCAACGACGTCCACAACTCCGACCTCGGACGCCTTATCAAAACCCGTCTCATTATCCCTCCCTATCGCATCACTTCCCGCTCTCCACGCCCTAGGTATCATGCCCGTATCATCGTTGTCCGTCCCGCCTCCAGGTCAGCCCCAACCACAGGCGATTCTAAAAGGAACCACAGCAAACGGAACAATGTTGAGCTTGGATGTCAACATCGGGCTGCTTCAAGCGACGCAGGTATCCGGATTGGCCTTGATTATCAACGCGATTGCCGCTCAGGCAGTTTCTGTGACTTCGAGTCAATCCGGGACATCTTCTACCGGGACATAAGATTCAATTTCCTTCCCTCGAAAATTTACTGTATACACCTCTTTCAGCTATTTTGGGCTTTTTTCTTTTCTGTCTTCTACCCTTGGTTCGTTATCCCTTAATTTACCTTTTTTCCAGTACATCCTGAAGAACCGCTAGTTCGTCTCATCCACGTTGCCAACCCGTTAGATCTTAGAATTAGACCCTTTTCAAAGATCAGCGCGATATGATGGGACCTTTGGCCTGAATAGAATCGATCACATTGGGTCATTACAGACATAGTCAAAGACTTGACAGACACTAATGTAAATGTGAGAAGAGCATAGATAGAGGGAGAGACGAGTTTGGTTGGGGAATGGAGAGTGCATTGGATGTGAGATAGAGAAGAGAGAATAGCAGCAGGAAAAAGGGAAGTCGTTTGGAAGATGCGGTTTAGGGTGTGTGGGCAACGTGGAACGATGATGAAGCAGTAGAGATACAAGATGGACAGGAGGTAAATAATTCCAGTCAGGTGTCCTGAGGATAGTTTGTTGTGTAGGGGAGGATGAGAAATTGATAAACGGATTGTTCTCCTGGAGTGGGGTCTGGAGGCAGCACGTTCGGGGTGAACGAGTTTCACTCGAACCCGGTTAATGTTCCCCTTCGAGCGTGCGGAGGAAAGCCAGCCAAGTTTTCTTATCGATGACACCCTCGTCTACACGCGCGGGGAAAAAAGTCAATATCACTCGGAGGGGAACGTAAACAAAAAACTCACAATAACCATCCGAATCTGTAACGACCACATATCTCGCTCCAAGCTTAGTAAAGAACTCCTGGATGAGCTCCAACGGTGAATTATCCTGTACCGTCAACGGGGCCTTATCCATATAAATGCTAAAATCGAACGGATCGCTCCCCGCGGCCACATCACCCGCCAGCTCTTCCTCAACAAGCGAATAAATGGAAGAGGTCCTGTACGCATCGAGGCCGTACGCGGAAGTGGTATGGAAAGTCACAATAGCGTCAGCTTCATCCGCGACAATACTCAAGGCGTGTTCGAGTTCGTTGGCTCCGATGTACCCGAGCATCCTTAATCCACCGTCCTCGTGCCTAAGGATTGGGAATCCTCCGTCTTCTTCAGCGCATACAAAGTTCAGGAGCTGGTCTCGAAGCGATTTGACGGTGTTTTCTTCATCGAGTCGGATGGTATCGACTTCACGATCGGTCTAAAGAGGGCGTGAGAGGTCAGCCGACGGTTCATGCCTAGCAGAATGACGGGGTCAAATGAAAAAAAAGCATACCACGTCAGAGATGGCGTTGTCACCCCAAAGGTACACCTGCTTGGAATCAAGGTACGGAAGCTGGTTCAAACTGGGCAAGGGTAATGAGTGTCTAATACCGCAGGGTGGAGAGAACAACCTACTCAATAACGAGATCATAGATTCCCTTCGGCTCCAAAGCGTCAGCGACAGTCTTAGCGACGAGCACAGACAGCATAACAGGAACAACGTAAGTCAGGGTATCGGTCAACTCGAACATAATAACAGCCAAAGAGACCGTCGTTCTCTGACAACAAACACAAGGTCAAATTTGGCCAAAGATACGACCAAAGAGCAACTCTTACGGTGACACCGGACAACGTAGCCGCAGCGCCAACCATAGCGTACAGCCCGGGTACCACACAATCCAAGTCACCACGGCAGAAGGTGAAGTAGCCCGAGTCTGGGGTCGACTTTGCTTGCATCCACTGGACGAGAATACCCAAGATCCTTCCCGCACACGCGCCGACTCCCAGTGTGGGAATGAAGATACCCGCTGGAACCTTGATACCGAAAGTAATAACGGTAAGTCCCCCCTTGACGGCAAGAGCGATAAGGAGGGCATTGATGATGGGTAGGGCTTGCGTTGGGGGATCGAGAACACAGAGACCAGACTGATTGCCAGGTTTGCATTCTTCGAAAAGCTTATAAACGAGTTCCGTGCCGCCCATCTTGGTGTAAGGGTTTATAAAAGCGAAGATGGTGGTGATCGCGGTAACCTATGATGAACGAATGAGATTGGCCTCTGATCAGGGATGAGCGAGGAACAGAAAGTACCAGGACAACTTCGGAGACTGGGTGGCTCTTGAGCCAAGTCGCGTTGCGAACGTTCTTGCTCCAGCGGTAGTTGAGCTTGGAGAACCAAGCGCCATATACACCCTGTGAATAGGTTTCAGACTCGGAGACCAGTGTCGCGCACGCTCCATATCAATCTTACACCAAAGACCCCAAGAATCAAGAAAAACAACAACTCTTGTGCATGCCAGTCCTAAATAGTAGTGAGTATATCAGGATGCGACAGGTACTAACGTGCGTGAATTACACACCTTATCGTATGTGACCTGGAACAAGACCAACTTTCCTGTGCCGAACGGATCAAGGAACTTTAAGGTCATGACGGCAATCATTGCGCAGAAGAAACTATTCGAAGGGTCAGATACAGCAGAATCAACTGTTCCCGGCCACATACCTTCTCCACATGACCTTAGGGGGGAAGAAATACGAAACTTCCTCCAAACTGAACAAGACACCACCAATGGGCGCACCAAACGCGACCGCAACACCAGCAGCGGAAGCGGCACTCAGGATCTCACGCCTTTTACCTGTACGCTGATGATCAGAACGCGCTCCACAAGATAAGAGATAAGCGACGATTACGAAAACGGACCTTCGTTTGTCTCGTACTTGACAAAGAAACGGCTAACAATGTTCCCGATACAACTCGCGATGTGGACGAAGGGACCCTCCTTGCCTAGAAATGGATTCAGCCACTCTCATCTCAGAGAGAGGTATATATGCACACCTAGCGACAGTCCCGAAGCAACGGAGAACGCAAGACCCACAGATTTAGTGAACAGAGTTCGACAACCGAGATATCCGTGAATAACGAAACCCGAAAGGATCGTCTTAATCTCTGGGATACCGCTTCCAGCAGCCTATGAAAGATTCAGCAATGACATAGGGTGGTTGACCGATTGTAAGCCCCACATAGTACATAACTCCACGTTTGTGAGAAGATGGGATGGTACTCGGGTCCTTCACTTCGTCTGCACTAGCAAACGATGGACCGACAACACAAGAATCCTTGCGAGTCACGAAAGAGTTTGATGCGGTCAAATGAATGGTCAGCAGAGAGGAGGTAACAGCCCATGTGAGCTGAGAGTGGAACGGGAGGTCAAAGAGCGGGTCGCACGAGCCAGCACAGGTTTGTACTCACCGCAAGCCCGGCATACATCAAATACGCCAGAAGGTCATCTCTAAGTTCTGGGTTCCCCTTTCTTGCGAATACATCCGTCCATCTACGCCAATTCTCACATACCTCCGATTTCGACCTCTCAACGAAGTACGGGGTGATAAATAGGTCATCATCGAAGCCCGGACAGCAGAACCTTTCAGCTTTCCACCACCCGGTTGTACAATACCCGTCCTTGAAGTCAAACAACCATTGCTCACCCCGCACGATCATGAAGGCCACAACTGCGGACAGGAATCCAACAATGGTCACGATGATCCATCCAACGCTCCTATCGATTCTATTGCGCAGTCTCCCACGGAAAGATCTGCGCTTCCGCAGACGGAATCTTCGGGCGGAATCCTTGATCGCGTCATGGAGCCAATCGACGGACGAGTAGGACGAATACCAAACTCGGATTCCGTTCGCTCCGACGCCGGGACTGGCGTCAGGTACGGCACCCATGGGTTTCAGCAAAGGAGCATCGTACGCGGAGATCGGTCTCTGGCTACCCAAGTACGACTTGCGAAGAGTGGGGGTGGTAGGGGATATCTGTGGGCTCGATGAGTCGGTCGCTATGCCAGGTATGCGAACGCCGAACGAGGGGAAGCGGCGGAGAGATCTGAAAGTCCGGGTTGGCGAGACACAGATAGGAGGCGGAAGGGAACCATAACCATAGAAACTATTGTGGGGGAGTGAGTTGTGACGGGCAAAAGGAGTGTGTTCATCCATGTTCGAGTCGCTGTCAACGGATTGGCTGGCACCGATACCCAAGAGCCTCCGACGACGCCAGATTGTGTCCGATGGGCCACTGAGAGGACCGGAAGGCTGCGGGTCCCCGTTTGAGAGGGTAGGGTTGGATGGTAGTCTGGGTATCATTGTGGACTGGCACAAGAACCTGGGGAAAACAGTCCGGGGTTGGTCTTCCCATGGTCACAAGCCGGATTCGGCTTTGAGCCCGGTCGAAACACTTTTTGGTCCCCATGGGAAAAACGCTACAACTCAAATGTAGTCTAACTACAAATGGTTTTGTAGTGCTCGGGAAAGTGCCGAGAACTAGCGATCGGTACCTGCAGTGAAAGCTCCTTTGTCTGCATACTGATGTTACACGATCCTCCATTCCATTCTCGATGCTTTCATCGTAACGGCACCGCCGGGGGCGCTAGTACCCGATTCCCGCTCTTCGAGTCGACCTCCCCTTGGTCAACGAACGTTAATTATGTTTATACAATGTTTCTCGGCGCCAGGAAACGTGAGTAGTGCGGTTAAAGTCCTTCATCCTCTCTTCGTGTCCAGCGGTGTTACGTTTGGAGGAAAACCCCGCTTCGTCCAAGTCGTCGGGCTCGAGCGACCTCTTGTAGGGATCAGTGGGGTCGTTCATCGGGTCATAGTTGACCTGAATCCTATTGAATGCAACTACATAGAATCGGTTCGGGGCCGCCCTTTCACGGGAAGTGATATTATCCCTACAGGGGACAGTGCATGAACAAAAAATACTTGAAGAAAATGGACGCCAGACTTGCATCCTCAAGCTTCCAGAGATTTTTACGAGGTTCCACAGGGTTCCGCTTGGGATAATTGCTAGGCCGGACCTACTTGCCGTCTGTGGACGGCGCTTACTTGCTCGAGCAAACGAGACGTTAAGGACCCGGGGAGATATTCGTTGCAAGGAAACTCTGTACACAACGGTACCCTAAAACCATAAACACCAGAGCCGTTGAACCTGGAGGAGGAGAGCTCGGGCATCAGCCGTGCATATAAATAAATCCGGCCGATTCGGCCTGCATCGTTGGCAGAGAGGCCGAAACGTTTCGTCCAGGTTTCATCACGGGCAAACCCCTCTCGTCGGGAGTCAGACATCTCTCTTATTATTAACCTCTTTTCACCGATTTCTATTTCGTACCCCCACATACATTCACGAGTTCAATATATTTGGTAGTCGCAGCGTAGCACCTAGTAAATAAAATTGCAGACGTGAAACCCGCTCACCCAAGCGGCTCCTTCATCCTCCACGTTTAACCAAGCGGGCACCCAGCTCAACCCAACCTCTGATAGCGTATACTACGTGCCACACAGGCCGGACCACGAATCGACGTTTGACATCAATCCCCGTCGCTCACGCGTCTGATCGAATCCCACCCCCAACTCAAAACACACCATCACCATGAGCGGTTTGGGAGTCCCAGTAAAGCTCCTTCACGAATCCCTCGGCCACGTTATCACAGTCGAACTCAAAACCGGTCAACTCTACCGAGGAAAACTCGCGGAAGGTACGCACGCGAAATCCCCCCCTCGACCAAATAAACAAAACAGACTGATCAAACCCCTACATCCCGCAATCCATCCGAAATGCCATAAAAACAGCCGAAGATAACCTCAACATCGCTCTCAGAGACATCACCGTCACCGGTCGCGATGGCCGCGTATCTCAGTTAGACCAAGTCTATATCAGAGGCAGCATGGTCCGGTTTTTCATCGTTCCGGATATGTTACAGAACGCGCCGATGTCAGTCCCTCCCTCCCGCCACTCCGATTTTACACTTCACCCGTACTGACCACCATTTGCACTTGCATAGGTTCAAACGAACGGGTGTGAACGCGATGAGGGGAAGAGGTATCGGTACAGCTCGTGGTCGTGCCACGATCATGCGAGGTATGTCATCGTCAGGGCTTTTCCCGTGTCCTTCATCGCTGATCACCATTTTATAGCCAATGCCCGGCGTGGACGTGGTATCCCACCTCCCAGAGGCATCAGGCGGTGACCGCACGCGACTTGTAATACGCATTTTCCCCTGTCCAAAAATGTAACAAACCCCGCGCATATCACAAGAGGAAGGGAACTCCTTACTGTTGCACGCTTTTGTTGCGCTTTTTTTCGTGTAAATACATAATGCTAAGAAAAACAACATGTGCACACGACAGAACAAAGGATGAGAAAAACGATAAAGAGGAACGATGTCGACAAGCATAACAGAGAACAAAAAACGGTACAAGTGACGCAATTACCGCACTTTCACTTCGTTCATCTGATTACCCAGTCCCTGTTGGAATCTTCCACCGCGACCGCGACCTAGATTTTTGTCAGTAAAGCGCGGGATATCAGCTAGAAGACACCCACCTCGTGCACCGCCCCTCCCGCCAGTCCTTCCTCCTCTTCTCTCCTGCACCTGTTCTCTCTTATCACCCTTTCCACCCTCACCTCGGTCTCCCCAACCAGCAGACCCGCCGAGCTTATTGTCCAGCGTCTTCTCGTTCTGCTCCACCAACGTGTTGACCTTATCTGCCAGCACCTGCGCCAGTTGTTGTGTCCTCATCAACTCGACTTTATGGAACACAACTACTCCGGCCGATTGATCTAGTGAGGCAGAGAGCTCCTCGTTCCAGATCATCCGAGAGATGATCGATGTAACAGCTCGAACTTCCAGACGGAACGTTCGTGAGAGCAGTGAGAGCGAGAGCGAGCTGTAGTATGGGGCGTATGTAAAGAGATATGTTCTCAGACCTTCTTCTTGGATCCGCCTATCGAGCGTTCATCAGTACCGCCGAGGGCAGAAGGACAGGAATACACCTACTTGGCGAGCATCTCCTTAACGGCAGCAGCCTCAGGCATCAGACTCCAGATTTTGATACTCTGGACGAGGTCCCTGCATTGTTGCCAATCCCCATTCTGCAACGCCTTGCTCGCTTGCATGATATGATCCCTGGTGCTTTCTGGAGGACCGGTAAAGATTTGCCTATCGGCAAAGTCCAAGAGCCTCCTAAACGGTTTTGATATCGCCTTGCGCTTCTGTTCCTCCGAATCGATGCTAGCGAGCAAAGGGATCTCAACCAACATGCTCGAGACCAAGAACGCGGCCTCGAGAAGTTCGGTGTTGATGTGCATGTGGAACGGAAGTTGGCGTTGTCGTTCGGCCTTCTCCTGTTCCGGGCTGAGAACCTGGAACCTCTGCTGATGAACTCCCTGAGCGAGCAACTCCTTGACGCGCTGAGTGGCGAAGATTTCTTGCAGGGTAGCCTGCGCCTCTTTGATCAAGCCGCACCTAAACGCACACAGGCCAAGTTGGACGATGGTGCGATTGTACAGGATCTGGGTGACAACATCGGCAGAGTGGATCGACTCTTGGAGGTGAGACATGAGCAACATGTCACGCGAGGCGTGGAAGTCATTGTGGAAAGCGTAGTGGTATATGTGACAGAGGACCGCCCGGGTACGGAGCAGGGAGTTTCCAGACTTGTAGAGGTGAACGCATAGCGAGTGGATCAACGATGAAATCGATCCGAGTTTGGATGCGGCAGCCTTGAGATCCGTGTCCGATGCAGAAGCCTCCAAAGCGTTGACAACAGCATCGGGCTACGGAATCGGCCGGTCAGTCCAGTACCATGTAAGAAGGAACTCGGACCACAAACCTTTGAATAGATATGTTCCAACCGTCGCATAATCACTCGTGTGAGCGAGTCACCCTGAGTCGTGGACTTCTCGTAGTAGGTCTGAGCCCGAGTAATGGTCGAGTACAAGTATTTCTCATCCTTGAGTCGCTCAACGTACTCCGTACCGTGCGGGTCGATGTTTTGCAGACTCTTGGTGAACTCGTCGTCGAGTCGGTCCACAAAGCTGATGATGCTGCCACGGACTCGCAGGATACCGTCCTTCTCCTCGTCCGGGGTTCGCTCGGCGAGTTCATCGTAGTCGGGTGTGATTTCCTCCACGGTATAATGGTCGTCTGTAGCCACGATATTGATCAACTGGTCGACCTCCTTCTGAGCGGCAACCCAAAGGTCTATGGGCATGTGCGTCGTCACAGAGGCATTATAGTCGAACCGAGCGGATACAAGCGCCAAAAGAACCCGGATCTGTTGATAGGGGGTCGCCGCGACCTCGAGCAATTTTTCGAGGATGCGGATTTGCTCACTCCTGTCAGTGTTCTAGACGTCTGATGTTAACAACAAGAAAATAACAGCATAACTTCCCGAGTACCTTCTTTCCTCGGGCCTCTTGCACGTGTTGCAGTTCCTTGAAGACATTTTCGGAGGTAAACTGTAGAACCCTTCCACCTTTGCCCACAGTCTGGAATGCATCATCGTCTTCATCGGCAGTCCCTTCGACTTTGCGGGTCTTGGTGGCCTTGGGCGTAACCTCCGGAGCAACTGCTGCGGTATATTCGCGCTCGAAAGTTTCGGGATCCTTATATAGGGTATGAGGTCAAGACAAATTTCGTCGTTATATTAGTCATAAGGCGTACCGCTTGATACTGTTTGACCTCCTTCTCGAAATCCTTCAGGGTCTTTTTGACCTTCTGCTTCATCGCGGTCAAGGCTCGAGCGTTGGTTGCGTTCATTTTCTTCTTCGCATCCTTCGATTGTGCGTCGTTAACGTTGGTTTCAAGATCGGTGACCGTGCGTATGAAGAACGGAGGGATGGGCTCTCCGACGTTCTGCTGCCTCTGGATCATCCGTAGGAGTTTATCGAATTCTGAAGTTCATTTACACCTCTGCCAGAAAGCTGAACAACGACAAAACGAACTCACCTGTGGAAATCGCAGTCCAGTCATTAATCTTGAGAGCGTTATTCATCGAGTTTCCGGTAGCCTCCATCTCCTCCAACCTCTTATCCTTGGCACTCTTGACGACTCGCTTCACCTCTTCATCGCTATCCTCATCGTCAGAACCGGTAGCCAAGAACCTCGAGACCTTCTGACCGGTGGCTGCCGGTTTATCTTCCCCTTCTGATTCGTCGGTTTCCTCCTCAGATGACGAGGATTCCGAATCAGTTGATCCTCCAGAACGGAGGAAACGTTTGGCTTTCGCCGTGGTGGCGGGCTTTGGAGCGTCATCGCCGCTCATGAGGGACTCCTCATCGGAGGATTCGGTGTCAGAATCAGAGTCGCCAGCCTGTCTGAAGAAACGAGATGCCATTCGTTGTGCGTGTTTTTGGGCGAGCGGTTTTGGCTTTTTTAAAGGTGGACGGGTCCGAGGTTTAAAGAAAGTTTATCGAGTCGGAGCCAGTCAGCAACAAGGTTCATCGTCTCGGCAATCGCCGAACTATAACTATCCCGTCGATCTGCGGTGTATCAGTGGATGTACCCCACCCCGGACCTTCTGGCGGTCAGGAAACCGGTGCTCGTAACAGACCAGTTGCAAGCTCCGGCGGATTTCCTGATCTTTCGGACGGTAACATCGCATCTGAAAGAGAACAAACAAAACCGATGTATAATCTTATCAACGTTCAATGACATCCCACGGTGGAAGGCAATTGCCTCCAAGTCGGTACGGTTTTTTCTTCAAAGGAGATATCGGAATTTTATCTTGACCCCAAGGTGAAGTAGGCTCTGAACGTGGATCAATTGATTACGTCCGGATCGCTCAAATTCGTGGATATCTTATCTCACGTCCAACCAGGGTCGGACACCCTTCGTCCCCTCCTCGACCTCGTACAAACATTCATCAACGATGCTTCCACCACTACCTCCCACTTTCTTGTTGTCTTCGACGAGATATCTACCTTAGAGTGGCTAGGTTTCACTGTCACAGAGGTTGGCCGTCTGAGTCGAGCACTCAGCTCCTTATGTAGAAAGGTACTCTCCGATAAGCCTCTATTCCTTTGAACGAATTTTAACCTCGGAATTCTCAGTCTTCCGCCTCACTTTTCCTTAGGCACCACATCCTCGACCGCGAGGTGATCGACAGCACCTTCTCCCTCCTCCAACAACTCGCAGCGTACCGGGTCGAGGTTCGACCCCTCTCAAGCGGGAAAAGTGGTGCCGTCAGCGGAGAGGTCCGGGAGCGAGTTTCATCTTGCAATCAGAGCAATGCTGAACGCTATCCCTAGATATCCATTCACCTGGGCCCTCTCCACGACAAATCTCTCACAGTGATCGAACCGGACAAGACTTTCCAGTATCATCTCACGGACTTCTCTGCCACCTACTTTACAAAAGGGACGGGAGCCACAGTCCTCTAGTAGCTAAACCCCAAGGCCAGTCGATATGCAGACCGAGGTATCTAAATACTATTACTATATTGTACGTATAGATTACAACACGATAAGGGAGTCCCTCTTCCTCGGGTCGCAACGTCCGTCCACCGGCGAGAGCAAAAACGAAGGAAGGAGCCCCGTGACCAAGAGAGAAATGATATATGTACAAATGCAACAGTGCTAAAAGTCAAAGTCCAGCCGAGACCCCATAGGCAAGCCTTAACGAGAGACTTGACGATGGGGATCTAATTTGGAGTAGAATTTTCGCCCACGGTGGAGGGTTTTGTGTGTCCGACAACCAACTTGTCGTGTAAAGCCTTACCAACCCTCTTCACGGCATCGACGCTACATATTAACCCGACGTCAATGCTGAAAACACCGTTCCCAGACTCTTCGGCGACGATCTCTGCCACAACCTTCTTGAAGTTGGGTATCGGTTGAAGCATCACTGAACTGTCTACCGAATTATTCGAGCTAGAGCTCGAGCTCGAGCCAAAGTTTGAGTTTTTGTTGTTGTTACCGTTCCCATTAGCGTTGCTGTTTGAGCCATTAGAGGGGGTTTTCGGGTTTGACGTAGGGACATCAGCGGAGAAGATGGAATACGAGGCATCCAAAATCGTGATCCTCTGTTCGGTCATCAACCGAAAATCGAGGGCATATCTGGTTCACCCAAGTTCAGCTCAAACAAAATACGCTTCATTAAAACCTTCAACAAGAGCCTCACCTGGAATCACCATATAACAACCGATACCACCCCGCAGCCTTGGGAAACGGATCCAAAAAGCTCCCTCTCGCCACAGCTTCAGATCTAAACGTCTCAAGCAGGGCAACTATAGGCAACGTGTCCCGAAGGACCGAGACAACACGGTTGAGAGAAGGGAGCAATTTCCCAGCACGAAGGAGATTTCGGAAGAAAGGTTCCGCATCACCGTGAGGGTTGTCTCCATCGTGGCCATCACAACGTGAGAACCGTAGGCTATACGACCCTCCTGTGGCCGAAAGCTGGTCGATGGACGTGATCGACACGGAGTAGGACTGCAGCAATCCATCAGTCACTCTCAAATCCCAGAAGACATGGGAGGGGCGTACCGTTGCATATGCAAACTCTACAGTCTGGAGGTCGAACGAGAGTAATCTCACATCGTGCCAATTCCTCACTTTCGTCATCCGAGCAACTGTGCGTTAAAACGTTCATCAGACCTATCGCTCAAACCACCTTGATCACACCCACCTTCGCGAGCAATAACAACCATCTTCGACACATTCGCCCACTCTTCCAAGAACTCATCCACGCACTTGTCCACATCTTCAGAAAGGAACGAAACCACCGCCTCGGTCGTATCATATATGATCGCTTTCGAAGGTCGAATGATGTTGCTCCGGGCTTTCTTCCCGATCGGCTGTTGAACGTATTTGAGCTTCACACAGGTGACTACCTGAACCTTCTTCTCAGACCACCAGTTCAGTGGGATGACCCGGATGTTCGGCATGGCGGCTTCCGCCGCGGGCGCCCCCGAGAGAATATCAGAGGATTGAACGCAAAGTGCTGGGATGGAACGAGCGAGACATGATTGTAGGTGGGCGGGAGTACCGGGGCTTGTGGGGGTCACATTCATGAACGGTATTCCTCGAAGCTTGAATTGCCGTTCCACCTTGGCATATGCGACACGTGCACTATGAAAATAGGACCGTGTTATTGATTATCCTTGCAACCGGAGATGTAAGCTTACCAGCAGTACGCATATAGTTCACGAAGCAGCTGACTATCGAGCGAGAAGCTTTGATACAAGTCAGTCACGGAGCCAATTCACACATTCCCCCGGTACTCACTTCCCACCGCGTTCCTGGCCACCACTCTGATCTACTTTCCTCCGAGGAAGAGGGGGAACAGAATAAAGAGCAGGAGTTTCCTCGGTGATCGTATACTCCGATTCCCCCCTGATACGTTTCACGTTTAACCAGCCAATATCCTCCATCACCAGAGTGGTGAGCGGCGAATCCACTCTAACCGTCACGTGAATAAGAGCATATCGAAAGTCGTCATCCGTTATGACGAGAACGAGATAGTGGCTTGGGAAGCTCAAAAGCTGGATATACACCGTCCCCCTGGCAGCGGGTCCAAGCTTGGCCAGTTCTGCAATAACCTTGAGTCGCTGTCAAAGCAAGCGAAGAGGTAAAGTTACCTTCCCGAGAAAAGTTTCGAGTCCGGTAGAACTGGAGTCCAAGATAGTTGGCCTTATGCTCAACCAGCTCGGTAATGAGTGTCAGTCTCAACCCATGCAGCACTTTGAACAGCATTCCCGGGTTCTCGTTCAGCTGATCGGAAACCTTGAGGAACTGCGGGCCACGTTTAGCAGTGGCAAGGTTCCCCGTATCCCTCAGGTTTAATCTTCCAGTTCTAGGGTCGATGTTCACAACGACAACCTCGTCAGCGCAGAGGTTAATGCGCAGACCAGGCTCGCCGGCTAAGGTGGAATCTTAGCCCAAGTTCTGGGACCCACATCGAATACACACCTTCCCGATCTAGTTGAGCTTCCCCAAATGACGAGGTTTGACTTCGCTTCAGGTGCGATTGTAATGACTGCAAGATCGCGTGCGCGTGCCGGTCCAAAACCTTCCGCAGTAATCCTTCCAGGTCAAGGCTGTCCGCATCCTTCACGTGCAAATCGAGTCAACATGATCAAGCAACAACGAAAGAGGTAAGACCGCGTACGATGATCGCAAGTTCAGCGGGCAGTTTACTCTCCTCAGCGGTCAGCGTAACCCCCAGCGCGCCAGGCGACGGTTCCCACTTGACCTCTAACTTCAACGATTCGACATCATCTGATGGTCGATGCCCAGGTTGAAGTTTTGATTTTTCTTGCATTTCCGCTAGGACCCTCGCATTTGCGCACCTCGCAGGACCCCCGATCAGCCCTCCCAGTGGCCGAGAGCCAGGTTTTGAAGAATCCTTCGCCTCTACGATCGACACAGTGAAAGTTCCGCCCTGTGGGGGGAGTTTTGTTCGTGGTGGGGGCCTTCCGGGCATTATCGGTGGTTGCTTCCGACTAGAGTGCGGGTAAGAGGGATTGGGTCAGAGGAAACGTGAGCGTGGCGTACATCCAGTATGAAACCTTGAAAGATTTCCGTGTGGCAGTCATTTCAACAGCTAGGTATTCTGCCCATCCGAGGGTTCGCATCCTTTCGGCTTGATAACAAAGAATTTCTAGTTGGTATGCAAGGGACATAAACTCTGGAGAAACTGTTAGAGCTGACTCGACGGAAATGTGAAGTAAAGCCCACGGAGGAAGTTGAACACCCGTACTAGTGGTGCGTCAACGGTGTTCGTGGGGAGCTGGGGTTTTGGGGGAGCTTCGGGTGGAGGTTGGAATTCAGGTGGGTCAGGAGTATAGTAACGCAGCCGGGCGTTAGCTTCGTCCGTGATATGTCGATTAAGCATCCCCGTCGGCTGGCGAGGGAAATCTACATGCAAATCAGAACTCACAAGGTGCACAGAGTGAGGGACACGTACCTTGGATCCCGGTCAAGTCACCTCCGATCGTGAATAGGAATCGGACATTGGCGAAAAACCATCCATCGTCTCGTTGTGAGCCTCCGAGGAACAGGGATGCTTCAAATAACTTTGGGGCAGTAAAGAATACACGCCCATCATGGACAATGTACGAAATCATCTCCACGGGAATAATCTCATCCATCCGCAGACGGTAGCGAATCGCATGTTCCAAATCGGTGAGAACCTTTTCTACTTGTTCATCTGTCAGAGGTGTTGGTTGGATGATGAGTTGCTACAGATTCGCGCCACCGGTCAGCGGACGGGCGGAGCTTGGTGGCAACGCGACAAAAACCAACCTTGATGGCGCTCGGTAACCGGCGGTATGTGCCAGTTGTCAAAACATCCAGAGACGTGAGAAGGTCGTGATTCCGAAGCCTACGTGGATCAGTCACTCTGGCGCATCGGATTCCCAGACATTTCTGACCTAGCGGGGTCAAGGCTCTCTTTCGCGTAATTTAGTCCATAAACAGCGTCTTGAAATTGTCGGTTTTGATCCATTAGAAAGGCCGTAATGTTCTAGTGCCCAATGAAATTTATTCTAAGAGCAAAGATCGAGCACTGAAACCCGACGTACCATCGCCTTCTGTACTACGTCTGCATCTCTCGACCACCTCGCAATGGCATACAATTTAACGACCTGCTTCTTCGTCTTGACCACCCAGTCTGCCAAAATCCTCTTCCGTGCTTGATCGGAGGATGTGCCGGGTAACCTATGGCACCGTAATAGTATCAGCACACGAAGACTCGTAATCCTTTCCGCTGAGGCTCACGTATCCGCGTTTTCTACAAGTTCGGCATAGATGGATTGTACGACTCTGGATACGAGGTCGCCGAGGGGTATTTGGCCGTCAGAAACCATAGGGAGTTCCTGTTCCAGTCGTTCTATTGTTGGTTCATGGTGGAATCCATTGACTTGAGGCTCGTTAGGGAGGTGAGGTGGCGAGAGCAACATCGGAGCGGACCCGTTGACAACTACATCCATGACGCTTCACAACGTGGGTGTATTGGGCAAAGGCAGGAGCATGAAGTTCAGAGCAAAACCCGGTCGCGCTGGACAAAGAAGATCGGTGACTAGGCACGTGCTGGACGGACGGACGCGAATCAAAGACTTCTCACGGTTGCTCCTCCCATGAACGCTCCGTGAAAGAGTTCCGCGCGGTCCGCATGTCATGGAGACCGAATAACTTCTTGGAAAGTTCACTGAATTCCTGAGATCGATGGACCTATGCGTACCCGGCAACAGCATTGCATCAAGAAAAGGGGCGCCAGCCTATTTGCTTGTCGAATTTATTTAATCTTATTTGTGACAGCTCCCTGACATTTGGACCGCTTGGGACTATATAACCCCTGGACCTACGTTATATACGCAATTACAAATAGTCGGCAAGGGGTTTGGGGGATCCAGGAATAAATCGTTTGCCACGTTTTCCGATGCGTGTCCACGGTGGTTGTTTCAGAGGATGATCACGCTGTCAGCGCACTCATGAAAATCATCGAGACGAGTCATGGGTTCGCAATGGCCACGCTGTTTATCATTCCCGAAGCGCCACATGCATGCGGATTTTCTTCATTCGCCATACATTGGTACACATCCACGAAATAATCAAACCCGGGGAGTACAACAATCATCACGCCTCAACACCCCTGTTGGGATACGAACTGTGAAACAGGGATCAGATATCGGGGGCGGCGACGGGTTCGATTGATCTAGTGACAACTCACGTTCCAAAAGGCCAAGAGTTCTTACGCAGGAATGTCCCCCTAGAGGACGAGGAACGGTAAATCAGGGTCGAACTTGTACGGAGATTCCGATCCTGGAGGCAAGCTATTTCGGGTGAGGATTTCTTACTGAGCCCACCAGAGTGTGAAACATACACAATCGGACTCCTCTTGTCGAGGGGCATAGCACGAACAGAACTCGTGAAGAGAATAGCGATGGTCAAGTAGATTGCGGACTTGTTCAACATGATGAGGGTCGTGAAATGAAGGATGATGTCAAGTATTTTGTGAGTGGAGCCAAGTCAAAGGTAACCGGTACCGATGTAAGAGCGAAGGAGTGAGCGCAGCTGAGGATCTGGCCTGCAAGCTCGACCAGATTTTATACCCCGGTATTGACGCCATAGGCTGTGCTTGGGGAGACAGCCGGTTATAAGATTCATCAGCTTCTGACGCTAGTGGCTGACCGCAGCG
>Ga0307512_10003348_pt1 | contig 18783 bp, 15 predicted proteins | sample 14_EM_MG_FD_200267 | JGI IMG/M metagenome (GOLD analysis project Ga0307512, IMG submission 200267) | Populus trichocarpa ectomycorrhiza microbial communities from riparian zone in the Pacific Northwest, United States - 14_EM | ecosystem: Host-associated > Plants > Roots > Unclassified | place... | reverse complement strand
CCCCCTCCGGATAGCCGGCTAGGTGGGGAGCTCCCCTCCTTCTACCCTTACCCCGAACAAGTTACCGGCAGTCTCCATACTAGCATCGAGAAGCTGCTCGAATAGAGGATCGATGCCCTCATCAGCAACATGGAACCGAGCCCCACTAAGTATGCGCATGAGATTGCACCCAATTTCCTCAAGTTTTGTCGCAAATTCAAGCCAAGCGGTGAACACAACTCAAAATTCAATACGGTAAGATAAATACTAAATAAATAATTCAAACTCTATCCTTCCAATCTATTAACTATCAATAATAATTCGTGTAGCCGAAATCGACATAATTACTCTCATCTGTAATTGAATAATCGACAGGTTCATAGTCAACAATAGATTGAGTATCCTCAAGCCCAATTTCGGTGCTATCCATTATGCCATACACAGGAACATCTGGTGTGTGTGGTTCGATGGAAATCCAGTTGAAGGCCTGCCAGCGGTTAACTTGGTGGAATATAATCGCAAATTTACTGTAAAACATACTAAGCCAGCCGATGGTAGACTGTCACTCCCGATTTCCTCGGTCAATAAACTGATCTCAATACTTGCAGCTTCGAGCAACAGAAATTCGCCAAATTTGACCGTGTAGATTCTATCCTCTTGAGGTAGGCAGGTGCTAGACAGCCATCGATGAGAAAACAACAGTTCCTACTCCGTTACCATTAGTCAGTGCTCCAAGCGACCAAACCTTAAGAGGGCTTGACAATGGTTACGTACCCTTTCGGGGAGTTTGAGAACCCGAAGCGTCAGCGGGAAATCATTCCACTCGTGCTTCAGCCGACAAAGTCGCAGGAGAAGTTGGTAATTCAGCGGCGGAACGTCTTCTATCACTGAATAGATGCAACGAAGCCCATATCTCGGCTCGAAGACTACATAGTGCGCATGCCGAACCAGAAAGAAACCCTTGGGTTTCAATGGCAAAGCACTATATGCATCAGACATATACTCTGCGGGCCGGTAGCTAACGACTTACTCCGGCAAAGGTAGCTCTAACACTCCTCTCGGGATACGTAGGGCATCGGCAACAGCAAATTTGAAGGTGGGCCCTCTAGAGTCGAGAACCATATTTGACTTGCTTTTACTAAGCCCAACCTGTGCTTCCACTCCTTTTTGCTCATGGGCTGTAGTTTTACCCCTGTCCGCCTTCATTGATTTACCAAGGTAATCGATTACTGCGCCATATTCCTCTCTACTAACTGCGGTGAATTGGTTTCGTAAGAGCCCATACGAAAAGTCTGAGCCTATTCCAAGAGTAAAACCCCTATCATTGTCTGTATTGGTAGTTTTGGCCAAGTCCAAGGGAGTTTTGCCTTCGTAATCTATCTGGTTTGGGTTTGCGCCCAATTGCAACAGAAGTTGGACATTTTCAAGTCGCCCTTCTTCTGCCGCGACATGAAGGGGTGTTCGATGATAGACATCCGGAACGTTTGAGAGCCCTGGTACGTAAAATAAGGTTTCTCGCAAGCACTTAGATGTTGGTCTTCCAGCTGCCATGTGGGCTAAAGTCAGTCTTCCACCAATTGTCCTTGAAAAATCTGCTCCATAACCAGCCAGAACTTTTACTGCTCCAGATAAACGCTCTGAATCAGAACACCACAAAACTAAAAGAGCAAGTGGTGTCAAGTGGCACCCTAGCTCGCCGTTGGAAGCCATATTTGGATCGGCGCCTCCTTCCAAGAGGGCCCGGATTGACGCTATGTTTCCCCTCGCTGCTGCAATATGTAAGGCTGTATACCCTGCTGTTCCCGCTTTTCCATTGACTTGATACTCCGAACCAGGCTCGAGTAGGCAGCGGATAACGTTGACGTTATCGTGGTATGCTGCGCAATGCAATACTCCAAAGCCACTCTTCGTCTTCAAATTCAAGACCGTTTGGAAGGAAGGCACAATCATTGATTGGTCACCTTGACATGGTTTCTCTAAAAGGACGCCTACTTTCCCGCCACTAATAAAGAATTCCTGGAGGTCCTGAAACTCTTCCAAAATATCTTTCAAGTATCCGCGAATTCGCAACTCTGGGTTTCTATATTCTGAATATTGATGTAACAGTCGCTTTTCTAGCTGATGAAGTGCCTCAATCTCCGCTGCCGTTTTCCGGGTGCTTTCTGTCGGCTTATCGTAAACCTCGTAGAAACGTACCTGAAAATAATGTGGTTTCCTGTTTTGATTTGTATATCTTGGGTGGACTTCACGTAATTCCTGGGAAACGAGCCCCAGGAGACGCATTCTTGTCTCCCACGGTTCGTCATCTAACTTTCGTGTCAGGTAGTCCTGAAGGATGCTATTCCTAAGGGAAAAGGGCAATCTTTTTGCAGCCCCTTGGATTGCAGAAACAGCATTCGCAACTTCGTAAAGAGGATCGGAGTGTTTCATCTGGTAATGATAGCATGCATGCTGTATAAGCCGTTTCTGTCAGACTCTAAGCTCTGAAGGATGACTCACAGCTACGAGGGCTGGATAGCGATTCCCTATTGTCATCCGCATAATCTCAAGCTCTCTAGAGTATACGTATCTATTTCGGTTAGAAGTCGAGGAGTAATAGGTGGAGCTATTGGAGAACAAACCCTCCAATTAATTCGCTCCGCACTTTCTCCAGTGTTTTGCGACGCTTCGAAGGATCTCGCAAGATGGTTTCATTGATAACTTGTTCCAAGCGTTCCAGTTCATGCGGTTCGGCGTTCCCTCTTTGCGCGAGATAATATTTCCTCAGACGACCCAACGCCTCCTCTCTCGCTTCATCATTCAGTTTCATTTCATCGAGGGCTTCGTGATCGCCGAAAGGTAAGGGCTCCCCGCCATCGAGCATGATATGCACCATGACTAGGCCGAATGAATATGTATCTCTTGTGACCTCGCCACTCTGCCGCAAAAGATGTTCGTCCGTGCAACCCCCCAGGCATTCAGGAGCGTTCCACACTCTGGTGCCACCCCGAGGCTCCCCGGTATCGCTGACTTTTAAACCACTGAAACCAAAATCCGCAACCTTAGCCACTATATCCCTATCTGGGCTACCATCGAATGGAAATATTAGAATATTCTCCGGCTTGAGGTCGGCGTGAACTACTCCGACATGATGTAACCCGTGTATACCATCCGCAATGTCTCCTATGAGTCGCGCACACTCATCATAAGGAAGTGGCTGCGGTCGGTTCTGGTATCGAAGGTAGTGTCGTAAATCGGGATAGGTCTCATGAGCGTGCGGAGTAACCAGAATTGGGCGAAAGTATCTCTCTATATACGCCCCGTTTTCAGACACCGCACTACCTTCTTCAAAGGAGACTCCAAGCAAGTTAAGTATGTTCCTGTGCGGATTTCTCCTCGATTGGTTCATGACTTGTATTTCATAACGGATGTCTTGCATCAAGTTTTTGTATTGCTGGATGCGTTCGACCATACCGTATGCAGTTGATCCCACCCCTGGGGTTGATATCGCTTGAAAGACTTTGAGTGCTACTATTTCATCATTCCAACGAGCTTTTATGACTTGCATATTTGCCCCTTTCAGCTCAAGAGCTGGTGTTTTACTGTCTCCTGAACTTCCATCTTTAATCCCCCGTTCCAGTGTAAATTGATCGTAAGGAATAATTTCGATGCTATTCTTTGACATAAACTCGAGAAACTCGAGGGAATCCACGGCCGATGATGGAGACGATGAGGTAACAGGGTCAGGGTTTGAGGACGACGGTACAGATGCGGATTGGTTTTCAAGGCTGGAATCCCCTTGAAAAGCACCAATACCTAGCGGTCGGAGATCCGAATCCGTACTCAAGCCAAGAGAGGACATGGTTCCACCAAAATTTAAGGCCTGACAGAAGTACGGAGAATATTTTGAGAACTGAATGACCGAGCGAAGGCTTGATACTAAGCTATGTAGGAACAACGTCGATGTAGCTCGTCGAAAGCTGAAACGGGGACGCCTAATATTAATCCGCAGGGATAGCGAGGGAATGGACTGACGGAAGGGGCAGACTATGAAGTACGATGATTAGAAGAACTAAACTGCTGCCGGCCAGTTACTATAACTACTCCGCGGTCAGCAATCGCCAACGCGCGGGGCAACAACAGTAAAAATAGTGTGGGGATTATATGCTCTATATGTAGATACTAATATACGTACGAATACGTCTGCGGATTACTTTTGCGGTTGCCAGTTGGTTGGCTAGCAAAGGAGGGCCGATCGCCAGATCCTCTGATTTCATCCAAACACGAATTTTTTACGATGGATTAACTACCTTAAGCTAGTTCTATCTTCCCTTGAGAAATCCAAACCAGATTTCGGCTACATGGCGGAAATTCCACTTGCTAAACGAGTCACGGCGCTTTGCATAATACCGCAATAGTGTGCATGCTTTCCATGTGCGTCACGCCACCCATCAATGCACTACACGGGCTCCTTCGGAAGTACTCCAAATTAAAGAATACTCTTTCATTTATCTGCCCGCAATCGCCGATCTTGCAGGTGAGGATCTACCTAGCCCCGCACACTACCCCGCAGCAATGCAGCACGATTCTGGATGTTCAGAAACATTTTCACAGGTCGAATCAAACAGTCTGCTCGGAATATTGCGTTGCCACCCTTCTAGATATACGTAGCTACACACAGTGCCAGTCTCCCCAGATCCATCCCTTCTACATATCTCTCACGTCAATCATTTCAGGTCTCGATTGCCCCGAGAGTGTCTGCCACTGGTTCACCCATTGATTCAATTGTTCCTGGCTGCATGCCTGAGTGTTGGTAATACGAACTCGACATTAAAGCACGCGTACAGTCCGTGGCTTGGAACATTCGGGCGCTCCTTAGTGTCGCAACAAACGAAACCACTTGTCGCATCGTAAGAACGACTTTATCGACCTTTATAAATTAGCGGCTTAATAAAGGCAAGTATTATATGTAACAAGTTCGGCTTCGCGTATTTCTCGGCATAGGGACACTGACCGTTGGCATCAGGTATTAAAAGCGGTTTGCCAACTACTTAAGTAGCTGGTACTAAATAGGATTCCTGATGTCCGGCCTTGAAGCATCATTGGGGGTCCTCGGTGTTGGCCTCGCGATCCCCGGACTCATTGACCTCTGTCTAAAATACGGACGAGTTCTTATCGACAAGATTGAGCTTTATCGCAATGCCGACAAGACGTTAAATGAGACTCAACTTCGCATCGATGATCACTGGATCAAGATACAAACGGAGCTGCAGTTCGTCTCTTCAGTCTCACCACGGTTGTCTAATGATATTACCGAGCACTTCTCTCGGCTACTTCATCAACTGCTTGCCAAGCTAGAGGTTGCAATTCGTCAACTAGATTCGATATACACTAAGTCGAACTGGCGAAAGAAAGTGAAGATGGCAATCAGCGGAAGCGATGATATTCGTAAAGTCATTAGAGAATTGGATGAATGGCAGAGATGTTTCTCAGACTATTTACTTCTTCTTACGCTGGTTGGAGACCCAATAATTGACACGCAGCTCAATAAGCAAAACTTGAACGGAAGTCAATCTTTGGAGCGAATCCAACGTATTCGGAATGCTATCAATGACCCGGCTTCGAGAACACTCCTTCTTACCGTCGAAGACACCCCGAACTACACGCAACGCTCCGCGCTGGTCGATTCCAGCCCTGAGCTCCGCATCACTCCAAGTTTCATCATTGAATACAAAAGCTATTCCTTTCAGGACGAGTTGCAGGTCACAGGAACAGAACTGCAGGCAATGCATTCCGATATATGTAACCTTGCGCAAGTTCTTTCGGCCTCAGACCCCATGACAATGAATATCTTGCAATGCCACGGCTTCTCTCACGACCCTGCTAAACAGCAATTCGAGCTTTTTTACAATCTTCCGGCGGGCCATTCCCCTCCTCGCACCCTCCGCAATCTTCTTCTTTCGCCGGAAAATAAACGCGGCGCATTTCATCCCATCAACCATCGCTTTCGATTAGCGTCTCAGCTAGCTCGGGCCGTGCTCTACATTCACTCCGCTAAATTAGTACACAAAAATATCCGCCCCGAGACAATTCTCATATCCGTACCAGCGGGTGCTGGTAAGGAAGAACAGTACCCTCGAGCGATAGGGACCCCGTTTCTCGTGGGCTTCAGCAAGGTTCGTGAAATTCAAGCAGCTTCGCAAAGAGTAGGAGACCAGGACCGAGAGAAGAATCTCTACAGACACCCAGAGAGGCAAGGGTTGCACCCGGAACAAAAATACAATATCCTCCATGACGTCTACAGCCTTGGAGTTTGCTTGCTAGAGATTTGTCTATGGCAATCGTTCGTGCTTTGGGATCCCTCGAAAACTGAATACAAGATCAATACATCCCTCTGTTCTATCGTCCAGAAAGATATTCCAGGTACCGCAACCGGTCAACAGAAGCTGAAGTCACCAAAGGAAATTCAAGGGACGTTTGTCAAAGAAGCTCAACGGGTGATACCGAGAATTATGGGAGAAAAGTTTGCCAAGATAGTAATATCTTGTTTGACATGTTTAGAAGGAGGATTGGGGAGTCCGGAAGAGTTCATGGACGAAAATGGTGTTATTTCGGGAGTGGTCTATGTTGACAAAGTTCTGCAGATGTTGGAAGAAATTTCAATCTGAATCATTTGTATCTGGAGATTGTACTGCACGAAACGAATAGTGAATCGTTCTAGTCGAATTTCGAAGAGTTCAAATTATGCCATGCGGAAGGAAAAACACCATACATGGCGAATGTCAGGGAGTGACAAACACTCAGATTCAGATTGACGTCTTCAAACAATGTAGGTTATCTCTTAGAGTGTTAAAAACCCCCGTTCAAACGGTTCAAAAATGTTTTTTGGCCAACTTTATTGCCTAAGAACCTGTAAGATTCTATTAGCTACTACCTAATGCCAACTCTGTCAAATTTTGAGCAACACATTCGACCAAAGATGATTTACAGCCGCCTAGACGAGTTCTTTAACTCTGAGCTGTCCGATTTTGATTCTCCAGTCGTTCTCGATCACCGGCCGTTTTTGCTAGCAGATGGCATTTGGACCGTTTCAGAATTCTGAGGTAATAATTATCCGATGATATTAGGCTCATCCTGTTTGGGCTTCTAGACTGAACGCTAGTGCCTGATTTAGCATTTTTAAGTTCTCCTTCGTCTAATCTCAGAGTGTGGTACAGTAAACTTCCTCTATAGTAGGCCGAACGAAGTGTAGGGAAGGCTAAAGTGGCCAAAACTATTAGACATGTTATGTTCTCGAAAGTAACTTATCATTTGTCAAATTGCCAACAAGACAAATGTTGAAACTTAATCGTTTAACTAAGTAGGTATATCGCAGTACTTACCTAAGTAGGTATGTGGGGTACCTTTGGGTATCATGATGTACGCCTGATTTGTACATTCAAGTTTTAACATTTCTGAATTGATTGCGCAACAAAAGTTCAAACTTGTATAGACAAACGTTCGAACTTATGCACTAAACCACTTAAGCCAAGAGAGCTCAGTGACTGTCGAAACTACATCACTCGTACAATAGATCACTCTCTCCAATCCCTCCACATTCGGCTATTGATGGCGAAGTCGACTCTACCAAACTGCGCGGAGCACATGCACACTTGAATCATCTAGGATGAAGACATTTTGTTACCATATACTATTGTGCACCTTCCTACAGCAGCGTCAATTCCGGCGTATTGATCCCCTCCGCCCGCGGCTGCGAAAACTTGGTTTCTGCAAAAACTTTCACCATGCCGTCCTCTTTCTTGTCGTGCATGTAATATGCCTTAGCAATATCCTCGAGCCGAATGCGGTGCGTCACAATCACCCCCGGATCTATCTCTCCACTCTCAACCATGCGAAGAAGTTCCGGCCAGTCTGTGCCATCAGCTACATATCACCCACCGAGTAGGGGGAAATACATTTCTGAACCGGTGTTTGTCCACACCCAATGAGTCTTATCCCACGCTCCATCAATGAACCGATATTAAAATGGTTTGTGACTACCCCAGATTGCAACTACGTCGTCCTTGTACATGGCAGTATCTTGGATCGCGTGGAAGGAGGTGGCAAGAACATCGGAAAGGTATAAGCCTGGAGATTTAGAATGAACAAAGGCCGGGGGAGACTGCATGACCTACCTTGTTCATCCAGTACGGAATCCGGAAGCTGCAGTAAATTCTGGTCCCTGAAAGGGACAATGTTCTCAACAGTCCGTGCGGACCCGGTCTCGGGTAGGGATCAGTACAAACCAGTCCAACAGTGAGGTCAGACTGAACTGGACCACAAATTGGCAGTCTTGCACTGGACGTACTGGTCGAGACCAGACCATTTCTGTTGATGTTACTTATCCAGGTTCGGTATGGCTCCTAGCAGGCGGCCTACAAAATCAGGATTCATCCCCGCTTTTAACCAGAGAACATGCACAAATAGACGATTATGTCCAGTATAGTATGATTTTCCAGTCAAAATGGGCGAATTTATCCCATTATCAACCCGATTCCTGCAACTTGAAACCTAACCCTGCAACAAAGTCCAAGACCAGTCCAGAGTAAGTCTGAACCGGTCTGATGAAATGTTAGACTGATCCGAGCCCAGTCTAAAACGACCCCGCACTGAACTGGACTAAACCCGGATTGTTCCAGTCTAGACTGGTCCACCCCCGGACCGTTGAGAACATTGGAAAGGGATGCAGACATATTCGGCCTGTCCACCCGCATATCCACCCACAAAGTGTGAGCACCCGAAGATCCCTCCCTCGCCCGTCAGCACATCCTTTTTACAATTTGGCGCGCACACATACCTCCCGTCCGCGATCCATATATGTTTTCGTGCAAGCTACTAGAGTTGGTGCGTTCACACGCAGTCGTCAGGTTCTGTTTGCAGAACCTGTAGCTGCCGCACGAAACCACGAAGGAATTGACGACTCGCTCCCCAGGCTTGAGATCTTTCACTTCCGAACCCACTTGCTCGACTATGCCACAGAACTCGTGGCCAAGGATGTACCATTTCCAACACTGAAGCTGTAAGAGTACGCCGTGCAGAGGGTACATATCAGAGCCGCACACGGTGGTTCCAGTGACTTTGATAATGACGTCGGTGGGCTCAACGAGTTTGGGCTTGCTACGGTTTAACGGAGTTATGAGGGGGGGGACAGGAAGTTTACGCACCAACGCGAACGTCGTTCTTGCTCATCCACACTAGCGCCAACATTTTCTCGCTAGTGTCTGCGGCTGTATCTCTGGCTTCTGGGTTGGAAATGTCGGTGTCTGTGACGGTATAGAATGAATCCCTGCCAAGTACTGTTTCGATAATATTTGAAGCGGCGTTCAATACCATATTGGGCGAGTTTTTTTGGTAGGTGAATTATCTGGGGTGCGATGGGAATGGAATCCGCAAAGCCGGTTACTGGCCCACTTAATATTGAAGCTTTTCCTCGGACGCAATGACGTATTAACTACATTTATTACTACATTGAGTACTCTAGTACCACACGGACGGGCACAGATGTTACATCGGCTGTTGACACGTGCACCTTCCAAAGGTGTTAGAAAGTTTATTCGTCATACGGACAGGACTCACTCGCAATACTCTGCCAATATGTCGCATGATACAGATTCAGTGAGTAAACAGGAATATATGTCGATGTATTTACAGGAGGTCGAGTTGTGATTCTTCGGGCCAGGAAACTCTGGTATAATCTGTGATAAGTACCTTGTCCACTGCTTCCCACTCGATCTACGACCCTCATAGATAAAGTACTTTGATAATTTGATAGTGTTTTGTAGGCAAAGCTTGAGACCTATGCTCTACCATGGGACCTATCGAGTGATAGAGTTTTTAGGGGGTATCTGCTGTCATAAACTTCTAGTATACGAGTTTAATTTATTTAGAATAGGTATGCATGGTGAAGTAGTACATATATACAAAGCAACTAATTTTCATAACTCAACTTCCTGTGCCATACGCAAGGAAACAGTATAACGAGTTACACAACTCCCTTCACGGAAGAGACCCCAATATGCTATTCTCACACAGGAACCTTCTTGTCCACCACCTCGTGTCGCATATCCTCATGTTGTGACCCTTTCTCTTGCAGGCCCAAAGACAATTTTTCGGCCGCCCTTAATAGCTGGAGGTTTTCAGTTGCTTCCCAAGTTTGCATAGCTCTCCCAAAAACCCGACTGCGCATAAACAACCTCTTAAAAATAACATCAAGATAGCTAATCACGGTCATAAAAAAGCTAACTGCTAGAACAGTCGCAATACCCAATACACTCATCGTGGTGTGCTGAGAAGAGTGGAATTTAACTCGCCCGCAGGCCAGCCGGAGGATAGGCAATTCATCGAAAGTGTTTCCAAGCTGTTTGACGTCAAGGTCTGGCTGTGCTTGTATGGTCGTGAAAAGGTTCAACTGAAGCTGCGCCAGACCAACTGAAAACCAGTATTGCAATTCAAACTTCCACTGTTCGGGATACAATTGGTACTGCGTACCAATCTTCAAGAGCTTCGAGGCTTGCAACGCCGCTCCGTCTCGATTTAGGATTGAGTAGTAAATCGAGGTTTGATCGAGAAGAAGGTTCACCAGATCCCCCGTAATAGTGAGCTCTTTAAACTCATCTTTTTTTAATCCTTCACCAAGATAAGCTCTGCGGGTATCACTGAAACCAGACAATACTTCGGACCATTCAGTGCATCGGCCTGTGGAATTGACACAAAACATAGCCACCTCGATACATGCGATTGTACTTTGGGGCCGGCTGAACTTATATATTGGATCTGAATTAAGTAGCGAGGATGCGTTGTGCAGGAATGTAAATACTGGATCCGAAGACGGCTCGAGAGTGTGTATCAAATCGCCTCGCACATTGATAAGATTCAGGTCCCCATCTTTGTACGGTCCCCGTGGCCGGATTTCGCGAAACGGATGAAAATAAATCTGTGACACCACAGAGTATGTTGACGTAGCATTAGTCGCAAAGAGCACTGTATTGTTCTTACCGAGTATTTCGTCACCGTTTATATCTGTTAGTGGTCCATAGGCGTAGACGCTCGTCCTGAATAATAACGTTGGTATCACTTCTGGATCAAAACCCAGACTTCGGAGGTAACTTGTTTTCTGGTTGTCGTTGTATCGAAACGGTTCATCAACCAGGGGAGAACAAATGTTTCGCCGCCTGACAAAAAACGAATTTGCGTATCGCCCATTGATTCCCAGCTGGCTGAACGAAATGTTGCCGGTATCCATGGCAAAAGCCTGTCCGTCAGATGTGGAGCAGAATCCATCGTCGAAAGGACAGGTGACAGACTCTGTAAAGTGCCCAAGCGATCGGGTCTTCAATTTTGAGCAATCGAAGATCGGGCGTGCCTCTGTATTATAGCAATTCCGAACATAGTTGTCCGCGTTGAGCGAATCGTTGAGCTGCATCTGTCCAGTGATGAAATCTCGTCGCAGGGCCTCTTTGCTCACCTGCCCAGCAACGTAGACCTCCTGACGATCTGAAGGTCCTTGGGAATCATTCAACCCGTTACCGATAGCATGCCAAGTTCCGCAGGTAGGAGTCACAGCGGATTTGACAACAGATCCCCTAGCGACTTGGGAAGTCAAAATACCCAGGGAAATAAATGCAGTCCAGTGTCCGAATATGAATAAGATTACCAGCGTAATAGACGCCAGCCGCTTACGTCTGCCAGGTTGCCAGAAATATGACCATCGATCATAGACAAGCTCCATATGGGACATCAATGCACTGCTAGCCGTCTCGGAGTTCCGAAAAATAACTTGCTGCTCCGGGTTGACTAGCCTCTGATGGATCAGAAATCGACATATTTTCCAACAACGATTTGCGGAGAAACCGACGAGGACAACCAAGAAGGCCATAAATACTCGAGCGTCTGGGTTCGTCAAGGTCAAAGATGCACCATATACGCGGGAATGATCGTAGTCCGTCCAGAAGCCCGCGTGCACCGCATCCGTCGCTGCTGGTTTTCCGGTTGCCATATCTGGTAGGATCCTGAAAGGTCTGAACGGTTGCGAGAGCGAAAGGACTGTAGGCGTATAGCTACGTAGCCCGTTTTCTAAGACCTATGTTAATGGCTGCCCTATATGAGTAGGACTCGGAACTTACTCAAAGACCAAAACGTTGTCAATTAAATGTTTCTCTCTGTAGTTCGACGGTGCTATGTGGCTCCTCAGTTCTTTATGGTTCGTAGATTGCAGATACTGTTCTCCCACTAGTCTGTCTGCTTGCTTCTGGAGGATTTTCATGTTATTTATGGGCAGGTTACGGCCAATCTACTCGTCGGGTCGCAAAGTTATGGGACACGTAATAGGGTTAGCGCTTATCTCGTCTCCGATTACTTTGCGATCCGAAGAGTAGTACTCTCGACACTGCCACATCGGTTCCCACTTGCTGGCCCGGATTCCAGATCCAAACTTTCACTGGACTAACTTCACATCAAAATTACATTTTGCCAACTGTCTGTGATGGGTTGCATACCAACAAGCCGTCTGCGCGGTATCACTACAAGGGCCTATATATAGATTTGCAATAAAAGACAAATCAAGCCTGCTTGCTTCGCAGGTACTCTAGTGGTGCCTACGAACCCGTTCGAACTGGATTCAGTTTGCTGTCGAGAGTCGACCCAACGCCTGGATCCCTACTTTGCTGTGTAACTCAAGCCATCTCATCAAATGTTGCTGCTGCTTGGGAACATAAAACAATCACCCTGGGACTCAGACATGATGGCGTTTTTTTGCATGGTCGAATGAGCAATGGATCTAATAAGTTGACGAATAGAAGTGGGTCTCGTTCCAGCAGCTGGGAACGAGACTAGGATTTACCACCCCGCTTATATCTCTGCCACCTTGACCGGCTCGCCCGGAGGCGGAGGGGAATTTGGCTCTGTCATACTCTAGTTAGAGTATGAATAAAACAAACCGTCCCGCTTATCGTATTGCGTTGTTGTCTAATATGCGTAATGATTGGTGGTGTTTCTTCTACTGTGCGGCTGAGGAAAGGCACTAAGTTGTAGCGGAAATTTCAGTACTATGTATCTCGCCGTATTACCTGGTGTAACTCGCTATTTTTACAGTTCTTGCAGCTTGCCAACAGCAACATCAGTTCGCCTTAGATAAAGCCTTGAGAGGGATCAGCAACCCGGGTATCCGGCAGAGCTGGAAACCAGATAGATAGGACCAACGTATATGTTCGCTTGTACAGCCATTGAAAAGATGAATCGAAAAATGTGTAGATCTTACCTTCCACGATTTAAATACTGCTTAAGATAGGAAAGACAAACTTCAGAGGCACCATCAAGGGTGCTCTATTGGCTGCACAATCAGAGACTATCAAGATAACGAAATCTGCCAATTCAGAAAGGAAGATTCAATTACCTCCAGAGGTTTAACTCGGTGCTAAAACCTCCTGCTCCTGACCCCTATTTTTCGATTCATCTTTTCAATGGCTGTATATCCTGTGGAACCTGCAAGTTATAGTTACACACATGTAAAGTACGATTCCTCATAGACCCCAGGGTCTGCGATTGACCGTCGCACAGAATCTACGGTAGATCACGAAGTAAAAGCTTGACCTGCATGCATATGTAGTGGAACAAACAGTTCGGCCTGGCCCGGTATCGAGAGGCTCACCGCAGGTCCCCTTTTTTGTGGTATGTGCAGGGTACAGCGATTAAATAAAGCAATAATGGTACCGTATTAACCCACTTAAGCACTTAAGAGGTACACTGTCCAATATGCCTAATACTTGGTGTATACGTTCCGTATCATCGGCGACCCTGACGGCTTTCGTACTGTAGAGGCCGGTTCGCAACACTTGCAGTCTAGTTCACGAACTGGATAGCATTTACAAGCAGACTCCATCCACGACCAATTAACCCCCGCCCCTTCCCCAAATCGTGCTAGGGCTTAGGAAATTGAATCTAGTGACATATTAGCCTCAGTTATATATTAAATTTAGCCCTCTAGAAGCTTGATTCCTATAAACAGGGCAGTAGATGGATATTGAGGTCGCTCTTCAGGTATCTGTGGTGTCGCATATCACGCTTTCCTTAAGTTTACACCAACATTGCATGTGGATGGCTGTGCTGGTACATGTGCAAGATGATTTCCTTTCCAGTTTTGCTTAGTAAAATAGAGCCGCCCTCTATATAAAGTACTAGAATGTACATCAGCATACAAATACTTACCAAGTGAGCTCCTGGTGGGAAAATTCCGAAGAGGGTTGCAGCCAGGCTTCCCAAACGCAAACGAGCTCCAGGTTGCGATTAGTGTTGACGGAGATAATGGGCTTTCGCCTGAGATCATCGACCGGCATTATGTGACTGCTTAGTAGTTACGTGGGTTGCCATTCTCAGTATAGCATATGGGCTTTGTGGCCTTATTAGCTTTCTCCTTTCCTCTCTTTAGACTTTAGACTTGGATGGACAGACTAGACAACAGACAGCTCTCCACGCTCACCGCAGAATATACGTGTTAACAATTAGGAGGCCTCTAGGTTGCAACTAGCCCGGGTCACTAATCGTACGGAAAATACATAGTACAAAACTCCGCTTTACACCTAAGCGTAGTTTGTGCGACCTTTAGTTTGATAAATTAATAAGTAATAATATATTCGCAAACCTGGTTGTACGGTATATTATACAAGTCATTTAGATGTCAAAATTCAGAAAGGGGCGTTCTGTTGTTTTTCAGGACGGTGCCTGGTTCAAATTTTGCTATGATAATTAGCAGTGGTTCTGTTTCACAACTAGCGAAGCTAGTAGACGAAATTCACACTCTGAGTTTCGGACTGTATAAGGTTGGGGCGGTGCTCGAAACAGTCCACAAAGTCAAAACATGCCCAACTTCCAGATCCTCAGAGTTTGCAAGTTTACAGGCACAGCTTATTTCCCCAGATAGGCAATTTCTTGCTCTCCCAGCTGTAGTTCTACCTGGAATGTTTTTTCCTGGGCCAAACAACGTGTTCATTGGCCTTTTAACTGTGTTATTTATTGAAGGTAGATCCACATATGAACCTTCGATTCGTGTTGAGTTTGGGATTTTATCATTCGCAGTGCTGATTTAATGGATCTTATTCCGAGTGATCTCTACAGTAGAGTTAGGTGGGTGTTTACCCTCCTAACTACCTACAATTTGGCTGAGAAGATAGACTTTAGGGAAGCTGCACTCGCTACACTTTGGTGACATACACTTGATGAAACTCAATTATCTGGTCCGAATTCAGGTTGCGAATTCCGCCTCGTGATAAGGGCTACAAAGAAACAAATCTATTTTAGCATTGTCACAATGCCGTACCGAGCTTATACTTCATACCGGGGGAGGGCATTGACTACATGCCAAATTGATTCATACTGAGCAGGCTTACTCGGGGTAGGCAATAAAGATTGGGGCACTCCTTTTCGGGTAACGAATTTGATGGGAGAGCAGGGTGTTGAACGGGGGAAGAAGCTGAGTCTGAAGTCACTGTATGCCAGTTAGGCTGTTTCTGGTGAATTCGAACGGCGTTTTATCCAAAATTATATGTGGTACTCTAGCTCTCGATTATTACTAGATCTATGTGGTAGTTTCTAAAACGTTCCAGTCTCTATTGTCTGGCCGGAGTACACCTATCGAGGAATCGTAATTACAGTATGTGGCGAGTTTACAGAGACGGGGAAGGTGACAGGCGGTAGTAGATAAATTATCTAAGTGGACGGATCTGGAGCAGCAATACCCTTTTAGTGGCTCTAAGTCCACTAGTACTAAATCACTATTAACAGATCTTAAAGTACCTCAGTAAGGTTCACAGGGTAGCATTCGGTTGCGGCATATAATTTCATATTACTATATGACCTGAGAGGAAGTCGCCGCTACACTGAGATCACCGAATTGACTCACAGGCTACGGACTCATAGTCGTAGACTCATCCACGAGTCTTCACTCGCCACCGCCACCGCCTGGTATTTGCAATCGTGAGCTTCCATGGACTTCCATGGTGTTCCAGGCTCTCATGTATATAAGGACAGAGCTTCTCCTTAGATAGCAATATAGACTTCATCCGATTAACATTCGTAACATTTCAAATACTGTACTGGCTGGTGTGGTCTGGACGTTAGCAGTCAGTATAGGGTGTCCGTTCGGACAATTTTTGCATCAGTTAGCGTTAGGTTGGGGTGTTCGAAAATCAAAAGGTGTTAGCACTGATGATTGTATATATAAATACTGTAGATAATAGAATAATCGCAAGTCCTGAAGCTTCTCCTTCTAGTAGGGCTGCTCGTCATTCTCCCTGTTGTTCCAATTTACGGTCATTTCCTGCACTTATCAATTGCGAACCCATGGAACCAATTCTATGTCCGAGTACACAAAAGCTGTCAGCAATAGCTGTCCGACCTGAAAATTGCTGTCAGCACCAGGCCATGTCCGGATCACAGCGGCCAGTACAGTAGCTAAACTCATACTCCTCTTAATAATGATTACCAAGGCAATAATCTTGCATACCGAATGCCCCTTGATTACTGATTACGTATGAAGTACAAAGCCCGGTACAGTAGCCATGAAGAGAACTGCCACCTGCCACGGCACCTCAACCACTTATACCCCATTGCCAGTAGAAAGTGCCAGGCTTAGTAAAACCATAAAACTCCTAAGTCAGATCATAATTAAAAAATCCCCGAATAATGACCACGAATGCTACCTCTAGATCAAGTGCACAATAGATAATCCACGAATATTTATACGAATGCCAGACACCCGTTATCAACCTCCGCCATGTAATAAGTAGTAACGGTGAATCACCTAGCAAAACATATAGAAGCAGAGTGAGGCGAAAAAAGAAGCCGGAATAAATATCACGAAACTCAAAAATGTAACAAACCACTCGCTTCTTCCACGGGCATGTCGCTCCCACAATGGTCGCTACCATATACCGAGAGCGAAACTTTTTCAGGACATCGTGAACATTTGGTCATAGAATATGGAAGACTCCCCCTTAGTCGTACGGAGCCTCAGCACTACCTAGCAGAAGTTCGAGTGAAGGACGGTTCGTAAGAACAAACTCGTCCCAATTGCGCTTCCCACTCCAGGGTGGGGATAATGAAATAGCCCGGAAGCATATAATGGAAGCAGACCAGTTTCTGAAACCCCCAACCAGTAGTCTAAGTTAATCACTGGCGCCCAAGAGCAGATGAGGATACAACCGAAGGACGAGGAATGTCAGGCGTCGGCAGTGTCATGGGTGCGGAAGGCCTCTTGGGAGAAAATTTGTTTGGGTATTTGGATGTGCTGCATACTGGCAGCGGGCGAGAACGGAGAACTTCGTATAGGGATCTGGGTATAGGTTTAGGTCGCGCGAAGATAGTCAACTGAAACAAAGAATAATTTTCTGGGGCGGTGATCTGGAAGTAGGGTAGCGACCCATTTCCCAGATCTGAGCCCAAGCATGCACAGCTCCTTGTCGTTATTTCCAGTAAGCAGCTCGGGTTGAGGTACACCTATATCTTTGATTAGCTCCGAATCGTACGAATGTTGTATGCACGGTTTTGGGCGTACTCAGTAGCAGAGAGGTTAAGATGTCATGTATCAGTCTCTAAGCGGAACAGACTCACGTAAACTGAAACTACATTTTAGATTGAATTGTTGATAAGGAATACCAGTTCTAACCACCAGGCGACGGTACTGTAGAGTCAGCCAGCATATACAATGAATAGCAATATAGATGACAAAAAGGGCGGGTTTGCAATTTGTCGAGTTCAATGTGCGCGAAGTAAGTGAAGAGACAGAATAAAGGTTCATAAGAACTCATACAATATGTCTCCATCTCATGTGATTTTCAAGGTTTGCGGTACGAGGTACTTAAGTACATACGAGTGATTTTCAACAGCCTAATTCCACTGTATTTAGGATCTCGTGATGACGATTGCTAGGGTAGGAGCAGTGATGGTACGAGATACGATAAGCTGGAATAGATTAGATACAAGAGATTAGATACCAAGCAGGTCGATGACGTAGGATCTCCATCACATGCAGACCGGTCGACCTGCATAAGAGCGCCCAGAGCCAATAGAATTGTTCCCCCCACCATCGGTGAGTACTTAGCAGAAAAGAAGCGAATCTGTAGGGTGGCTTTAGGCCATCTGTGGCTAGTGCATTGCGCTCCTAAAGTCTTGAGAGTCTCGACAAGGACTACGATCAGCTGTGAATAGCGGCGAGCCACAACATCTCAAGTTCGAAGCCGCTTGTTCGCGACATCATGTACAGCACAAGAATTTCTCGTCAGAGCTATGCGGGCTATCTGAATAGAGTATTCTCCATCCGGTTCTCGACTAAGCCCCGGCTGTTCTAGATGTTCCCAGCGCCGAAAAGTCAACTTCAGCGCATTTTGATTCGATATGTTGGATTCCGTCCAATGCATGCAAGGTCGAGAGTTGAGCTGAAGTAGATTTCCAACGGGAGGTCATATCAGTCAGGTTGAGGCGGCAGTGCGAACTTCATCTGTACGGTCAGCGAAAAAATTTGCTGTGGACGTACTAAATACTTAAGTGCTGTATTATCTGGTGATTTTTTAGTCCGTGCAGCTTGCATAGATACCCCGCAAATCCGTGGCGGTCTTCAGGTTGCTCGAACTAAGTGACACTTCCTAGTCGTCAGCCGGGCTAACAGAAACCATAGTCTCGTGCCCAGACTCTCTCTTAGCGTCTCAGCCACTTTCTGACGAAAGAGCTCCGACTTAGTGAGAGTCTGGAACTAATCGGTTTAGCCAAGTCCGATCGGGCGCTACTTTTAGCCATCGG
>Ga0307512_10003347_pt1 | contig 18783 bp, 19 predicted proteins | sample 14_EM_MG_FD_200267 | JGI IMG/M metagenome (GOLD analysis project Ga0307512, IMG submission 200267) | Populus trichocarpa ectomycorrhiza microbial communities from riparian zone in the Pacific Northwest, United States - 14_EM | ecosystem: Host-associated > Plants > Roots > Unclassified | place... | reverse complement strand
ACCTTCGCCAGCAGCACCACCCTTGCCGGTAGCATCACCTTCGCCAGCAGCACCACCCTTGCCGGTAGCATCACCTTCGCCAGCAGCACCACCCTTGCCAGTAGCATCACCCTCGCCGGCAGCGTCACCTGTTTGACGTTTGGAGAGGACCGGAACTGGTTCCTTGCATATGGTAGGTGTTTGCCGGCCGTAGAGGGTGCCACTGTGGCTCTCTCATTAGTACTGTATGTGTGGAATAAGGAATGGAATCAAATGACGACACACCGAATGGCAGCATCACCTATTTCGCGCTTGTCAAGGAACGGAGCTGGTTCCGAGCATGTGGGCACGTCTTCATCACGGCTGTATATGGCGCCGTTGTGATTCCGTCATCCGTACGTGTCAGACGATGTGTAGGACAAGGAAAATCGGATGACGGCGTACCGAACAGGCATGGCATACGCAGTGGGGGAGACCATCAAGCCGACGATGGCACAAAAGGTGAATTTAACGAGAGTGCGCATAGTTAATTGGAACGGGTTTCAACGTGGGAAAATTATCAATCTGAAGCTAAATTCCCGAGAGTGAGGAGAGGTAAGAGCGCACAAGCGTTCAAGTTAAGCGAGAGAACGGAAATAAAATTAGGAGGCTGTGAAGAGTCGGATGATCATCACGGGAGCGCAAGGATGTAGTGGGAATGCCAGACTCACCAACCAGTGTCCCAATAGAGGAAATGTGACAGTGAACACAGAGGTGTCCAAAATACAGATTCATGAGTGTAAACCGCTTTTTATATGCAGAGATGAGTGTTAGTGAGGCTTTCACGCGAGATCCACGCTGACTCTGAGCCTAAGTATGCTGGCAGGTGCCTGGGGTGGTCTGATCCGTGGAGTCAGCCTACGTGTGATGCCATAGTGATGCCATGTGATTTGATTCTGGACGCAAATTTGACACTTTCTGCCAATTGCGAATTTGCTACGTGTTACGGTCGAATAGAGGACCATCTGAATGGCAGTGGCACGGCCAATCACGGCCGCCCTGTCAAAGTACATTGCGACAGTAACCTATACACTAAGCTTCGTATCAATGTACAAGAGCCCAATCATTCTTCTTGGAGTTTACCGTTGACACCGAGAAACGCAATCACGGTGGTAGTAGACCTGGGCTGTAAGTGGAAACCATAAGGACCGCAGAAAATAGCCGAATTTTTCTTGTGGAAATGGATGTTTCCACTGGTGTAAAGTCTGGTATATTTGCACATCTCTACCTGAGCTTTGTTTTCGAGGCTGGATGGCAACAGGACGATGGAGATAAACTGCTAGCTGGCCCGGTTGCAAACGCGTAAGCCAAGGGAAAGTGCTTAGTCATCCACGACCTGACGACGGCCGGTTCGAGTTCCCGCACCGCCACCTCATCCACTTCCATTCTCTTGCGCCTTCAATTCACGTCGTCAAAGTTTGTCATTTCCATCAGCTACTGTAAGAAGCACCCGTCCGGGGGAAGATGATCGATCACCCTTCGGGTATCATGGGGGTATCTCGACAACGGCATTTCACTTACGTATCGACTGAGAAAACTCGAACGACCTCAGTTCTACGTTCGAGCAGAGGGTCTGACAGAGAATCAGGCAATGTCGCGTTGGCAGCGCTGGCAGGACGTCACTTGCGAAAGGTCAGTGTCCTAGCAACACGATATCATCTGCACACCTGCCTTTCTCAGCCATATTTCCCTCTGGGTTCAGTCACTTCGGCGCATGGTGCTGACTAGATGTGAGGTTCACAGTGGAAGGACGACCAAATTCCCAAACTTAGAACACGGGACAGAGAGGGCACATTCACGAGATACGCGGCCTGATGACACTTCTGCGCTAAAGGCACACCATTGTAACGGTGCACACAAAAGGTTTGCATTGCATATAGGGGACAGTATCCCGCATCTCCAGATGCCATCTCGCGCCTTCAATTGACACCTCCAATCAAGGACATTAGCGATGTGTGATTAGCGTAATGGTTTGGCAATGGAAAGCAGGTCTCCAGTACTAATAAAGGGAACAGATTATGACAAGCACCACCCGTGAGGCAATTCAGCCTGCGTAGCCTTTCCGCCAGGGGTGGTATTCGTACCATTCTGCTAGAGCACGTGGATGAGGCATTTAAGGTGAGTTGAATATTACATCCTTGCTCATGTCAGTGATGCCGGCGCTTCGAACTGCATCCACTACAGTGGGCCAACGCCAAACGTCGCCTTAGTATTACAATGTGCTTCAGAATCCATCCAGTATGGGAGCAAACCCTGCTAAAGCACGGCAACGACCCCTTTTTGTATTCCTTCGCCCTTATCTCCCACCTTCGTGTTGTAGTTTCTTCCTTCTGCTAACTTATTCATGGCGTACCTCGTCTGCTGTCTACTAAGTGCTAACACTGTTCAAGTGATCATCGATCATCGCTGCTTATCCAACAACTGAACTGCATGCATGGCTTGGGTTTTGCCTCTGGTAGGTGTTCCCGTTTGGTACTGCCTTGACCCTTTTACATGACTCACGAAGGGTATTATAATAATTCATCACCGACACTGACACACTCCTCATCTTTGTACACTCGTTGTGACGATGTTGTGTGGCCAGTGTATGATTGATTATGATCGTGAGAGTGAAGTGTACGGGGCTCGTCCGTGTCCTCGCGACGGAGTACGTCTCCCAATCTGCCAGAACTGAGACTGCGGAACGAATGTCAGAAAATGACCTTGTCAGTGTATGGGTAATCATGGACGCGAGTGTGGAGCGGAAATGGTGTGTTGCATAAGATGGGTTCTTGCCCACCACCTTAGGGTGCCGCTATGGTTCCATCATCCGCTTGCACCAGACTATGTGTGGAATGGAGAATCAGAGACTACGCACAGAATTGGCACTGCAAACGCGGTGGGTCACTGTGGGTTAGGTCGCCAAGCCGACGAGGGGACAGACAGCGGATTTAACGAAAGAGCGCATAGATGATCGGAAAGCGGCTAATGAGTCAATTAGTTAAGCGAGTGACCTGGAAATGATATTGGGAGGCTGTGAGGAGTTCTACACGGAATGGGTGGTGAGTCTGAGCCCGAGTGCTGTTCGTGTGGGGTGTGTGGAATGTAGCAGGAACACTAGCTACAAGTTCCTGTGGCAATGATCGGATAAGCACGCTAAGGCATATTTGTGGACGCTACATGCCACGTGATTTGACTTTGAACCTGAATTATGCTTTCTGCCCATCACCAGTATGTGTCACTAACAGAGGGAAGAAACTACAACACGCAGGTGGGAGATAAGGGTGAAGGAATACAAAAGGGGGTCGTTGCCGTGCTCTAGCAGGGTTTGCTCCCATACAAGATGGATTTCTGAGGTACATTGTAATACTAATACGACGGTTGACGTTGACTCACTGTATTGGACGCCATCCGTACTCGTAAATGAGTAGTTCGGAGCTCTGGCATCACAAGTATCTAATATTCAGCTCAACTGAGATGCCTCGTCCACACGCCCTAGCAGAGTGCACGAATACCACCCTTGGCGGAAAGGTTACGTATGCCAAATTGCCTCGCGGGCGATGCTTGTCAAGCTTCGTTCCCTTTATTAGTATCGGAGACCTGCTTTCCATTGCCATACCGTTATGCTAATGGCACATCGTCAATGCCCTTGATTGGAGGTGTCAATTGAAGGCACGAGATGGCATCTGGAGAAGCGGGATGCCGGATACTCTGTTCCCTATATGCGATGCAAAACTTTTACGTGCACCGTTACGGTGCGCCTTGAGCGTAGAAGTGTCGTCAGGCCACCTATTTCGTGAATGTGCCCTCTCTGTCCCGTGTTCCAAGTTTTGACATTTGGTCGTCCTTCCACTGTGAACCTCACATCGAGTCATCACCATGCGCCGAAGTGACTGAACCCAGAAGGCAATGTGGCTGAAAAAGGCAGGTCTGTGGATGATGTCGTGTTGCTAGGACGCTGACCTTCCACAAGTGACGTCCTGCCAGCGCTGCCAACACGACATTGCCTGATTTTCTGTCAGACCCTCTGCTCGAACGTAGAACTGAGGTCGGTCAAGGTTTCTCACCGTGACGTATCACATATGTGGAATGCCGTTGTCGAGATACCTCCATGATACCGAAAGGTGATCAATGATCGATCACCTTCCCCAGACGGGTACTTCTTACAGTAGCTGATGGGAATGACAAACGCCACGACGCGAATTGAAGGCGCAAGAGAAGAGAATGGAAGTGGATTAGGTGGTGCACGGTGCAGGAACTTGAAGCGGCCCGTCGTTACTCCCGACGTCAGTCGTGGATGACTAAGCACTTTCCCATGGCTTACGCGTTTGCTACCGGGCCGGCAAGTAGTTTTATCCTGTTGCCATTCAGCCTCGAAAACAAAGCTCAGGTAGAGATGTGCAAGCATACCAGCTTACCAGTAGAAACATCCATTTCTACGAGAAAAATTCGGCTATTTTCCGCAATCCTTATGGTTTCCACTTGCAGCTCGGGCCCACTACCACCGTGACCGTGCTCCTCGGGGTCATGGCCCTCATGGGTAAACTCCAAGAAGAATGATTGGACTCTTGTACACTGGTACGGAACTCAGCGTATAGGTTACTGCCTCAATAGGCTTTGACAGGAAGGCCGTGATTGGCCGTGCAGCTGCTATTCACATGGTTCTCTATTTGACCGTAACACATAGCAATGGGCAGAAAGCATCCAAATTTGCCTCCAAAATCAAATCACATGGCATCACTATGGTATTATACGTGGGCTGATCCCACGGATCAGATCCCTCCAGGCCCTGCCAGCGCCTCCGCTACGTTTCCACGTACAGCACTCAGGCTCAGGGTCAGCGTGGCCCGCGCGAAAGCCCTCACTAACACTCATCTCTGCGTATAAAAAGCTGTTTTCACTCATGAATCTGTATCCTTCGAACAGCTCTGAGTTCACTGTCACATTTTCTCTATTGGGACACTGGTTGGTGAGCCTGGAATTCCTGCTACACCCTTACACTCCCGTGATGATCATCCGAGTCCTCACAGCCTCCTAATTTTATTTCGAAATTCTGTTCTCTCGCTTAACTTGAACGCTTGTGCGCTCTTGCCTCTGCTCTGGAGTCGGAGAATTTAGCTTTAGATTGATCATTTTGCCACTTTAAAACCCGTTCCAATTAACTATGCGCACTCTCGTTAAATTTACCCTTTGTGCCATCGTCGGCTTGATGGTCTCCCCTGCTTATGCCATGCCCATTCGGTACGCCGTCATCCGATTTTCCTTGTCCTACACATCGTCTGACGCGTACGGATGACGGAATCACAACGGTGCCGTATACAGCCGTGATGAAGACGTACCCACGTGCCCGGAACCAGCTCCGTTCCTTGACAAGCGCGAAATAGGTGATGCTGCCATTCGGTGTGTCGTCATTTGATCCCATTCCTTGTTTAACACATACAGTACTGATGAAGAAGCCACAGTGGCACCCTCTACGGCCGGCAAACACCTACCATATGCAAGGAACCAGTTCCGGTCCTCTCCAAACGTCAAACAGGTGACCCTGCCGGTCTGGGCGATGCTACCAGCCCAGGTGATGTTGCCAGCGGTGGTGCTGACAACCAGGGTAATGCTGCCGGCTCGGGTGATGCTGCCAGCCCAGGTGATGTTGCCAGCGGTGATGCTGACAGCCAGGGTAATACTGCCGGCTCGGGTGATGCTGCCAGCCAGGGTGATGCTGCCGGCCAGGGTGATACTGGCGGCCAGGGTGCTGCCAACCTGAGCCCACGTGATGCTGCTGGCCCGGTCTTCTACCTGCCCTCTCCCGCCGTGCCGCACGCCGGTCGCGATGTAACCGCCGCCACGGTCGATGGACCTGTCGCGACAGCACCAGTCGATGGGCCCGTCTCAACAGCACCGGTCGATGAACCAGTCGCAACGGCACCAGTCGATGGACCTGTCGCAACAGCACCAGTCGATGGGCCTGTCGCAACAGCACCAGTCGATGGACCTGTCGTGACAGCACCGGTTGATGGACCGGTCGAAACAGCACCTGTCGATGGACCAGTTGAAACAGCACCGGTCGATGGACCGGTTGAAACAGCACTGGTTGATGAACCTGTCGCAACAGCACCAGTCGATGGACCTGTCGCGACAGCACCGGTAGATCATGGACCAGTCGAAACAGCACCGGTCGATGGGCCCATCGCACCAGGCTTCGCCAGACGTTCTCTCGGCCCCAACGCGCATGCCAGCCGGTCTCTGAAGGGTCGCGGCAATGGTGTTGTGGACCAGCCCCTTTCCAGGGATCCTGGTCTTATCGTTGATCCTAACAAGTATGCTCCACTCTCGCTACGATAAACCCCTATGTCAGCAGAGCCAGTTGCTGATATTCGTTCTTCTTTTTCAGTCCTGGCGATTCAACAGATAATCACATATTCCGTCGCGCGAACGATAACCTTGATTAGCGCCCCCTCTGTCTATGCGCACGTGTTTGAGCAGTGGGTAGGGAATATTGAAACTGTTTTTAGATGAGGCCCACTGGTACTTCGTGGCAGAGCATGCGCTGTGAAGCAGTTATGATGACATTTTTTTGTGGAGGCCAAATCCTGTGCTCCTTCAAGTGCTCATTCTGTCTTAGTAAGGGAGAGTTCAGAGTTGGAAGTATGGCAGCAGATATTTGGCTGGGAATGAGTGTTGAGCAACTGCCGCAGATGACGCTAAGCAACTCCCGCTCCCTCGAGCGAGCGCTTCGTGATGCAGGACCTATTTTTCTGTGCTATGAAATTTTCTTTGCCATCGTCCTCGCAAGCTCAAAGCTAGACTATGGAAGCTCTCGCACTGCAACTCGTTTTTCCCGAAAAATGGCCATATTTGACTTGGCAGCAGTCGCGACCTATTCCCTGCAGGTCAGTGTGCAGATTAAGAGCGGGTATCACAGTCCCAGCGTTCCCAGGACCAGGGACATAGCTCTGTCGTGGACTCATGGTTGGGACTACTGTACGCCACCCGTTTTTCAGACAGTCTCCCGTTTGACGGTAACACATCTGGCAGCGACAACTCGGAGTCACATGTCGTCTTGTGCACCACAAATGCCGAATCTGAAACCAAAGTGGGCTACAGTGCAACTGACAAGCTAGGGCAAAGATGATTGATGAAAACCGAGAACGACGATAGCACGCGAGTTGACGATCTGGCACTGGAACACGATAAATCAGTCAGACCCAAGGTAAAGTGTTGGATAACCAGTGATGATGAGGGCCGAATTAAAAAAACAGCCGTGGGAATGAATTTGTGGGTCACAAGGTTCCACGTGACTTTTATCCTATTTAATAATTACATGTCGTGGAATAGTGTACTACTGTGACCCTCTATGTCGGTTCAATACCAGGATTCACTTCAGCCTTGCGCATGTTATATGTATGTACTGTACTGTATTAACTAGACTGCCTGCTGGACCTGAGCATGGTGGGCCCTGGCATTCCCCTGGCAATACCATTACCGTGACCGAGTCATCTTAACACCTCCGAGTCTTTACGTCTACAGCCATACAGTACCCCTCTTTCCTTCTGGGCACAAGTCACTTTGAGTTCAACACAGTGATGACCAGACACAGTCCGATGTTTTCTGCCATGGTTCCGTCCCTGAATTCTCTCTTACTGAGACAGGAATTGACCTTTGCAAGAGCATGAATTTTCCTTCCAAAAAAACCCCCGTTATCATAGGTACAGACTCTACGACGGAGTGCTGGTGGGCCACCTTTGGAAAATATTTCACCGCTTCCCAAGTACTTCACAATTACGCTGGCGCACGTGGCGCTAATCAAGGTTATCCTCAACGCGACGTACTATGTTTCCGAATCTGTCATCACTGAAAAGGGGGAACGATTGTCAGTGAACGACTCAGCCAGTGCATAAGTACTCATGGTCGCATGAGGGGAGCGCACCCGTCTGAATCATCCCTGGCGCCAAAATTATCACCGGTCCGACGAATTACACTTCCTGGTCTGTCATCACCGAAAGGGGGAACGAATGCGAGCGAATGACTCTGTTAGTGAATTGGGCATCATGGTTACGAGAGTGGACGCACTCGCTAGAATTGCCCCTGGTGCCGAGATTATCGTTCGCACGACGGATTACGGTTCCAAATCTGGAACCACTGGAATGGGTGAACGAATGTCAGCGAACGACTCTGTACGGATGATTACAGTATGATCGCAGCAACGGGGCGCACCTCTCAGAGTCATCCCTGATGTCAAGTTCATCGTTCGCACGACGGAGTACGGTTCCAAATCTGCCACCACTGGAAAGGGTGAAATGATGTCAGCGAACGACCCTGTACGGATGATTACAGTATGATCGCAGGAGCGGAGCGCACCCCTCATCATCATCCCTGATGTTAAGATCATCGCGAGCGCGGCGGACTATGTTTCCGAAATTGTCAGCACTGAAAATGGGGAAATAGTGTCAGATAACGACTCTGCCAGTTTACGGGTGATAATGGTCGCGAGAACGGAGCGCACATGACGATATCGTCCCTGGCAAGAGGCTGGTCCCTGACGCCAAGGTCATCATTGGCACGAAGAATTATGTCCCCGTTATTGTCAACACTGAAAAGGGAGATCGAATGTCAGCGAACAATTCCGCGAGTGTAAGGGTAATCATGGTCGGGAGAACGGTGCGTACAAGGCGGTCTCGAGAGGGGGGGAGACCTGGTCCGCGATCCTGTCACCGCGATCCTCCAGCGACCGGCCGGTGTGTGTATTGGGACCGAGAGAACGTCTAGGGAATGGTACGCGTCAGATTATGTGCGGAGCGATGAATCAAACCAGACGACAAAGACGACGCACCGAAAGGGTACGGAAAACACGGCGGGGGAGACCGCCAAGCTGACGAGAGCACAGACAACGAATTTGATGAAAGAGCGCATGGGCAATTGGAACGAGTTTTTAAAGTGGGAAAAAGGGTCAATTTCAAACTCAAATCTTTGGAGCTGGAGAAAGAGAGAAAAACTGTTGAAGTTAAGTGAGGGAGCGGGATTTATGAACGAATTTGGGAGGCTGTGAGGAGTTGGATGATCGCTGAGGAAGGCCGGGGTGGAGTGGGAATGCCAGACTCACCAACCAGTGCTTCAGCAGAACAAATGTGGGATCTGAGTGATATGAAGCCATCGATGCCATGGGAGCTAACTCTTTATACGCAGAGACGAGCTCGGCGAGGTCCTCAACACGTAATCAGAGCTGATCCGAGTCCTGAGCACTTCCTGACCCTGTATAGTACGTGTGGAAAACGTATGGTACCGGGATACAGGCAGGTGTCTGCAGTGATCGGGTCCGCCAGGATCAACGCCTCTTGCAGGGCAGGAAACGCCATACAATTTCACTCTGAGGCTGAATTTGAATACTTTCCGCCCATCGCTATGTGTTACGATCAAAAAGGATATCATCTGAATTTTGTAACAGCACCGCGACTGACCGGTACTGACCATTCGCCTTATTGTCAATGGCCATCATCGCGACATCCTCGTAGCTTCGTAGCAAGTGCCAAGATCTATTATTCCTCCTCAATTTACCCATGCTCTCAAGCTCGAGGGACGCTGTGATGGTCGTTAGCTATTACTGTAGTGCGCACTGTACCGATTGCTGAAATAACTGGAGTATTCTTGTCGCAAAGGACGTTGTGTACTTGAAAAACAACTCGAGAGATCCTGAGGCCTGAGGTCCCTAAGAAGGAAGCACTGCCAACTGTATGTCGTTCTCGCTGAATTCATGGCGTTGCAAAAGGTACGTATTCACAGTAAAGCTGTCGTGGGAAAGGGGTTAGAACTCGCAGCACGAGGTCACGGTTTTGCGGCGCATCATGCATCATTGATCGATGATCGATGATCACCCGGGCCTGTGCCACGTCCAGCCTGAGAGACTGCCAGTGGCACCAGGTACAGATTGTAACGGTGTAACCCCTTTCCCCCCTCGACAACCCACCAACCACCTCAACATTTCAGGTCTGAATGGTGCATACTGCCTGCAGTGTAGTACTGACGGCTGTGGTATGCCAGGTTACTAGTAGAGGCTACTAGTATCGTTTCCACGCCTGATTTCATCCAAGACTAGCACAGTGGCACTCAGGCTTCCGTTCTCCTTTGCCTCAACTTTACGTCGTTGGTGTTTGTCGCTCCCATGTGAATGATGTGATACCATGACTACAGCGCCACTCACCTGCAGGGGCCAAGCTGATCTATCGCCTATCACGGAGGGACAGTATCTCAATAACAGCATTCCGCACGCACAGTACGTATCGGCCCAAGACGCACTACAGTACTGTACAGGGTCATTTGAGTAAAGAATTGAACAAAGAGCCAAGAGGTCACGTTGGCAACAGAACATGATACATCACTTTGTCACGGGTTTGCGGCGGATACTCAGGCTGTACTGACAAGCGTCAACTTGTTGTCAGGTTTCACGTGCTATTGACTGTTTGTTGGACTTGGGCATGGCGGGCATCTCTCTGACAACACCATATCACCTTACGGACTCGCCCTGCCATACCCCTCTTCTCATTTGGGCCAAGGCCACTTCGACGCATGGCGATGACCAGATGTAAGGTTCACCAGGAAGGCGCGAAGGACAAACACATGCTCACTCGAGCGAAACATGCGCTACATGCATGGGGCTGAAAACACTTCTATGCTCCGAGAACGCCTTGGTGCACATAAAAGGTTTTTCATTACATACAGGAGATCTAGCATCCCGCGTCCAGCGTCATGCTCCAGATACCATACCGCGCCATTAATTAAATCAACCGCCAACCAAGGTCATTGGCGATCTGCCATTAGTGTGACAGCGTAACGGTGGAAAGCAGATACTCGATGCTAAGAAAGTAAACAGATTAGGGCAAAGTTTTTGCCTGTAAGGCAATTCGACCTACGTGACGTCTCGATCCAGAATGTTGCTTCGAGTTGCACCTCCGCCGGCGTTCACGAGACAGACCACGGAGCTCTGGAGGAAATGTGATTGTAGATCGTATTGGGAGGGAGCTTCCCAAACCGATTGAGATAACCCCAAGGATATTGAGCACAGGGATCCGATTTCAGATCAACGGGAGGGGGTATAGCCCGCTTGGCCTCCTTAATCTTGGTAAGGAAGGTGGCCAATATATCTCGGGCGTCAACATTGACACTAGGCTGGTTAGCCCCATCACGCGGAAACACTGTGGCCAGGTCAACTGGATGGGGTTTGGGCGGGGTGATAGGTTTGGATGGATCTTTGGTTTTGGGACAATGTAGAGGTGCCGTGTACGTTGGTTCTCCGGGTTGCGTCGCTTTTTAGAGGAGGGTCGAAGGCGTCAATCCCTTTGACATGTCTGTGGTTATGTCGCGCATGGTGACCCAGACTGGCACCTTCACCGTGTCAAGCCAGGATAGCAGTGGCCCTGGAGAACGCTCGGGGTGGTACGAGGGACCTGTACCAAAGAGGTTTACTGGACCTGCACCAAGCCATGGCCAACCTTTGCTTGGTTAAGGAGTCACGGTGCCAATGCGATACAGACCTGGCTATGTAGTATTTGAGCCTTCGTACCCTGGCACCAATATCGGAGCCGACAAGGCAGGCAAGACAGCCAAGGCCAGACAAACGTAGACGGGGTTAAAAGAGCGCCTCATCGAAAAACGAAAGAAAATGGGTTGCTCGTACGAACGGGAAGCGAGAATATAAAGCAAGAAGAGTTGCTAAACCTCAAAAACAACTAGTGGCTACGCTTATAAACATTATTTCCAGAGAACGACAAGAGAAGAGACTCACCAACCAGTGCCACTGATGGAAAAGATACGACTAGGAGCCCAGGCTGGGGGTTAAGCGGCTTCTCAGACACGTTTTGATACCAGCTCTGTGTGAGTCGGGTTAGCTCATTCAAGGTAAGGACTCATCATCGGCCGTAGAAATAGTGATCAGTAGAAAAATAGTGGACCTTATCACGGGATATGATCACGATAGCACCGCGTCACGATTAGCAATAGCAACAGGCAGAATCTCGAGGCTGGTTGAGCACCTCCTCTAATGCCCTCAATAGGAATACACCACACAATTTTGCGCTTGACCTACGTGCAAGAGAAGCGGTTTGCAAATGCGATTAGGAACTGCATACTACATGATAGCCTGCAGTGTAGATCCCAATTAAAGCTGCAGTGAGGACCACTGGCAGTCACCAAGGCGAAGCCGACCTTTTTCTTGCCATAAAGTTTTAGTCTTTTAGAAGCAGCCCGGAAGAGGTACACAGTTTAAGAAACGTGCATCCACAATATGCCTAAAAGTTAAGAATGGTGACTGGGGAGGGTAGAGCCTGAGGCCTGAGGCTGTATGTTGCTGACTGCTGTGGCGATAAGACATAAGGTTATATGATCAGGACAGGGAAAATGGGCGCGTCACCTTCCGCAGAGCACGCAGGACCATGATTTTACCGGCCGCATTCGGGCCAACTTTCAAGTTACTACTGGCAGCGCCTCTCACGTTTATGAGTTAAGGGTGCTGCATCCGCGCGAGAACAGCATTAGTGGTGGCAGCGTGCACTCAAATCGTTTGGCTGGAAACCAACTACTGTGGTGCTGGGGTCCTGTCGGTGGTGATGTCCCACTATCAACTTTCAAGTCGGGGACCGTGCGTCGCTCGCGATTCGCGAAGTGTTTGCTCGAATACACGAGTGACCAGACAACGGTGGCGAACTATGGAATTAGCATTGATCGAGAGAGCATCCATACAGCGATTAGAAAAGCTCAACAATACTCACCACTGGCACGCACTACGCGGAGAATGGGCTGGTTAAGAGTGATCGAGAAAAAAAAAATTAATTGCCCGCTGGCTGGATTGAACAACCGACCTCATCATTACGAGTGACGCGCTCTACCACTGAGCTAAGCGGGCTACATGGGAAACTACCAATTTTAACATTTTTGGTTGTTTTGTTATGCTTACTGCACATTCCCACGTGCGTGTCAAAACTCTGATTGCAAGCACAAGCGATTCCAACCAATCCAAACAGTCTTCACCCGAGAAGCAAGCTAATCTTAACCGTAGCACCACCTACCGCAAATTCCTGATCTACTAGCACCATCTACATACATCACTCTCTCTCTATACCATGGCAGATCCCACGAAAGCAGAGACAGATCAGGTATTCACAGTCCTTAAAGCCGGCAAGGGAAACAAGGTGCGTGACGCATGGCGTCGTCGTGAGTGAAAATAACTAATCAGGTTTCTAGATGTGTTTCGACTGCCAAGCACGCAACCCGACATGGTCCAGCGTCACCTTTGGCTTGTACATATGTCTCGATTGTTCCAGCGTGCATCGTAACATGGGCGTGCATGTCTCTTTTGTCCGGTAAGCCCCTTCCGCGCTGTTTAAGTTCGCTCTGCACCACCTTAACATTCATCTTCAAGCTCGACCAATCTCGACACCTGGCAACTTTCACAGCTACGCACGATGAAAGTCGGCGGTAACGGCTCAGCTACCGACTTTTTTACCCGACACGGCGGCGCATCGTTACTCAACGACTCCGATATCAAAAGGAAGTACACGAGCCGTGTAGCCGAGCTGTATAAAGAAGAACTTGCACGCCGTGTTAAAGAAGATGTAACCCAGTGCGCCTACATCTATTTGCCTTGGCACCCTCTGAGTACTTATTGTGTTGTAAATTCCACCCATACAGGTTCCCGAACGGTATCATCGCCGACGGTGTCGCTACGTCCAAAACCTCTGCTCAGCCCGATGCCACAGCCGATGAAGATGACTTTTTCTCCTCTTGGGACAAACCTGCTCCATCAAAATCCAAGGCTGTCGACCCCCCACCGTCCGCTGCGCCACCGATGATCGGGCGTGCTTCCTCTGCTCCTGCCTCGGGTGCTCCTCCTTCCACCTCCGCTGCAGCCCCACGCACCATCACGTCCTCCTCTCTTCGCGCAAGCTCTGCCTCTGCTGGCGCTGGCGTGCGCACGCTCACTTCGAACAGTACATCATCCACTAGCACAGGCACAGGGGCTGCACGTCCTGCGAAAAAGGGCCTCGGAGCGAAGAAGGCAGCTCCGGTCGACTTTGCGGAAGCGGAGCGTCGCGCGGCTGCCGAGGCGGAGCGGATTCGTCAACTGGGGTATGACCGCGAACGTGAGGAGGCTGAAGCGCAGGCCGCGCGCGAGGCCGCGGCTCTCGAGTTGAAGAACAAGAGTGCCGCTACGACTGTTCCCGCAGGTGCCAGCTCTGCCGACGTGGAAAGGCTTGGAATGGGTGTGAAGAAGCTGGGTTTCGGTGCCTTGCCCCGTGCCCAGGCCACCGCGGCATCGAAAGCGTGCGTCGATTCACGGCGGAAATTACCGAGTCAACTGACGTCATACCCTCCGGTTTTCATCGCAGGTCGACCACCACACCCGTAGCGGACGACGCACCTACGACAGCTCGCGACCGCTTTGGGAATCAGAAGGCGATCTCGAGCGACATGTTTTTCGAACGGGGTTCATACGATCCCGCCTCTGTTTCCGAGGGACGCGCGCGGCTTGCGCAGTTCCAGGGTGCGACGTCGATTTCGTCGAATCAATATTTCGGGCGTGATGAAGAAGAGACGCTTTCGCAGGGATCAGACGGCGGTCTTTTGGGTGACGGCAGCCTCTCAGGACTCGAGAATGTCGCACGGGACACCTACTCACGTATCATGGCTAATCCCGACGTCCAGAATCTAGGCGACAGCATCAGATCGGGCGCCCTCAAGGTGCGTTGAATTATTTTTATGTGGCGTGGGTCTCGTCGAATGTCTGACGGGGCTCGATTACGTTTTCCTTAGCTTTCAGATTATATAGCGCAGATGTCCGAGCGCTAGTTGGAAGCGAGGAGCGCTGGGGATCCGTATCACGTATGTGGGAGGAATGATACTACAGAGACGATTCTGTGTGAGATGTTCTATCATCCTACAAAGGTGATATTACACCGGTCGAGCTATGCAACATGAACCTGACACGTCCGGAATTTTGGATTTCTGAATCACTATTCTATGATTGCGAGGCCGAGGGCGCCACAGACTGGTGTAAGGGTTACTCCACATGAACAGTCGGCGATTTCCGCGGGTGCTGGCACCCACGGGACCTTCCGAACCTAACCTCAGCGAGTGCTCAGTCCCCTTCTTTCGCACCCGCCAGAGAAGCGCATTTGGCCCCGATGTTCAAGTTAAACGCCTGTCACCTTGGGTCATTCGTTGATCCCTGACTAAAACGATGGTTTGTCGGAGACCCCTTTTCTGTGCCCAGCAACTCCCGATGACTGATCCCACGACCCGGGCGCAGTAAAAAGGGTTGCATCGTGTTATGGTATCTATCTGCATGTGGGGTGGTGAAATCCAGAGTCCCGTCACTTGTCGGGTGAAAACGCTCAATTTTATCTATTTGGCCTCGATGCTGTAAATGTGATTCCGTTGAAGGACCTGACCTTGATCCATTACCGTGACAGCAGTACTGCTGTAGTTGGACCTCACCCCATCATAGGAGTCTGCACCGAATCCGCTTCCAAAAAGCGCATTGCCCGTCATGATTACAGGAAGTCTCGACCATTGCAAGGGGCGCATTGCCATTCGCTCAGAAGCGCATGAAATAGAAGGATAGGGTCAAGCCCAAGACAAATTGTTGATTTCAATACTCGCATCAAATTTTCACCATGGTTATTCGGAAAAGAAAGAAAAAGTTGAGACGGTTGGTAATTATGCATAATGCGTTATGAGATGGATGAACTGTACTTAGGCGTGCATGACGCAACGGTTGCCAAAAACAAAAAGAAAGGGTCCGAGTCGGCGTTTGCCGACCAACACGCATGAGAGTGCGGGTGGTATCTCGTCACGCGGAAAATCAGGAACGTGTCGCGGCCCATGCCGAACGAGAGATTGTCACCGCCATCACACCCAGAAGCCACTCGTGACCAAATAGTCTGTCAGGAGTCGCGTGAACCTAGGACAGCCGGCTCACGTCCATGGAGCGCTCATGGCACCAGGCCCAATCTCGTTGTCGCTGGACCCTCAATGGAGTACTATAGGCCGAAGAATCGGACTACGTTTGGTTCAGCCTCACTGTTCAGGTACACCCAAGGGGACTAGGTCCTGTTTAACAGCTCTATCGCGCGCTATAACAGGGCCCAGACTGGGACTTCCGCAGATCTCCGTCGCCAACAAACTCGCTCTGTTAGGCGGATCATTTGCACCGACTGACGCGCTGATTCTCCCGCCCATTCTCTACTTATGGTGCGTTCGGGTCTTTCCGACCGGGCTATGCGAAAGAATTCTGCACTGTGCGGTTTTGCCTTTTTGGTGCACGGCTGCTGACATGGATTTGTTTTTCTCAGAACACGCCGGTGCACGTACGGTGCCTGATCTGCTGGAGCAAGGTCAACAAGACCCGTGGTTCCCGGCTCAGAGAATAGAAGGGGCTACAAAACTTCCTTCAATGCACCTATATTGATTGTCCGGACTCGCTTCCATCCTCTTTGGAATCATCACGGCTGACAACTCTACTACCCGTCGACTCGGAGAAATCGGTGGCAGATTCTATAGAGGTGACTCGTTCCCGCAACCCGCAACCCGCAAGCACACCACACCGATACTTCTCTCAACGTGAGCCTGTAAATGTCCCTCCGCATAGCATGGTCGTGGTAAGCAATTCCGGACGGACATCATCTCGAGCTTGACAATAAAGTCTAGGAGGCTGGACCTCCCCTGGGCCTGCCCCTTACAAGCTGTTCCCCTCAATGGAACGCGGCTGCTTCGCACTCAGGCATTCAGGCAGATCGCTACGGCGTACCGCGCAACGTTTGGCCTGACGGGCAGCACAGTGGTCCGCCCCTTCGTGCAATTGCGAGCCCATGTCCATCCTTGAGCGCTCTCCGAAGGCTAACTATTCCTCTTTATTTAGAACGCGAGCGCTCCATACAATAACCAGAATCAGGACATGGGTAGCGCGAACGGCTCCACTGCACACCAGCAAGACAATAGGGTCCCAGTTAGTAGAGACCCTCAAGGTCGGCTGTCTGCTACTGTGCGTTTCAGATACTTATCTTTCCCCCCTCCGCCACCCTTCCCTGTGCCTAACGCGGCTCTTAGGGCGTTCAACCTGAGTATACGACTGAATTCGTACCGGTCCGCGACATGGATGCCAGCCAGAGTGCGGTTGGTACCAATGCACAACCATTTGCATCCACTGCTGCCGAAGCGCCCATGATATCGGAGAGCCTGAGGTTCTTCGCCCGACGTTACGTCCTTGATCCTGGCGCCCGTATCGACACCATCCATATGGAAACGAGCGGCTACGGCCGCCTAAAGATTGTTATCACGCTCGAGGCAGTAGATAACGTCTGAAGTGTTTTGAAAGTGGAAGCGGACATAGCCCACTGACATGTCATGGAGTTACATACTGTACTAGGGTTGGAAGGTAAAAAGGAAGTGCTCGGAGACTAGGCTGAATAATACGTGGATTGATCATCGAGGTGGTCTTTATCTCTACGCGTCCAAGTTGCGACCCATTGCGAAGTCCTTGTGAAGGATTGGGGCGAAAATACATCATCACTGCAGGCGTCCACAACGGGGTATGCCACAGGGAGCCATTGTACCACCCTGCATATAATGGGTAAGCTAAATGACACCACCTGACATAGGTGCGGCAGGAAAAAGGGTGTTTCCTTTTCCTGTAGAGGCGGGACATATCCAAAGCAACGGCGGCGGTGGTAAATGGCAAATGGACACCGTAAGACGCGAAACAAGAGCCATCCGTTTTGGCACGACGTGTAAAGTATGTCGGAATTCGAGAGTCACATGCGCTCGCAGATGGCCGTAGGCCGCGCATCGGATTCACGTTTCTCGACCGCTGGAGTGGTTTCGCACGCAGAAGAAGCGCATTGGAGCTGGGTCTTCTTACATTGCGCAGCGGGGAAATGTAAGTATCGCACCGGCCCCCACCCCAGCCCGATCCATCGAGGTCTTGTGATCAGTGACCGATCGGGTTTCTCGTTAATTCATTGCGGCGTCATTGCATCAACGACACTGGCGTTCAAGTTGGTGCCGAAGCCATCAGCTCCGACAAATCCCATTTCTCCTCCGCCTGAGTCAGTCGTCTGAAGACACATTCGCTTAGCGGTGATTACTCTGCGCTAGTGGGCGTACCAGGCGCCGTGTGGTCATGCTAGTAGATATTATCGCGGAAGAACAAGCCGATGCGTCGGTGCTCCGAGTCGTATTGTCGACGAGTCTGAAATATCAGGGTGATGGGCGATCAACTCGCACCCAGAGCTCGAGAATCGGCCTTGAGAAACGTGTCGATGAAAATGCAGCCCTTTGAAGGCTGCCAGTCCGCGCCAGGGCCCACCGATTGTTGTTTTGAAGTAACGGCACAAAACGCGTGAAGAGGAGGCCGTGAACTTGTCGAGTTCCCTAGATCCCACCACTTCTACCCAGTACAAAATTGTACTTGATACAAATGGGGATTGCTTACTACCTTGCAGAAATTCACCCCCCGGACGATTTACTATACCCCGGTGTATGGCAGACCGAAGGTCCGCCCGTGAGTTCGGAAAGGAGGAATAAACGAAATAGAACCACCGCAGCGCCCGACGAGAAGGACACGCAATGGAGCGCAGAGGGGGTGGCGGATGGACAGGCGTTACTTGTGCGACCGCCGGAGAGAGAGAGAGAGTGTGTGTGTGTGTGTCGAACGCACGCAAGTGGACGGGGGGAAAGGAATGTCTGATTGATGGATAGAATGCAATGGAATCGAATGCCGGCTCTGGGCCAGGCAAGGGAGAT
>Ga0307512_10003346_pt1 | contig 18785 bp, 24 predicted proteins | sample 14_EM_MG_FD_200267 | JGI IMG/M metagenome (GOLD analysis project Ga0307512, IMG submission 200267) | Populus trichocarpa ectomycorrhiza microbial communities from riparian zone in the Pacific Northwest, United States - 14_EM | ecosystem: Host-associated > Plants > Roots > Unclassified | place... | reverse complement strand
AACAGAGGGACAGTCTCCATGCATGTGCGAGCCCGAATTCGCAACATGTTCTTAGATCGTGACAGTCCATTGGTACACGGCCACGTCTGCAGTATTAACATGGGACGGATGGATGAAGCGTACGGTTGCCCTTTCCGTTTATGGAAGTTGTGAGGGTCAAGCCCCACGAAACGCTGATTATTGATTGGTAGATCGCGGCGGGCCGCCATCCCGCCAAATAAACTTGTAGCGAGCGAAAACCTTCCGGAGTCAACGTCTCAGCTCATGACGATCATGGGCAGCTCTCCGATGGGCCTAGTAGTGCTTGAAAACCCACTTTTTCGTGCACACTGTCACTGTCTGGCCAACTTAGGCGAATGTGATGAGCACTGCCTAGTACCTACAGGCCCCAGATATCACTCGGCTACAGTGGGAGAAGGACGCGTGGACCTTGCCGCCGTGCCGCGTCACGCACTGTTACTAGTAGCGCTCATGCTGCGCCCAATCCCTCCGAGTTTCCTTCCTAACCACCTCTCTTCTCCTCATACCCTCATATCTGACCATGCCTACGCTCCTAACTATCGTTCTTTCTCTCGTCTGCGTATTATTTGTACAGCTCCTCTTGCAACTCCGAAAGATTGCTCGCAATGTCGGGTCAGTGTGCCTTCGGCAACTTGAAATGACCAGTTGACCAACCTCTGAGCCACTCCCGTAGCAACCTCTCTGGTCCATTCTTCCTCATCCACCCTATTTCTCGCCAAGGTTACTTTATTGGCCGCTTGACCCGGCCGATTCCGTATATACACCTGGGGACCTCGTGGATGCTCCGTAGGAAATATGAAGGTATGGGCCCAAAGCTAGGAAAACGCCCTCCGACCTGCATTCCTGCATAGATTTTGCTGCATTTGGACAGGACGCTATGGCCGTGGTATTTATTTGTTTGCTTTTTGGCAGAACACACGCTCAATGTAACCTCAATGCAGATGGGCGTAGTTCCTCGGCCCAAGTGCGCTTTGCTACTTGCAGATGCCGCGGCTATCAAGGTACGTCTGTTCTACCTCGATTTGAGTCGGATGCCTTCAACCACAGTTTGTAGGAGGTCACTGCCTCTCGCGCCGGATTTCCAAAGCCACTACCTCGATATGTAGGATTGTCTATTTTTGGATCGAACATTGTGGCTTCAGAAGGAGAGGAATGGAAAAAGTACCGAAAGATCGCCGCACCAGCATTTTCAGAGGTCAGTACTGGGCACCGTCCATCGCCTAGATCTGAATGCGATCACTAGAGAAATAACAAATTGGTATGGGACGAGACCATCCGAATTATGATGGACCTGTTCGACGACGTCTGGGGAGACAGGTCTGAAATCGTTGTAGATCATTGTCTGGATATCACTCTGCCAGTACGTTACCTACTTCCCGCGTCTAAACCATATTCCAACACCCCCTCCAGATCGCTCTTTTCGTTATAGGTGTCGCAGGTAGCATATGTTTCGTTTCAATTATCGCAGACTCACGTGAGCGGATACTAGGATTTGGGCGTCGAGTTACGTGGAGCAGTGACCTCGTTGTTCCTTCTGGCCATCAAATAACCTTCAAGGATGCCCTTCACACCTTGTCCACTAATTTAATCATGAAGATCATTCTTCCAGGTTGGACAAAGAACTTTACGAAGCATGGTAGGAAGGTTCATCAATCGTTCATCGAGTTGAAGGTTTGTTGTTCCAACTCGTCGTAATTGTAGATGTATCATTGATACTTCACGCTTCGAACAGCAATACATGCTGGAAATGGTGGAGGCTCGCATCACTTCAGGTGAAGCCGAACAACGATATGACCTATTTAGTGGCCTTTTGGATGCGTCACGAGATGAGCTGAACAAGGATGCGGCGTTGAGTGATGACGAGCTCATTGGTAAGCACTCACATGCCGCATTGCTTCTTATCGGGTCTTACCTGGCATCCTAGGGAACATGTTCATATTCCTTCTTGCTGGACACGAGGTGTGTTTATTCCCTTCCTCAGGTCGCATGGCCGATAAAACACGTTCCGCAGACCACGGCACATACACTATGCTTCTCATTTGGGCTACTAGCGCTTTTTCCTGATGAACAGGACCGGTTGTATCAACACATCAAAGGTGTGATGTCCAACTTGAGTGGGACACCCGTGCGTTCTATAGAAACTCATTTATATAGAGAGCTGACGCCTTCCCCTGTAGACGTACGAAGATATGGGTCATTTCACATATTCTTTGGCGTAAGTTCATCTGACTGTCCACCATGATGAGAGTTCTTATCCCACAGATAGCGTCTTCTACGAGACTCTTAGGATGTTGTAAGTCCTTATTCGACTCTATGCTATATCTATTTTTCACGCGTCTACAGTGCTCCAGTGCGTTGATTGAATGTGTAAGATCCGAAGCCAACTGCACGCTATGTTATTAGGTACAGGACATCCCGAAGATAGCCGCGGAAGATACGACACTGACAGTGAGCAATGCTGAAGGCGGAAAGACAACATTCCCTGTCCCAGCCGGGACAGAGATCGAAATTCATGTTCCTGGCTTGCATTACAACCGTAGGTTCAGCGTCGTTTCATCTCTGGGAATGACTCTCATGGAGTCTCGTAGCGCGGTACTGGAAGGACCCTCACAAGTTCATGCCAGAGAGGTTCCTTGGTGACTGGCCAAGGGACGCCTTCCTTCCATTTAGTCAAGGTATACCTCGCATTATCCCAACACATTGTGATCGAGACTCAATAATATGTCGTAGGTGCCCGGGGTTGTCTGGGGAGACGGTACGAGTTATCGCAGTATAATTGGCATCGGTCTTCACGGGCAATTTCTAGATTTTTCGAAACTGAAGGGATAGCGGTCATGACTATGCTGGTGTCGAAATATAAGATCGAGATCAAGGAGGAGCCTGAATTTGCTGGTGAGACGTTCGAAGAGCGCTATGCTCGTATAATGGCGTTCGACCAGGGTATAACTACGATGTAAGTGATGTTTGGATTCCCTTAGCCATCTAACGAATATGCTTCCAGCCCTGTGCGTGTGCCTTTGGTATTTAAGAGGAGATGACCATTTGCTCTTTACCTCCTGGCCATTTCCTTCTCTCCTCTTCAATACAGGTTTGGGCATGTTGATTGTCCCTAATTCTGTTCGCTGCTCCTATGCTTCTCCTGTTGTGCCCGAATACAGCATTTCTTGACTGACCGATATTGCGCTGTCCGCTCGGCCTCGAACATGATTCTCATGATTCTTAGTAGGTTCCAAAGCAAACCTGCTTGAGGTGCTTGCTGTCGCATCGTTTCGCATCACGCGTAGATCAGCCCGCAGATCTTAGATTTCTCTGAGCTTCCCGGGTGTCTGGTTCGCCTTTTTCAGACGGATACACCCCATAGTCCTATTGTCACAGGTCGATACACACGGATGGCGGCGCACTCGGTACTCACGATGCGATGATGTCTTTTTTTTCAAATGAGAGTCCTTGGCTAACCAAGCTTTAAGAACTATAGTGCGCAGCCAGGGGCTTTCAAGAAGACTAACCTGAACGGCGCCACCCACATTTACTATGGGCTATTCACCATAGGAGTAAACGAGACGCGTGAACGGAGTACAGCAAATACAATTAACAGCCAGCGGTCCTCCGACTGTCCATCCAAGACAAAACAAAAGTGATAAAGCAAGGTAGCAGCAGCATGTCGTGATATGGTAAGTGAGGCAGGTAAAGTTCACCGAGTAACCACCGGGGTGCGCTGACCGTACTCGGGCTGTGTCATATGTGGCCCCATAGCTCCTAGACTATCACGCGCCAGACGATAGGGTACGATATTTAAAGTTGCGGTCGACAAAAGTAAGTACTGTCAACATTAAATCCACCACGATACAAGTCCGATCGTTGTTGAGACGGCGATCGCCACCTTGTTGATCATGAAAAAAGGTATCACTAGGTCAGCAAAAAATAATAATACAGAGAGGATAATCACAATCTGGGGAAGTCAGATGTATTTATGCGCCCACTGCTGCTTAAACGTAGTGATGAGCACCGACGCGATCCAGAGCACAAAGCTTATGAGCACCATTACAATGACACAGACAATTGGGGTGAGTAGAGCCACCGAGCAGGCCTTCAGTGGGCTGCTTCTGCGTCGACGTGTCCCTCTTCACTTAGGCGTTTCTCTGGATGATGGTTGCCAAATTGGAGTCATAGGCTACGCATTGAATGGCCTCACAGACCATTTTCTGAGAATGTCACTGCGCTTTACAACACGATCGCAGGGGCACACGAATCTTGGACGCACCTCTTCGCCAGCTCGAAACGCCGCAGAAACGACCTTATAACCGATATCATCGTCCGAGTCGCTCATCAAATATTCGTGGACTTCAGTGGAGTGGGGTTCTTGTTTGAATTTGTTTCGTAGAATGATGCGTGCTTTGAGAGCATGAAGTACAGCCATATACCGAGTGCTGGCAGAGATACGTTTCATCCAGAAGCTCTTGCACTGCACCTGAAGTTAGAGACATACAATATCATGTGAGAAGCCTTCGACACACTTACACTGGTGGGGAGATCATTCCAATCGACTTCTACCTGGAGATGAGACCTTGCGTATTCACCTTGATAATGAAGAAGGCCGTCACGCGATGAAAATACGTGAAAGGTATGGCCATCATCTTGGGGTGTAAGAACAGTAGTTGGGATACGGAGTACAAGCCCAGGTTTCCCGGGGGCCGTTGGCACGTAAGGTTGCGCAGTGATGTTCGCACACAGGGACCTCTTGTACCCGGGGATCCTGTCACATTGGGGCCACTCACTCATGCAATGACCTCCAAATTTACTGGAAAAAGTTCGCCACGAAATCCCCTGCGTCTCATTCGCACGAACCGCTTCGTCCCGGGTGAGCTCAAATGGGGTCACATCCGCGCGTGTGAATACTTCTGCGAAGGAGGTACTATTGATGGACCCTCTGGCGCCTCGACGCGAAGCGGACGCAGATGGGACGGGAACACTTCTCCGCCCGGGGCTCCTCTGGCTGTCGGTCATGCTAGACAGGTCATGGACACTAGAAGAATTGACCGCTCAAATGAGGGCTCTTCTGCGAATGCATGAGAAACGAATTGTGCGTACGGGCTAATATTTTGTTGAGTGTTGCGAGAAGAAGATGGCCTAACTAAGTTTTGCACACACTCGGACTCCCCATGTGACGCTGAGTTAAGGTCTCTGCTACCGGCGGGCGGTGATGTGCAGGTTCCTGTAGAGCTGCCGTGGCATGGCCCTTCGGTGGGGGCCTGCAACTCGGAAATGATCGCTGCCTATATTATATGGCCAAGCGTCTCAATCAGTCAATCGATTTGAAAAGTATGTAACAGGGATGGCACACCGGCTGAGCCTGTCGCTCAGTGACAGCCAAAGTATTTTGTACGATGTTTGATGGGTGAGCAGCATCGGCATGGGCTTCGACGCCCATTAGCCCGGAGAGAATGCTCCGATATCTTTGTGCTCGCAAATTTGCGGCATTCTTGGCTGCTATTTCCGCGTCCCGATCCGCCTCTAAGATAAGGCAACGGATTCTTGCCTGGTCCATGTCGATGTCCTCTATTTTCTTAACCCAGACTTGATCGAGGGGAACACGGTGGGTTCAAGTTGTAAGATGACAATCGATAATCGATAATCATGATGGTGAAGAACATCGCACTCCGATATTCCCGCACTCCGCTGCCCCGAAGAGGTTGGGTTACTTCAGTACTTTTGACCACGTGATCCATGCCACGCTCGGCCTCTCACTCTTCTTCATCTACCCTCGTTACCACACGACCAATCCCTTCCCCTAATGACCATATTCTCCCTCTCGTACCCCAAATCCTCCAGCTGAAGACACGCGGATAGCCTAAGCCTCATTACTCGATGCCACAAACACGCGCTGCCTTGAAAAGCTTGATGTTCCACGTTGCACACATCACTCATGGCCCCTTGCAAGTCTGGCATCGGTATAGACGAGTTACGGCAGATATGTGGACATTATATGTGCGTGTGCAATACAAAGGGGTCTGAGGGTGGCTTGTGCGGTCTTTGACCGAACAAAATTTGGCAGAAGCATAGTCTGTTGAGTCCAGGATGTCTGGCTTTGGCATCCCGACGTCACCCCTCACAAGCATACTTTCTGTTTCTGCCCCTGCCTCTTCCATGGGATTCCCGACGCTATCATGGCTTTCTATTATATTTTCCTACACCGAGGCGATATCAACATGAGACAGCCAGATAAAGCATTCTCGGGGCCAGAGTTGAGCCAGCCTCAGGACCAGGGCCACCTAACGCAAAACTAAGCCGAGCTTCAAGTTGTCAAGGTTTTTATATTTCGAATTTATATATCGCTGATATCTACATGTACAGTGAAATGTTTTCTTTTTTTTTGTCCATTTTATGCGCCTTGGGGTACAGAACCCCACATAGCACTTACAGTGAAAAATTTAGGTGAAAATGGATCTAGTATTAGACTAGAGGGTCGAGAGTGCTGTGCGTCATACAGTTGGATGTGGAGAGAACATTTGGGGCGGGGGCACAGGACTGGGTCAAAAAGTTGCTCTTTGAGTTGAAAGCAGGTTGTGGACTCTTCCATGAAATATAGTAGCTGCCACGTGGATTTATTCACCAGATGTTTTTGTGGACCCTTCCACCCGTTCCCCAACCTCTATCTATTTGCTTGAATCACGACGTAAGAGATACTGTTACCTATCCCAACTGGATTGGAAGTTCCTCTAGATGGAAGAACTTGTCTCTTCTCCCTAACCCCATTCTCACTGTATCTTTGTTTACCTGAATACTGTCTATAATCGCGCTGTCCATTCTGGCACGAAAACAACGCTAATCATTCGTACAGGCGTCCCAGGGCAGATCCAACCGTCTATGAATGAACACCGCCCTGCTTGGGGCTTTGTCGTCACAAGCAGTCATATTACCCGTAGAGGATCTTAGCGCTCGAGAGCGCTACCCGGTCTTTTTAGTCAAGCCAATTGATGGGATTACCGGGCCGCTACCCGGCAAATTCCGGCACGAAGTCAGCATCAGTCAGTCAGCACGCACCATAACTCTGGGCTCGGACAACACTACTAGTACCGGCAGTAGTGTTTGGAAATCACGTCCGTGCAATCGGTCGCCGCCGGTATATTGATGCGACTGAAGTAAGCCTGCCTTGCGGTGAATAAGGATGCATGGAATTAGCGCTCACACTACCATCTTTTCCTTCTAACCTCCATCCCGCTGTATCCAAGGCTGTATCTGATCATGTCTACACTCTTATCTATCACACTGTCTCTCTTCGGGATATATCTAGTACAGGTCCTGTTGCAACTCCGAAGGGTTACTCGTAATGTCGGGTTGGTGAACCTTAAACACTCAAAATGACCAGTTGATCAACCCCCACATCACTTCCGCAGCAACCTCTCTGGTCCATTCTTTCTTTTCAACCCGACCTCGTCTCCGGGATACTTGATCGGACGTGCGGTCCGCTCGATTCCTTACATACACCTCGGGAACAGTTGGATGCTCAGTAGGAACTATGAAGGTATGGGCGCGACCGCATGAAATCGATGTCAGAGCTGAACTCCCCTATAGATTTTGCTGTATCTGGACAAGACGCTATTACAATGGTATCTCCTTTGTTTAGTTCATAGTTTGTGTTCATACTCAAAATAATGGTCATGCAGAGGGCCGCATTTCCTCAGCCCGAGCTCACTCTACTACTTGCAGACGCTGCAGCCATCAAAGTACTACCCCCTAGCTCAAGTCAGTTAGACCCCTCTGACAATGGTCCGTAGGAGGTCGCAACCTCTCGCTTCAGATTTCCAAAGCCGGTGTCTCGCTACGAATCATTGAGTATTTTTGGATCGAACATCGTGGCTTCGGAAGGAGGGGAATGGAAGAAGTACCGAAAGATTGCCGCTCCGGCATTCTCAGAGGTGAGCAGTGGGTACAATTTGTCGAGCAATTATTGAACCCGATCACTAGCGAAACAACAAGTTGGTATGGGATGAGACCACTCGGATCATGACAGACCTGTTCGAAAATGTCTGGGGTGAAAAGTCCGAAATTGTTGTAGACCACTGTGGGGATATCACTCTTCCGGTACGCTACCCATTTTCCCATACTTTTTTAAACTGTATCCGTCTCAATACCTCTGTCAGATTGCTCTTTTCGTCATCGGCGTCGCAGGTAGTCTATGTCCGTTTCGGTCGTTTGAGACTCACGTAAGCGGGTACCAGGATTTGGACGCCGAGTCACTTGGACAAGTGACCTCACCGTTCCTCTTGGTCACCAAATGACCTTCAAGGACGCCCTCCACACTTTGTCCACCAATTTAATCATGAAAATCATTCTTCCGGGTTGGACAAAGAACTTAACGAAGCACACTAGGAAAGTTCAACAGGCATTCATCGAGCTGAGAGTTTGTTATTCCCACCCTGTCCTAATTGTAGGTGTCTCATTGATGGCCCATGTTTCAAACAGCAATACATGCTGGAAATGGTGGAAGCTCGTGTGAACTCAGGTGAAACAGAAAAACGACATGATCTGTTTAGTGGCCTTCTGCATGCGTCCCAAGATGAGCTGAGAAATGGGGCCGCATTGAATGACGAGGAGCTTATCGGTAAGCACCCAAATGTCGCACTGTTTCGCGTTCATCAAATGCGCCTTGCCCGCCATCCTAGGAAATATGTTTATCTTCCTTCTTGCTGGACACGAGGTGGGTCTGTTCCCTTACTCAGGCCGCATGGTAGTTAAAGCACTTTTCCACAGACCACAGCGCACACCCTGTGTTACTCGTTTGGCTTATTGGCGCTCTACCCAGATGAGCAAGAGAAATTGTATCAACACATCAAAGACGTGATGCCCGATCTAAGTGGGATACCTGTGCGTTCCGTAGAAACTCACCAAAATAATGATCTGATCACTCCACTCTTCTCCTGTAGAAGTATGAAGATATGGGTCGCCTCACCCACTCTTTGGCGTAAGTTCATATAACTATCCACTAGAAAGAAAGTACTTATCGACTGATAGCGTCTTCTACGAGACTCTTAGGCTATTGTGAGCATTTATTTCAGTCGGTTGTTTTCCGTATCGAACTCATACGCCCCTACAGCCCTCCAGTACGTTGATTGAATGTCTAATATATGAAGCCGACTGTGCGCCATGGCCATTAGGTACAGGGCATCCCGAAGATAGCTGCGGAAGATACAACATTGACGGTGGGAAATGCCGAGGGGGGGAAGACAACATTACCTGTCCCGTCTGGGACAGAGATCCAATTTCATGTTCCTGGCCTGCATTACAATCGTACGCCAAGTGGGATTTTATTCCTGGGAACGGTACTCATGGTACACCATAGCGCGATACTGGAAAGATCCCCGCAAGTTTATGCCAGAGAGGTTCCTTGGTGACTGGTCAAAGGACGCTTTTATCCCGTTCAGTCTAGGTATTTCTGGCTTCGTCTCGATACTTGATCCATAACTCAACGATACATGATAGGCGCACGGGCTTGTTTGGGGAGACGGTACGAACTGTTGCCGAATAATCAAAATCAGTCCTCATGGTTGATTTTCAGGTTCTTCGAAACTGAAGGGATAGCGATCATGACCATGCTCGTGTCAAAATATAAAATCGAGATCAAGGAGGAATCTGAATTCGCTTGTGAGACGTTCGAAGAACGCTATGCTCGCATTACTGCTTGCGACCAGACTTTTACTACGATGTGAGTGATGTCAAGCCTCCCATATCCGTCTAATGAATACCGTTCCAGTCCTGTTCGCGTGCCTTTGGTATTCAAGAGGAGATAACCTTTTGGTCTTAACTTTTCTTCCTTTACTCTTGCTCTCGACGCGGATCTACATGCTGGAATCACGATGTAAAGTCTGCTGTTGTTTAATCCACCGCTGGTTGAATACTGTCCTCCTGACCGTTGGTCATTGTGCTTCCCGTTTCGGTCGTTGACTCGTGATAATCAGTCGTACTACAGGGTCCTGGTGAAAGGACGACTCACCCCAGATATTTTCAAGTTTGCCGTTGCATCAAGCATCGTGGTCCGTAGTGCTGCCCCCGGGGATCCCAATTGCCGCTATCCACGTTACTCCGAGTCAGGAGGACGTCTCACACTCTATCACGAGTTGGTACTCGTCGAGTGGATGTATCCTGTAAGGTGTAAGCGTGACACGGGGGCACAATCGGTGCCCACGACGAGATGATGATGACGCCTTTTTTTCGCCCGCTGTCCGGTGATTGTGTGGACGTGGTCAGATGGGGCTAGCCCGAAATACCATTGCGTAGCCAGGTCCACATTAGTGATTCCACACCCCACTGGCAGTGGCTATACCCATTCTGTTGAATTCACCTGTAGAACCGTGGCTCGCATCAAGCTAAGCGAGCGTTCGGGAACGGTTCTGATATAAATCTAGGAACCCGCAGAACTCGGTCCAGCAGGTGGCAAATCAGGGTCTGCTCTACTGACTTCTTGATTTAATTTTTTTAGTACTACTTTTGAACGCACTTCTTACAACCTATTATTATCAACTCCGAGTCGACGCGTGCATGCGAGTATCACACTGGCAGCGGCCCCAGTTCGGCTGGGCCAGGAGCGGGCGGTGCCGACTATCCGCCTGTTTCCCGGTTTTCCGGTATCTTAGGGAACCGTTTCGCTTATTTCCGGTGGTTTATACGTACCACCACAATTGAGCGCACTGTCGCGACACTTCTGCATCGGTGCATCTCAAAACCGAGCTCGATTGGTCCGGATCACAACGAAACGGCATACGTCATAGCCAACGTCATAGTGCCACGAAGAACGTACCCATGCCAGACAGACCTCAATAACTTAGAGCCAAGGAAAGTACCGTGCGCTGGTTCGGTTCTCTTACTTGCCCTCCTTGCTCTTTCTAAAAACCGAACTTTGTTTTATCCTTCACTAGTATTGCAGAGCGGAATTGAGCATCGCACTACTCGTGGAGTCACGGCCACAAGTCAAACGAATTACCACATAATGAGATCCCGCGTCCCCATTACAGCTGGACTTTTTACCTGATCGTCAATGATGGGTGGTCTCTTTTGAGCAGATGCAGGGTCGTGCCGCGGGTGGTTAATAGAAGCGCGATTCATGGAATGTTCCTGTATATATAGTTTGAGTATCACCAATGGGGTTAATGCGGGTCACACAGTGGCATTGCCCTGCACACTTAACCGCTTTTGGTATTGTCTAGGTGCGTTGCCTGCGTGTGAGAACTACCAGAAGTATACTTAGCAACTCTAGCCATCATCTCCCTCTCATTCCCACCTCCCTCCAACGCACCCTCACAACTGGCGATGCCCACAGCTTTATCGCTCATCTCGTCTCTCTTTTGCCTGTTTCTCATACAATGCCTGTTGGGACTCCGGAGGGTAACTCGTGGTGTCGGGACAGTACGCTTTCTATCCCTAGATAACCAGTCGATCGACCTTCGGGTCAATTTGGTAGCAACCTCTCCGGTCCACTCTTTCTTTTTAGCTTTGTCTCTGTTCCAGGGCAGCTAGTAATGCGGATAGCTCGGCCAGCTCCTTATTTAAATATGGGCAAGACGTGGATGCTCAGTAGGAAATACAAAGGTACGGCCTCATGACAACAATGCAGGGTGCATTATTCAAGACGATTCTCCCTAGATTTTGTTGCGGCTGGACAGGATGCTGCTGCCCTCGTAATTCCTTTTTGTGTACCCTGTAGAGGGAATGCAAACTCAATAACCATGGACTTGCAGATTACTGCTTTTCCCCAGCCAAAGTGCACATTACTGCTTGCAGACGCCGCAGCTATCAAAGTACGCCCATTCGTCAAACTACGTTCAATCAGACGCATTCAAGTTTGGTTCGTAGGAGGTCATGGCCTCTCGTTTCAAATTTCCAAAGCCCGTGGATCAGTATGCCATATTGAGAATGTTTGGGCCAAACGTCATAGCTTCGGAAGGAGAAGAGTGGAAGAAGTACAGGAGAATAGCCGCGCCGGCATTCTCAGAGGTGAGCCCTGGTCACCTTTCGTCGCCTGAATCTTAATACCATAACTAGAAAAACAACAAATTAGTCTGGGACGAGACCACCCTGATTATGATGGACCTGTTCGACAACGTCTGGGAAGACAGGTCTGAAATTGTTGTGGATCACTGTCTGGATGTCACCCTTCCGGTACGCCTTTTATATCTTATGCTTTGACCTTATCTCAACACCTCTGCCAGATTGCACTTTTCGTCATTGGTGTCGCAGGTAGGCTATACCCCGTTCCAACCGTTGCACTCTCATGTGCGTGGATCTAGGATTCGGGCGTCAAGTCACCTGGACCAGTGATCTCGTTGTCCCTCCTGGCCACCAAATGACTTTCAAGGATGCCCTTCGCATTTTGTCTACTAATTTGTTTGTGAAAATCCTGCTTCCAGATTGGGCAACGAACATAACGAAGCACACGAGGAAGGTCCATCAGGCATTCATTGAACTTAAGGTTTGTCATTCTTCGCTGCCCTTACTATACATGCATCATCGATGTTCGAATAGCAATACATGCTGGAAATGGTGGAAACTCGCAGGACGTCACATGAAGTAGAGGAACGCCATGACTTGTTTAGTGGCCTTCTGGATTCGTCACGAGAGGAAATGAACAATGGAGCGATGTTGAGTGATGAAGAGCTTCTTGGTAAGCACACCAATGTCGCACCGTTTCTCGTCCTTGGAAGGCCTATTTACTCGGTATTCCAGGAAATATGTTCATGTTTAATCTTGCTGGACACGAGGTAGGACAAAATACTTCTACTTAATGATGGCTCGACCACATTTTGTAGACTACGGCGCATACACTGTGCTTCTCGTTTGGGTTGTTGGCACTTTTTCCGGATGAGCAAGAGCGTTTGTATCAAAGTATCAAAGGCGTGATATCCAGCCTGAATAGAATGCCTGTACGCCCTATAGAATCTCAATTCATATAGAGCACTAATCCCTTGTAGACGTATGAAGACATGGGTCGCTTCACATACTCTTTGGCGTGAGTCCGTCGGACTGCACACTAGAACAAGACCTCTTATCCACCGCTAGAGTTTTCTACGAGACTCTTAGGTTGTTGTGAGTGCTTTTTCGACAATTGTATCATCACATGAGACTTATGTCGCGTCCATAGCTCACCAGTACGTCCAAGTGAATGTGTAACAATTCGAAGCTTACCACACCCTATGTTCACAAGGCACCGTACATCCCGAAGGTGGCTGCAGAGGATACAACGTTGACGGTGAACAATGCACATGGTGGGAAGACGACATTCCCCGTGTCGTCAGGCACAGAAATCTATGTTCATGTCCCCGGCCTGCATTACAATCGTACGACGAGTGGCCTTTTATCCCGGGGACTGGTTCTCATGGGGTCTCATAGCCCGGTACTGGAAAGATCCTCACAAGTTCATGCCAGAGAGGTTTCTTGGTGAATGGCCGAGGGATGCCTTTATTCCATTCAGTCAAGGTATCGTCTCACCTCATGCGATATATTAATCCCGACTCAAGAATACTTCGTAGGCGCTCATGCTTGCCTAGGGAGACGGTGCGAGCTATTGTGATGTGATTGAAAGTATCAGTGTCCTCACGACCAATTTTAAGGTTCTTCGAAACTGAAGGGGTAGCAATAATGACTATGCTGGTGTCAAAATATAAAATCGAGATCAAGGAGGACCCTGAATTTGCCGGAGAGACATTTGAAGAGCGTTATGCCCGTATCACGGCCTTCGACCAAGGGTTAACTACAATGTAAGTGATGTCCAGACTCCCATAGCCATCTCACGAATGCCATTCCAGACCTGTCCGTGTGCCGTTGGTATTTAAGAGGAGATGAATGTTTAGCTTTCACCTCTTGGCTACTTCCCTTCCGCTATCTCTATTCCTCACTCGTTCAGACAAGTCAAGAGGCCTTATGACCTCTATCAAACTCTCTGATAATGAATAGGGGGAACTTTGTCGCATACTGGAATTTGACCTTTAATCAAGATTCCACCGTTTGTTACTTCACCTATATTCGAATGTTGTTGTGGCCAGGTGGGGTGAACCAAGTTATGGACTCACTATCATCATGAGTTCGGATCCATGTCAGGCTCGGAATCCTGACATTGGCGGAGTAAAACTCGACACTGCAGGGAATGTTTGCTGTCAAGATGGTTACTCCTTTGTATATGAAGGAGAATCGCATGACAGGACAAATGGTTGAGGGGTTTCCCGGTGTCCGTTGTACGCGATGGCGAAAACGTAGATGAAGGTGGTAACCTGGTAGTTAGGGCCGGAACCCGAAAGTCGGACGAGCACCAAAGACACCGACAGAAGGCAGCCTTGGGTTCATAAGAGACCGCTCAGGATGGCCCGTGATAAAGTGTGATTAAGCCACAGTTTGTCCAGATGAGATACTACTGTATTGCAGCATGGAAATGGGAATGAAGCATCCAGGTCCAGATCGAGGAGGGGAAGATATATTCCATAGGTGAAGTACCCTAGTGCGGCCAATATAACTGAACAAAATAGCAGCCGAACATTTATCCATAGGGCAGGCCGAGGGATATTTTCAAAACCCGCTCATGCTCGAGGCCCTTGAGCCGTTCTCGTCTCTGGCGGGACTCTCTTCCGTGGATATGACTCCCACCTCGAAACCGGGCCGGGTGAAGCCGCTTAGTTCATTTCTGGTGTTTGGTGTTTGGTCCATCATGCATCCCGGGCGGGATCAGGCGCCTGGTCGCAATCACTTCTCTGCCAGTAGTACATTTCGCAATCAAGATTTGATATGCCTTTTGTCCGAGACTCAAAACACAACGGTGTACGAAAAGGCTAGAACGAGGAGCTTACCTAGATACCGCACAGTGGACCATACTGTACGGTAGACCTCGACAGCCTGAACCCTGGAGCCTGAGGAAGATGCCCTGCATCATGGCAAGTCAGTCCAATTCTCTTCCTTTCTCTCCCTCGTTATCTTAAATTACATCAGAACTCTGGTTTTTCTCGAACAGCCTGAGTGTTATGGGCCAGAACCAAACTTCCTACCAGGGTGATGACAGGACATGAGGACAAATTAATCATTGCGCCATGGGACCCCGTGCCCACATCCATCAGGGCCTTCGCTGATGGTTAATGACAGGTTGCCCCTCACACACTTATGAGCAGACACCGGGTCATGCCGCGTGTTATTAATAGAAGTGTGATCCACAGAATATCCCTGCGTAGGTGGTTTGACTATCACTAGTGGGGTTAATGCGGGAAATACTGGAGCGTTGCCTAGGAACAATACCTGCACACTTGGTGGCCCTCAAGATTGTCGTGGGTTTCTTGAGTGTGGGAACTACCCATACCGAACCAGACTTAACTGTGCTGGCCGTTATTTCCCCCTCAATTCCATACCCTCTACACACACTCACATTTGGCGATGCCTACAATTCTATCCCTTGTTTCATCTCTCTTAGGCCTCTTCCTCTTCCAGCTCCTATTGGGACTTCGAATGGTTGCTCGCAATGTCGGGTCAGTGTACCATCCATCCCACGATGACCAATTGATTCACCTCGGGCTATATTGGCAGCAACCTCCCTGGTCCATTCTTTCTTTTTAGTCTTTCCTCAGTTCCAGGGCAGCTTGTCATGCGAATAGTCCGGCCCGCTCCTTATTTAAACACGGGAAGTGCATGGACGCTCAGAAGGAAATACAAAGGCATGAGTGCACAATTACAATGCAGGAGAATACTATCCGAGACGCATTTATACAGACTTTGCTGCAGCCGGACAGGACGCTGCTGCCCTCGTAATCTCTTTTGTGTACCCTATTGAGGGAATACAAGCTCAAAGGCAACGGACTTACAGATTACTGCATTCCCTCAGCCGAGGTGCACGCTACTACTTGCGGATGCTGATGCTATCAAAGTACGTCCACTCGTCGAACTAAGTTATATGCCTTCAACTTTAGTTCGTAGGAGGTCACGACCTCACGTGCTAAATTTCCGAAGCCCGTGGACATTTATGCTGTATTGACAATGTTTGGTCCAAACATCATCACCTCAGAAGGAGAAGAGTGGAAGAAGTACCGGAAGATTGCCGCGCCAGCATTCTCAGAGGTAGGGCCAGGCCACCTTTTGTCACCCGAAACTGCATGCCATCACCAGAAAAACAACAAATTAGTATGGGACACAACCACCAAGATTATGATGGACCTGTTCGACAATGTCTGGGGCGATAGGTCTGAAATAGTTGTGGACCACTGCGTGGATATCACTCTTCCGGTATGATCACTGTATCTCTTGCTCTTCTCTTATCTCAAATCGCCGCTAGATTGCTCTTTTTGTCATCGGTGTCGCAGGTAGGTAGTTTATGTCCCGTCCCAATCGTTGCGGTCAGTCCCATGTGAGCGGATACTAGGATTCGGGCGTCAAGTCACATGGACTGGTGACCTCGATGTTCCTCCCGGCCACCAAATGACTTTCAACGACTCTCTTCATACATTGTCTACTAATTTATTTCTGAAGATCTTACTTCCTAATTGGGCAAATAACATGACGAAGCACACAAGGAAGGTCCATCAGGCATTCAACGAGCTGAAGGTTTGTTTTTCCAAGTTGTCCTGGCTGTGCATGTGTCATCGATTTCGTACAGCAATATATGCTGGAAATGGTAGAAGCGCGCAGGCAGTCGAATGATGCAGAGGAACGTCATGACCTACTTAGTAGCCTTCTTAATGCGTCACAAGAGGAGGTGGACGATGGGGCGGCGTTGAGTGTCGAAGAACTTATCGGTAGGTACTCCAACGTCGCACCGTTTTTTCATTCTAGGAAAGCATCTTTACTCGCTACCCCAGGAAACATGTTTATCTTTAATCTTGCTGGACATGAGGTTGGACCACCTCCTTCGACCAGATGGTTGCCGAAACTGCGTTCTGTAGACCACAGCGCATACACTATGCTTCTCATTTGGGTTGTTGGCGCTCTTTCCGGATGAACAAGATCGTTTGTATCAAAACATCAAAGGCGTAATGTCCAAGCTGAATAGGACACCTGTACGCATTATAGCATTTCAATTTGTGTAGAGCACTAATCCCCCCCCATCGTAGACATACGAAGACATGGGTCGCTTCACATACTCTTTGGCGTGAGTTCGTTGGACTGTCCATAGAACGGGCATTCTTATCCACAGGCAGCGTTTTCTATGAGACCCTCAGGTTGTTGTGAGTGCATGCTGACACCTTATTGTCGCTGCATAACGTACATAACGTCCACAGCCCCCCAGTATGTTCTAATGAATGCGTAATGAGCCGAAGCCGACTAAGCCCTATATCGATTAGTCACCATACCTTCCCAAGACGGCGATGGAAGATACAACCCTGACGGTGAGCAATGCTGATGGCAGAAAGACCACATTCCCGGTCTCGTCAGGAACAGATATCTATATTCATATTCCCGGCTTGCATTACAATCGTACGCCGAGTGGCATTTTATCCCAGGGACTGCTTCTCATGAAGTCTCTTAGCGCGATACTGGAAGGACCCTCACAAGTTCATGCCAGAGAGGTTTCTTGGTGAATGGCCGAGGGACGCCTTCATTCCATTTAGTCTAGGTATCGACTTGCCTCACTGTGGTATATTAATCATGGCTCAAGAACACTTTTGCAGGCGCTCGGGCTTGTCTGGGAAGACGGTGCAGGTTCTCACGATGTATTTGAGATCAACTTCCTCACGGGTAATTTTTAGGTTCTTCGAAACTGAAGGGATAGCGGTGATGACCACGCTGGTGTCAAGATATAAAATCGAGATCAAGGACGAGCCTGAATTTGCTGATGAAACGTTCGAAGAGCGCTATGCTCGTATAACGGATTTCGATATTGGTTTAACTACATTGTAAGTGATGTCCCCTTTCCCGTAGCCATCTCACGCATACCTTCCAGTCCTATCCGCATGCCCTTAGTATTTAGGAGGAGATAACTATTCGGCGTAATTACCTCCCTTCCGCTTTTTCCATGTGCCTCTACCTAAATCACTGTGTAACAACCGAGTCATCCATTCAGACTTGCTAGGGAGGTCCTTTAGAGTAAATCCAGTTCTTCTGAAAAACGATAAGGAAAAGTTGTTGCGAGCTGAGGATCGGAAATTAATCTCAATTCTATACTTACCCCTTTGCCAAGTGGATTTGAATAATACCGTGGCCTTCCGATACTACAGTCTGTCTGTATCGTTTCGACCACTTCTATTAACTCTCCAGTGTTCATCTTCCTCCCGTAAACACGATCTCGCTGCTGAATGACCAATGCCTTACTTGGGGCCTTCAGTTTGTCATGCCTAAACTGTAGTTCATCATCAGGTTTTCCGGTCTCTGTGCTAATAGGAGAGCTGCCACAAACCATTTCAAGGGCTTTGCACTTCGGTGATACATACCGTCAGAGAGCATTCCGAAACGACAAACGACGGAGAAATGTGCAATAGTAACACTGGCATATGGCATAAGCTTATGAGTGAGACTTACCCTCACGTGATCCCGCACTGTGGATTGATTGGCGGGCCGAGCACGCGCTTAGCGCAAATGACCGACATAATTCACGCCCATGAGCTGCTCCAGGACAATATGTCTCAGCGTCCTACATTTCCTCGCTCCCACCTCCTCATTCTCGGGCCAAACTCTATAAAATCCCTTCTTCCAATCACTCCTATCTCCCAAGCAGAGACCCTCCTCGAAGCCCATCGAATAGAAGACGTCATTCAACTCGCGGACCAACAACGGAAGAAAGTCCAAAGCAGACTCGTCCTGGATCCCAA
>Ga0307512_10003345_pt1 | contig 18791 bp, 23 predicted proteins | sample 14_EM_MG_FD_200267 | JGI IMG/M metagenome (GOLD analysis project Ga0307512, IMG submission 200267) | Populus trichocarpa ectomycorrhiza microbial communities from riparian zone in the Pacific Northwest, United States - 14_EM | ecosystem: Host-associated > Plants > Roots > Unclassified | place... | reverse complement strand
CCGGTGACCCCCCCCCCCCCCGCCAGCGTACTTGTACGTCCGAATAAGAGGTCCGAATCTGAGTGTGCCTCTAACTTCCCGCGTTTAACCTGCTTCAAGGTTGTGTGTGCGTCGTCCGTCCACCTCGAATGGCCCCTGAATCCTAGTTTTTCCCACTTCTGCTTGCCGCTGCCCGAGTTCGTAATCCTTTACAAACAACATTGAGGTCATAACGAGCTAAAGAGTCTGTCTGTATATACGAGCGACTCAAGGAGGCTGAGGTCCAGCAAAGGGAGGAGGAGGTTGCCCGTAGGGAAGGAGATATAAGAAAGAAGGAAGGCCAAGTCAAGGCACTCGAGGCGGAAGCACGGAATAGACACGCCGAGGTACGTCGCCTGGAGGAGAAGGTACGACAGTCTTTATAGGAGGCTGAACGCCGCGAGGCAAGCGCACGCCGAGCAGAAGCCTCTGCCAAGACGCGTGAGGAGCTGCAACGCAACCTCCCCGAGACGAACCACCAACACAACAGGCAACGTCGCGCACCACAGCACGAGGCCGAGCTGCGGACCAACAGACAGATATCTAAAATGGCGAGGAACAGCTGCAGGAGAAGGAGGCACCTCCAGATTCGCGAAGCAGAGGTCCAGAAGATGCTCCGTGCCATGGATGAAAGAAGAGAGGCCATGACTTTCAAGTTCCAAGCAGATGGCCTCCAACAACAATCAACCGCTATGAGAGAGCGGGAGGAGAATTTGCGTCGACGGGAAGCAACACTGACGCAACAAATGGCGGTCGAGAAGCAACGGTGCTGCCAGAGGTCGGGAGGGTGACTTACTTTCGCTGGCCTCGACGATCGGAAATTCCTCTGGGCATACTAACGTGGGCCATTCCTCCAAGAGCATCAGGAAGTTGGAAGATCCGGGGAATTACAGTAATGATCTGGAGGGTGACTTATCTTCGCTGGCCTCGACGATCAGGAATCCCTCCAGGCACGCTAACGTAGACCATTCCTCCAAGAGCGTCACGAAGTTGAAAGACCGGGGGAGTCACAGTAATGAAGAGCAACATGGATTAATCGAGTTTTCTTGTGTTCTCAGATGTCAGGATATTGTAGGGTATGGTCTCTCTCCTTTTTTCTACGGCTGTGTTTGTAAAGAAGAGAACGACGTTGTCCTGAAAATCATACTTATCTTTCGTGGCACCTTACTAAAGCAGAAACGCGGAACGCCATGGTCTTATTACGATCAAGTTTTGACCTCCCATGGAACCGCTGATCCAAAATCATGCCAGACGTGATTGGAGTGACCTGTATGTTTCTGGTCACGGATATCTTCCATTGTTGTGAACACTTGATTGCTTGACTGGCCGTTCCACGCTGCCAGGTTGAGGTTGGTTCTACTCCCCACTGCAATCGCGTGAACCTTCTTACCAACCTCATATATGACTCAGCTCAACCAAGAATTGATTGGTGCATGCCATCTCCCCTTCTATCGCCTTGATTGGTTGGTTTGGTCTGTCCTCGGCGGATCCTCTGGTTAAAGGACGGATGCATATCGGCTCGGTTCAAGTTGATGGCGCGGTCATATGACCCTCTTTTCCGCTAATGATTCCGATTTCGGTTCCTGGATGATGTCAGGACGTAATCCTTATGTCATCATCAGTGACTTATCTCGCTCACTCACGACTTTACGCTTTACGACTTGACTCGCTTCGTCATGCATGCGCCAGCTCGCCCTATCGTATACTCTTTCCCAGACGTCCCAAATCTCTCCGACTCACTTGCGGAGTACATCCTCAAAGCCCAAAAGGAGTCCATCGATAAGCACGGCCGGTTCACCGTCGCCATTTCCGGAGGTTCCCTTCCGAAGACGCTCACAGCCCTTATCACGAAGCAAGATGTAAGATGGGATAAATGGCAAGTGATCGATCCCCCCCTCCCTCTACTCCGCGCACACCCTCCCTCATCGCATATCCCGTCTCTCCAGGCGCGTCTTCTACGCCGACGAACGCGTCGTGCCCCTCGACCACGAGGACTCCAACCACAAGCTCGCGCAAGATACGCTCTACTCCAAAGTGCCCATCCCGCCCAAGAACATCCACACGATCGACTATGAGTTGCAAGACGACCTCGAGGAGCTCGCGGACGCGTACGAGAAGCAGCTGATCAGGGAGTTTGCGTCAAGGAACTCGGCGCGTTTCCCCGTCTTTGACCTCATCCTGCTCGGCATCGGCCCCGACGGCCACACGGCCTCGCTCTTCCCGGGCCACGAACTCATGTCGGAGAACGACCGTTGGGTGGCGTACATCGAGGACTCGCCCAAGCCGCCACCTCGCCGTGTGACGCTCACCTTCCCCGTGATCAACCATGCGGCCCGCGTCGCGTTCGTCGCCACGGGCGCGGGCAAGGTGAAGATCCTGCAGGATATCTTCGACACGCCCGAGCTCGGCTTGCCCGCTGCGCGTGTCCGGCCGGCCGCTCCTGGTCAGCTCGTGTGGTTCGTGGATGACGCGGCTTCGGCCGAGGTGAAGTTTGAGAAGAGTGAATTCAAGCTGTAGCCGGAAACGAAAGAAGGAAACGAAAAGGAGAAGTGTTCAGGCGAAGGAGGACAGTGATGTGTAGTTCTATTTTTATGTGCTTTGTCACTCGTTATTGCTCGTTCTGCGCATATGCTTGTATTTTGCTTTATTGTTAGCATTATGTACTGTTGTACACCCCGAAATTGAGTAGATTGGGCGTAGCGATGTGATGCGTTAATGCGCTCAATCGTGACTAAGATAACTCACTTGTGCGATATGCAGGTAACGTTACATTTTATATGCAGCAAAGATTGTTCGTAATGTTCACAGGATGGCCTTCATAATGCGGGAACCCGAGGCTGTTAGCTACCCACTCCAGTGTCCGTGGCCCCCACACCCATCTCCGGGAACAACGCAAGCAATACCAAATCAAATATCAGCATGAACAGATGAGCGTTACAAGCCTGCTGGTCGAATGGGTCGAGCAACGCACTCAGCGTTCGCTCACGCGTGGCTTGCGTTGGGCCTAACATCAACGGCACCAGCGGACCTGCGAATCCCGAAGACATTTTTATAATTAAAACGTAGCGTTCATTGGGAGGACGTAAAAATGAAAGGGGCCTATGACACACGCACCGGGTATCGCCTGGGCGAGGCGCCGCAGAAGTTCAGAGCGCAACACGGCTTGTTCCTCGGGCGTCGGGTCAGGGGGTGTCAGTGCCAGATAGCCATTGGGAAATAGTGAGTGTTTGGTAGCGGTCACGAGCGCTGTAATTTGGACCGGCGTAAGAACGGAGGTGTAGAGGAAGAGCGGAAGGAGGCTGGAACATTGAATTATAAAAGGGACGACGGAGAAGGTAGAAGGAGGGCGGCGTACCGGTCAAGGAAGGATGAGAACGCTGTGACAAGCGCGTCGCAGATGAACAAGAGTGCCATCCCGGCAAATCGGGTGGGCAAGGAGAACAGTTCGGCGAAGAGGAGGAGCGAGGGTCGAGCGAGATTGTGTGGGGGTGGGCGGGTTGGCAGTAGCGGTGGCGTTGGCGGGGGTGTGCCCGCATCCGGACACGAGCTGACAGAGGCAGCGACCGACTGCGACGGTGAGGGCACGCTTGGTGTCGATGGGGCTTCGGGAGTCGGCGGCGATGGCGCAGGTGTGGCTTCTGCCGGCGTGTTGGGCGAAGTGCGTGTTGGCGATTGTGGCGGTGAGGTATGCGGTGGTCGTGGGGAGTTGTGCACCTTCTTGATTGTATGGACGGTGCGCTTGTAGATATGGATTATGGAAAGCGCGGTGCTTGAGATAGCTTGGACGGCGGAGAGAAAGGAAACGATGATAGTGTGTAAGGACGGCACTGTGGAGGAATTTGCGGTAAAGCGCGAAGGGGGATCTGGGGCCTTACGGGCAGTTAGCTTAGGTGGTAGCAAGAGACTCCATCACACGTTAGGTACTTACCGTCAGAAGCTCATCTGCGGGACCAAGGAGGTCCAACAAGGTGCTATGCAAAAACCATGGTTGTGTGATGCGAGGCGCGACGTCCACACACACCGTCTTGACAATGATCTCACGGATGAGGTATCGCTCGGCTTCGGTATCCCAGTCCTCAGGAGAGAGGCATGCCTTGAGGACAATGTCGACCGCTGCACGAACGTAGACATGGTCTATCTTTCCGTCGGTCGACACGCCGACGTGCTGCTGCTGTCCATGGAACAACATGGGGAGAGAGGCGGACCCCGCAGCGGCATAGGAAGAACCAAGTTTGCGCACGGCGATGCGGTAGTCTGCACAGTGCTGCGCGAGAAGGGTAGGAAGGTCGTGATAGATGAGTGTGCTGAGGTCTGCGGCGAGTGCCCTAGCCTCGAGCGCGCGAAGGACCGACGTAAGGATGCGCGTGAGTTCGACGAGGAGCTGCTTGTCGTAACGTGTGATCTTTGTCCACCACGGGTTTATGTATGCGCGCAGGGCGAGGGCTATAAGATCGTAGAGCTCCGCGTCGAGCGCTGGATAGGCCGAGGAGGTCTGAAGAAGGGGCGGAATGGGGTCGGAAGGTGAGAGGTGGGGGAAGAGAAGGCGCTTCGTTAGTGAGACATTGGGATGGCCTGGTGTGGTTAGCTTGCTGGATGACGAAGTGATTGAGGGTGCACGGCCAGAGGGCAATGGCTGCGAAGGGAGGCCTACATTGGCATTGGTGGCCATCGAGTGGTGACCGACCACTGACACATGGCACTTGTACCACACGTCCACGCATCAATAACGGTGGGACATTTAATTTATTCATCACGTCATGCCATGCCGTAACTTTTACAGAACTGTGCTCTGTGAGTGTGTTTACCCATACAGTTGGAGCTTTTGACGTCCGGCGTCCGCCCTGCGGGTTACTTATGCATTTATGTACTCAGCACAATCTCCCAACTTGACAACGCGGGAAATTCGGGACGAACGTGCTTCACAACCATACTTGGGATCAAACCTAAGCGAGAATTTCTCGATATGCTGGCCTGACTGGACCTGTCAAAAAGGTGCAAATATAACTGGGCGCTGTACGGCGTCCCTGAGGAAACGGATTGTCGTTCCATAACAGGCCCCCGAACCACCGGCCTGCTTCGACCACTCTTTGACCGTGAGGCTGAACGGTTCTTGCACGTACTCTTGAGAGAGGGGAGGGAAAGGTGAGACCACCTCTAATTATATTTCCACGTGCCGAACACCTTTCTCACCGCTGTTCATTCCCCACTACACTAGTTTCCGCCTTCCATACCTTAACCTTCTGCGCTTCGACTTCGTGCCAACGTACCTTTGTTCTGAGTTCAATGCAATAGCACGCTCCTTCAACCTTCCGCTCTTTTTCCACCTCGACATGCGCCGGTACAACAACGACCCAGATTTTTCCACCCCCTCACTAGCAACAATCGCTCGTCGCTCCCTTCGTCATTACCCCCGAGGCACGACAGGCCTAAGACTCCGTCATACAACCGTGGTCATCATTGCCGTCTCCGCCTCAGTTGGCGGTTTTCTTCTCGTTCTCGTCTTTTGGCGTATCCTTTCCCGTCGGTCAGCCCGCTCCAGGAGTGCGCCTTTTCCACAGAGACAAGCCCTGGTACACCAGAGGGAGCGTCAACTCGTGGCATTCACCGAACATCAGAATGCGAGCGTCCCAAAGATAATACCAGATGACGATAGCAGACCGCCTTCGGTACTGTGTGTCGGTGATTCGCTTGGAGATACTTCAAATGCTACTTCCTCTTCCAACCCTGAGGTAGATGGAAGAATTGGAGCCGCCCTACCCCCTTCCTATGAGGACAATCTTCACCCCCCAACACCACCTTTTTTGACCTCACATACACCTCCCAACGCCTCATCCACGTCTCTCCCTGTATCACATGGTCGTTCTACTCCATCTTCGGACGGTACCCTTCCGCGCACCGCAATCTCTCCATCTCCCAACCAGTCCTCAAAACGCGTTGCCAACCGCTCAGGATCACACCGTCGACCGGTCTCGATGGTCTCAATTGGTACATCACAAACTATCATGACTGTTCGAAGTCGGCCAAGCATACGTGCTGCCCCACACGCACGCCACAGCAACATACAAATTGTGCTACCCGCTCCTCTGGCGCCCAGCCTCTACGAACGCCCCGCCAGTGAGGAACCACGGATGCACAGACCGTCCATGGTCGAGGGTACGTATACGGATAGCTGGCGAACCAGCCTGGTCGATACATGGATCTCACTCGGTCAGCACGACGTGCCGGAGCCAGAACCCATGGAAGGGCAATGTAGTCACGACAGCATGGAACGACGGAGCCGGAGGCTGACGCGAAGTACGTGTGTCGCTCTTTTGATAATGCTTTACGCCTAAATCCTTTGTTTCTGAAGGGGGACCATCTCCCACGTCCGGTCGGCCTCGGAGTGCATCCAATCCATCACCCCGCCACTCTCGCTCTTCGGACCCTTCTCTAGATGGCCATTCCAAAGATGCCCATCCTCCAGTGCCGCGCGTACCTTCGAAGTATGGGACACTTGCTAGATAGCACGATGGCGCTCCCTCCAACCCCCGAGAGCAGAGAGCGTCATGGAATCCACCTCCGTCATTTCCCGGCTCCCGTAAACCACGACCGTAGTGTTCCTTCACGGATACAAGCACTGCGGCCTGTTTTATTACTATACCCTGTACCGTATGCTCTGTTAAGTCCGGAAGAAAAATGCTGGGATGCCCCAATCTACGAAACGTCCGAATTGGTTGAATAAAATTAACCAAAAACGGTTGGCGCGGGCCGGGTGACGTTTGTTCCGCTGCAGTTTTGCCGGGCTCTCGTTGTTCCGATGGTCCGCATATCATATTGACTTTGTCGAGCGAGCTCATATCACCCCGACTTCCTTCATGGCTATCTCACTTCATCGTTTTCAGTCTCATCTCTGGCGAGCCCGAGGGCAGTCATACGTTCCTGCAGTAACTGGAGCACGATGGATGTCGAGTCCTCAGAGCCCACTGCCTGACATAGAGGTCAATGCAGCCCTCTATATTTTTTCTCGCTTTGTATATCGCGTCCTCATGTCTGTCCCCGCACGTAGCATAGTAGGCTAGAAATTCAAAAGACCTCCACGCCGAAGGAATTGCCTGAACTGAAAACCTTGAAGTTTGGTCACAAGTTTGTAGGTTCACTCGTTTCGCTCTGTCGCGCTGGCAGTCACCCGACTACTTTTATCAGACCGATCACATGTTGTTGATACCATGGAAGGCCTCCCAGGGGTGGGGCACACCTGAGATTAAACCTTGTATGTCACCACGTTTAAATGCGTCTCGCCTTTGCATTGATATTTTTTTCTTTGAAATCAAGATGGACCTTTGTCGCTTGACCCTAGCTCGACTGTGTTACATTATGCCCAGTGCGTCTTCGAAGGACTTAAAGCATATAGGAACAAGAACGGAAAGGTCACCATCTTCCGTCCCGAGTTGAACATGAAACGTATGAATTCGAGTGCTCAGAGACTTGCTCTACCAGTAAGTTCCGTGCACGAGGTTTGGCGTCATGAGCTGTTGACATGTGACGGTTCAAAAGATGTTTAATGGCACAGGCCTTCTCGACCTGATCAAGGAACTCGTTCGACTAGATCGTCATTGGATACCCCAGGAGGATGGTCACAGCTTATACATCCGTCCTGTAATGAGTGCGTTTCTTGGTATCCTGATACTTTCGCACGTACTCATCGGCACTTCCTCCATCTGCTACTGTTCAGTTGGTACACAAACTACCGTTGGCATTTCACCTCCCGATTCCGCTCTCCTGTTTGTTATCTGCAGCCCAGTTGGGCCATACTACCCGGACGGATTCAAGCCAGTGGCTTTGCACGGCACAAGTGATTTAGTACGCGCATTCCCTGGAGGTCAGTTCAGAGTGTGGATGGTGTTATACACCTCTTTTTTTTCGTTGACCATGTGCCCGTTTGATTAGGAACGGGGGCATATAAAATCGGTGCCAACTACGCCCCTGGCGTTTTCGCGCAGAAACAGGCGGCCAAGATGGGTTACGTCCAGAATCTCTGGCTTCATGGTCCCGAACACCATCTAACTGAGGTAAGTACATACGTGCACCGCGCTCATTCTCCTTGTGATAGCCCGTGGAACTGACGCCGTGGACGATACAATAGGTCGGCACGATGAACCTCTTTGTCGTCTTCAGACAGGGAGATGGGACGCTCGAGCTTGTGACTCCTCCGCTAGACGGGATGATACTTCCGGGCGTGACACGCGACTCGGTGCTGTCACTAGCGCGCGGAAATGCTGCGGGCACGCTGCGCATCCCCAATTTGACGACGAAGCTAGTCGTCTCTGAACGCGGAGTGACTATGAAAGAGGTCTCCGAGGCAGCGCAGTCCGGTCGTCTCGTGGAAATGTTTGGCGCTGGTGAGTCACTGTTTTCTCACTTCTACACCAGTGTTCGCGTAACCGAGGCTCACTCGACTCGATCTAGGTACGGCTGCCATTGTCAGCCCCGTAAATAAGATTGGGTATCAGGGCCAGGACATAGACATCCCCGTCGAGGAAGATGGAATGGGACCCGTGTCGCGGCCTCTCTGGACTGAATTGGTGGGGCGGCAGACGGGCGAGATTGAGAGCGATTGGAGTGTGGTCGTGTGTGAAGGTGAGAAGGGACGGTGATGCGGCCGATTTAGAGATTTTTGGGATATCTACGGGGAGATATATTAAAGCTCTTGATATGTGGAATTTTCAACGTGACTCAATCATGGGACTTTTATTAAGCGCTCACCACTATCACAAAACTCAACCAGGATCAGTTCAGCCGAAGCTTAAAACTCCTTTCTCTCCCCCTCCTTCCCAAGCCAAGAATTTATCCAGTACCATCGGTCCCGTGAAAGCTGTGCAAGATGTCCTCCACCCAACAGCCAACCGACACAGTTGAAAGGTACAGTGCTGGATCCATTGAACTCTCCCTCCTGAATCCAAAGATCTGATCTTCGTCTCTACTAGCTCCGCGCCAACGACCGCCCCCGATTCGTTCGTCGTCTAGCCTCTTCTACGCCTCCTTTGCCATGCCGTACTCACTCGCACATTGAACTTTTTAGTAGCGACCCTGCTCCCGAGCCGTACGTCGGCCACACCTCCTGCAATGACCTGACCGCCTTACAGTGACCGTCGTCCTCCTCCAGCACCGCACCCCCTTTCCGCCCCAAGGGCCCACCTTCCAAGCCCGCCGTTGGCAAGTAGGCGTCCGAGTGCGTTGCGTTGATGAATAGTGTGCCCTTTCTGAAGATATCCGCCGTCGACTTGAACTGAATACCTTTTCGATCAGATGTGCTGTGGTGATCGTCGAGTTTGTACGAAAAACATTCCGTAGTAGCTCTGTTGTTGTTCTTTACTCCCCCTTGACTTGTCTTGTGCCTGCGCCATACAGTGATGCTGTTTTAGTCAAGTGAATTCTCATGGCAAAGTCTTTATCGGGTCATCAAAATCATCGATCATCGATCTATTATCGAATGACGTTGTCAAATCGGGTAATTTGAGTTTTGAGTCAAAATCAGTATCAAACAAAAGGTATACATTCAATCGATTTCAGAAATCCCCCGAGAAATCCCCCGAGAATACGAATGAGGTCAAATTCCTTTGACGTTCATACGACAACAAAGCGAGAATGGTATCAAATCTTATCAATTCGTACAAATTACTTGGAGCTCGCCGCGACGAAATCCGCCACAGGGGCATCTCTCACCTTCGCTCTAGAAACCTGAGAAGAGTTGAATCCGGAAAAAGGCGGATATGAAGGGCCTGCGTAGGGCTTGGAGCATCATCGGAACAGGAGCGGAAAGATCGCCTTCTTCCGCTTTGGGTTGCACATCATGCAGCACATGGTGCGTATGAATTTGAGTACTCTGTGCTCTTGCTTTGCCAGCAAGTTTATTGCACGAGTTTCGACGTGTGAGTCCTGAAGGCCTGAAGCCCGAGGTTGGATGTTGACCGGTTGACCATTCAAAAGGCATGCTCAACTGAATGGCACCGTGTTCCTCGATCATCCTCCTCCTTGATGGGGAAAGATGGAACGTGCCCGGTGTCGCGGCCGATCTGGACTGAATCGGTGGGTCCACAGAGCAGACGGCCAGGGCCAGGTGATCTTGCCACATACTACGGCGTGCAGGGTAGGGTAGAACTCTTTACAGTATGTAACATGGACACAAAAGTCATTTCGAGTGACTCAGCCGTGCGACTTGTTTCTACGCCCAACCCTGGACCTGTCACAAAACTCAGCGGGGGGTCAGTTCAGACGAACGTTAACCCGTCCCCCCTTCCCCCGCCTCGGACCCATACCGTCGGTACCGTGAAAGCTGTGCAAAATGTCCCCTCCCCAACAGTCACCCGAGAGAACCGAAAGGTACGAGTGCTGTATTCTGACCCCGGAAACCAACGATCTGATCTTGGTCCTGACTAGCGCTAGCAGAGTGGCGGCGCCTGCCGCATCCGATGTGTTCGTCTCTCTTCCGCAGTTTGTTTCGCTGTACTCAAGCGTACTCCAGTCCACCTCCTTTCCGCCCCAGAGGTCCGGGTACCAAGCCTGCCAGTGGTATCCCCAAAGGCAATAGTCTCGGCCCCACAAGCGGGCCTGTTAGTGGCCCCAAAGTCAAGAAGTAGCCGTCTGAGTGGGTTGCTGAGTGGTAGGTGTCTGTTCCCCTTCTGAGTACGTCCCCTTTTGACCCAAACCGAGAGTACCATTCCAAGCAGGTTGCCATTCGAGTCGCTGTCGCAGAATTTGTACGAAAAATGCTGTAGCAGCGTTTGTTCTTTCGTATTGCCCCCTTGTATGTAAACCGCTTTTCTTCCGCCTGCGCCATACAGATACGGTGGTCCTATTCGTCAAGTGAAGGGGTTATCATCGTGACATGTCGGTTATGACGTGTTGGTGCTGGAATAGGAGTGGTCTGGAATGGCCCCGTGGGGTCATGTGGGGGAATAAGGTCTATATTTAACCACCATTCACAAAGCTCTGGACACAGAAGTCGCCTGCCGGTGTGTTCAGAATAAGAACCGTGACTCCTGTGAAAATGATATGACAAAGTGGGTTGCGCCGAGAAGGAAGAGATAAAGAATCGGATAAGCATGGATAAGATTTAGTGTTTCCTGTGTTTCCGTGCAATTTCCGTGCAAAACATGTGGATTTTGAACGTGACTCGATCATGGCCCCCGTTTGAGCGCCCAAGGTTATCACAAAACTCAGCGGGAGATCAGTTCAGCTGAAGCTTAAACTCCTTTCACCCTGCCTCCCCGAGAACCTACACAGTACCATTGGTGCGGTAAGAGCTGTGCAAGATGTCCTCTACCCAGCAGTCATCCGACATAACTGAGAAGTACTTTAAATAATCTACTCTGCCTCCGTGGACCCAAAGATCTGATCTTCGTCCATACTCCTAATAGTTCCGTGCCAGCCGCAGCACCGACTGGAGCATCCGATCTGTTCGTTTAACATTTCATCTTATTTTTTTCTCTGGCATGCTTACTGGACTTTACTTCAGTGCCGAGTCAGACACTTCTGTTATTGAATCGTGCGTCGGGCACACCTCGCACGATGACTTGACCGCTTTACAGTGTCGGTGATCGTCGTCTAGCACACCACCTTTTCGCCCCAAGGGCAGGCCTAGCGGGCCTTCTAGTGGTGCCAAACCCCCTCCAAAAAACCCCCCTCCAAAACCGTGACTCCCCGCCGACTGCGCCGCTGAATGGTATGTGTCTGCTCCCCCTTCTAGAGATATCTGTGTAGACCTAAACCGATTATCTGCCATTTGAATCGGGTTGCTTTGCTTGTCGTAGAGTTTGTACGAAAAATGCTGTAGTAGCGTCACTGTACCTTTGTGCTTACCCACACCCTCACACCCGAATCGTTATCTTCCGCTTGCGCTTTACAGCAATGCTGTTGGTCAAAGTGGATCCCAAGGGGTTACCTATAATTGTCATCGCCTCATCCAGTACATCATCCTCAGGGCGAATGAGGCATAAAACTGTACAATGGGACATGCCAAGCTTCCTGTGTCTCCGAGTCTGTGCGTAGTTGTGGTGGTGGTATTTCGGAAGATGATCGATGTGGATGACGATCGATGATCTGATGTTTCTCGATCTTTCCATTTTGGGTTTGTGATATCGTCAAATACACCAGTCATTTCCCTTTTTTTTTTTTCGCGCAGACTAGCCTGCGTGCACACGCTCCATCCGTTATGGCCCTTGCTATGCCAACAAACGTCGACTTATACAAGTCTCATAACGTATCAAGTTTCCGGTCCAATGGTATGTTAGGACATTTGACTAGGTGGAGTTTCTGGCGTCACCGCCTTCATCAAAATTGCCCGTACTATTCTTAAGTAAGGCCTAGGGTGTCAGTCTGACAACGACGATAACACCACCATTTCAGGCTCTAGTGACGGGAAACTATCATGAGCGAGGTCACAACGTACGGTGGGTTTTCCCCTTCTTATCGACGTCCACGTATTTGACACAGATATCGGGTCATTCAACACAAAGTATGTGAGGAGATGGTGCAATATCGGAAACTGCCATGGGTACTGTACTCAAATGGCGTCCGCGCTGACCTTCGGCAGGTGGCAGGCAGTAAATAAATAAATAAATACATGGACATATTATTCATTACGGCACATCAAGCAACCTCAAACTTGCCACTTGGAGGTTGTGGTTGAGCAACGACACGCTTTATTTATCTGAGCTATGATATACTTGGGCAGCCACTCGCCCTTCCATACACGTACGCCTCATCTAGCAAGCCGGGTGGAGGACTACGCAGGGAGTTCAATCTTATAGAGGGTGTAAGGACGAAAACATGTATGGACCAAAAGATTACACAGCTCCCGTGCCCGAGCTAAATGGGAGCACAACAGTGCTTGGATGCAGGGGCGCGAAAGTGAAACATAAACAAAAATCAAGGAGAGGCAAGTCATGCTCGACAAGAATGATGGCTTGTGGGGAGATGTCCGACACCACGGCACTGTTCAGCAGTTGCAACCGTACGACTGTGACGCCTCAGAGTCGATCCTAATAGGATCGGGGTAATCCACGTATCTAGAAAGAAGTCTCAGCCAAACATGTCAAATACGCCTAAATATAGTTACAATTGTTCCTCGGCCTCTTGTTGCAACGCGTTCTTAGCAACCGTTTGGAAAGCCTGCTCGACATTGATAGCCTCCTTTGCGGATGTCTCGAAATAAGGGATGTTGCCCTTTGATTGGCACCACGTCATCGCGCGCTTCTGCGTTACCTGTCCGGGACGGTAAGAAGTCACGTAATGAGACACATTGGCACGACGTAGCGCACTTGTCGCTTGCTCTCTTCCACGTCAATCTTATTGCCAAGAACGACGAAGGGGAAATTCTCGGGGTCGTGAGGACTTGCTTGGATCAGGAACTCGTCTCGCCAGCTGTCCAAAGTCTCAAAAGACTTCAGGCTGTTCACGTCGTAGACCAGCACGCAACAGTCTGCGCCGCGGTAGAAAGCCACACCGAGCGACTGGAAGCGCTCCTGACCGGCAGTGTCCCATAGCTAACGCAAACGTAAGCGCGGGGAGATAGCCTCACGAGTCTCGAAATAACGAACCTGCATTGTGACCAGACGATCATCAACCATCACCTCCTTCGTAAGGCTGTCAGAAAGGATGCATAAATGCCACAAAGGATAATGGGTAGGAGGGTGGAGTCATACAAGTCGGCACCAATGGTAGCCTTGTATTGGTTGCTAAAGCGCTTGTTGACATACTGGTTCATGAGCGAAGTCTTACCGACCCTTCACAAGTGAAAAGAAACGTGATGGTGTTAGGGCGGGAGTGGAAGGATCAACGACAGGGAAACCGGAGGACTAACCCACTGTCGCCTAGAATGATAACCTGGAAAGCGGAGTTGAAGATTCAGGGATCAACTCGCATAGAAGGAAGGAAAGGAGGAAAGTACCTTGAGGAGGACGCGACCCATGGGTGGCAATGGAGAAAGTTGGTAAGAAGAATGGATGTCAGAGTGTTGACCGGTGCACAACCCGACCCTCCTCTCCTTGTGTGGGGTCGAACTCCGGGTAGAGCCGGCCGGGCTGCCGGCCGACACCGCCCAACAGGCCGGGCAAAGATATCCCAAGTTTTTTGAAAAGCGCCCAGCCAATGGGTCCATAATTGGTCGAAAAAGCGCCATACCTGCTTGAGGCCATCTCTGATTTACCTTCATGGCCGAACCTGTCTGGCAGGAACTACTCAGACTGCGCCTTGCAGAGCGCAACGCGAAGGAGTCCGCTTTTGCTCCCGTCATCGAACAATGTACGTGCACGCCTTGGTCTCATCCTCTTTATCCTTCATATTCATCGATTGCCTCCCGATACCCCAAAGATCGGCGGCTGGCACAACAAACGAAACTTTTGAAGGAGAGAAATGCTTCGTTGTTACGCGCTGTAGCGACTGTTAAGCAGAACCCCAGCAGCTCAACCGTCTTTGTCCCGGGGACAAACGAGGAGTGCGCTTTGATGAATATTTTTCGACCGTCACGCTGCTGATGTCTGTTCCGCAGGAACCCCGTCCGACAGGCCTATATCACATCTCTCGAGTCACAAATTTCCTCGCTGCGCGATGAACTAGCTACGGTGTACAAGACCCAGGGTCAGAATGCGCAGCGCCTCCTAGCCATGAATGAGACTCTCCGTGAAAAAGAGGAGCTTGCCCGCATAGAGTCCGAGGCATTACGGAAGGCGCGCGAGGACATATCACATCTGAAGAGGAAAGTAGATCAGCATGCAGAGTTGATGACGGAAAAGGATCGGACTGCGCAGGTGCGTTTACCGATATTCTGCCAAATCTTTCCATCTCACGCCCGAGCCGCAGGTCTTACATGACGAGATCAGTACTCTGCAACTCGAGCTAGGTCAAATTGAAGAAAGAAACCAGAATCTAACGCGAGACAACGCAAAATTGTTGCAGCGCTGGCTCGATGCGAAGCAAACCGAGGTCAACCGTATGAATGAGGCAAATGAATTCTACGAGGACTTGCGGACGCGACATCAATCAGCCACGAACTCAAGAGAGGCCCCGGAAGCGGGCGCAAATCCAGGCGACCATCCCGATTCTCAGGCCGCGTCGGGAAACGGGAGTGTGAATGGGGAGGAAGTCGCAGCGGGGACGAAGGATGGGACACGATTTCAGCAGGAGAAGGGCGTGAATCTGACACCGAATGGTTAATAGTGGACGATGAGTAGCAGCGCTCCTCGTGTCCTGTTGTTTTCTTACGCCGATGCTTACTCGTTAGCCCTCTTGTTATACCCACCATCATTAATTGGCTTCTTTTCTCTTGGATATCCTGTTGTGTCTTTTTATAGATCACGTGTCACGACGCGTTGCCCGTGTTTGATGTTTGTGCACGCTTTGGCCCGGCATTCGTCGAGCAAGAGAGATGTGTATATATAAGTGTCATACACCCGCCCACCCGCTAACACTTTCCAACCGCCACAACACATCCCCCCCTCATCTATTCACTTTCCCTGTCACATATTTCTAATCTTCCTTTCTCTACTTTTCTCCCATGCGTGCTACCTTACATATTTCCCTCCTCGCTGCGACTCTCTCTCCATCCTTGGTTCATTCATCCCCCATCCCATTCACGCAGAACTACAACTCATCTCCGCGCTCCTCTTCACAAGCTCTATCCGATTCAAATCGCCCTGGTGGCGTATTCTCCAGTCGCAGCACTCTAACTCACGGCGGGTCTCGTAGTTATGGTCTTGGTCTACTCGACTTGGGCTCGAGTAACGCGGGTGACGGAGGCGAGGCGAGCTCCGGCAGCTCGTATGCACAGGGGGGGTAAGTCACATGATTCCCAGCTGTGGTCGCCATTCTGGATGCGAGCCTGCCTCTGTACAGTGATTATAATGACAAGGAAGATGACCACCCAACCAACGACCATAGTGCCCCGCCTACTATTAATCTCGGGCCAATCAATCAGTCCGGCGATCAGCCTCAGCCCGAGCCCACCGGAAACGATACAGATCGGAAGCCCGGCGTGTATGATCCTGGATCACCTACTCCACCTCCAAAAGAACCCGAAGGTGACATGGATCACAATGTGGTCAACGGTGGAAGTGAGAATAAGCCTACAGACGACAACACACCACCAAAGAGTACAAACTCTGATAATACTGCTACTGCCCCACCGAAACCAGGACCCGGACCTGGGGCAGGTGAAAACAAACCGGATATCCCAATATTTCTGGGGCCGAGCAACGCTGACCCTTCTCCTGGGAGCAGCGGCCCACCATCTGACGCTCCGCAAGAGTCGGGCAATCCAGGTGACGGTGGAAAGCATAAGTACCCCGACGAAAGTCATGAGTATCCGGGGACATCCTGTGGTGATTCTTTCGGCGAGCCACTGATCAATCTTCTGTCGGGTAATGGTGGGTACGGAGGCGATGCGTCATCGGGTGTGGCTACCAGGCAAGGAACCACGTCTCTGCCTGTTCATCTCGCTAATATTTTCACGGCCTAAAGTCATGGGTATGGAGGGCATGGTAACAACTCTGCGTACAGCGGTGCTGGTGGCGACGCTTCTGGGGGGTCTGTGTATGCTGCCCCAGCCCTGATCAATATCCTGTCCGATAACGGCGGGGACGGTGGAACGGCCAAGTCTGGTGATTCATACAGGTAAAACCTCGTATCGTATACAGCTGGACTACGCTGATAGCTGATTGGGTGTTAGCAAGCGTCATGGCTCTGCTTCATACTCGGGTTCAGGGGGTAATGCGTCCGGTGGATCTGTTAAGAACCTTTGCTCCAAGCGCCGCGCTGTACCCCAAACGCCACCCGATTCTGGGGCGAGCAGTAGTGTCCCTGCCAGGTCAAGATCAGGTGGCTCTCTGTTAGCTCTGCAGAAGAAGTGGGGTGTGTCATCGCTCGCGTTGACCTATCTCCCGATTCAAACTAATTCATGCGAAGATAACGCACCCGCTGCCTATTCAGGCAAAGGAGGAAACGCTCCTGGAGGAAGTGTGGAAGGCGACCACGCTCTAATCGATGTTTGGTCAGGTCAGTAGCGCTTTATATCGTTTCCCGGGTTAGGCTGAGCTTCGCAATGCAGGAAACGGTGGTGATGGTGGCGACGCCAGCTCGGGATCCGCTTATGCATACGGACCCGGAGCGAAGGCATACTCTGGCGCAGGTGGAAATGCCGCCGGAGGGGACGTCGGCCGTCGTTCATTCATTGATCTCCGGAACAGTGCGAGAGCGCTTTATTCTCGTTTCTCCCCGAGGGGGGATCATGGCCCAACTCATCCCGGTGCGGGAAAATACCCTACAAGTGAATCGAAGCATCACGACCATGATGGCCTTGTCAACGCCTGGTCTGGTACGTTCCTCTTGGATATCATACTGTCCCAGTGAACTGGAACATTCTAAACAGGAAACGGCGGAGATGGCGGTCATGCTCAGTCTGGGGACGCCTATGCGTATGGCCGTGGAGCGTCTGCGTATTCCGGCCCTGGTGGCGACGCATCCGGGGGGTCGGTGAACGGTGGACGGTACGACAAGGCTGGGAAGCGGGGTATACAATCCTTTCATGGACGCAGAAGCAAATACTGACCGTCCTCTCCTAGATGGCAGCGAAGAAAGGAAATCCGGGGCCGAGGCCCACACTGGTGCTGGTGGGAATGCCTCGGGGGGAAGCGTAGAGGGGGAAGGCGGTCTGATCAACCTCTTCTCTGGTACGCATCGTGCGTTCGGCCTGTCAGTTATGCCTGATAACCATATGTCCAGGAAATGGCGGTGACGGTGGAGACGCTAGCTCTGGCTCTGCGTTTGCCTATGGCAAGGGCGCAAAGGCTTACTCTGGTCCTGGGGGTAATGCATCGGGTGGATCAGTCAAGGACGAAAAGAATAAAAGGCCTGGCTATGGCTATAAGTACAAGTTCGGTGGTCTAGCCGATGTCGCATCTGGTATGTATCTTTAACCCTTTTGCTGGAATCTGGCGTGATTTGAGACCTCCCTACAGGCAATGGCGGAGACGGGGGTTATGCCAACAGTGGAGATGCCACTGCGGTGTCGGATAGATGATGCATGCCTAGACCTTATCCACGTGTATTAATACGACGACGACAACAATCTATATATTTACAATGTATGACGCGTGGCACTTGACCACGGGAAAAAAACAGCTTTTCATTGTTAAAGTTAGCAGGTTCGAAACACAGAGAAGGAACAGGGGTGACCATCAAGCAGTGGGACTTTTCAGAATTTAAATAAAGGGAAACAAAGAAGAAGGGAAGGGAAAGACCACCAAGGCCGGCAGCTACGTATCAAAAATTGCAGTGGAAGCTACGCGTTGAAATTTACACAGGGATGCCACAATAAGGGATTGGACAACAGTCAGACTGGTGCAGCCGAGGCAATGCTATGAAAAATAGGAAACTATGTATCCGAGAGCAAGCAAACTAATGGCCCTGCGGCATGTCCGTGGCACCTTGCTGACCAGGCGCGCTTTGTTGCGGGTAGTATCCTATGAAAACACACCAGTTTCCATCAGTTCCAACGAACAGGGAAAACTACTTGCAGAGCACTTACCACCCCAGTAATTTGAGTAGTACGAGCTCGGGTCACCCGTCCACTGAGCCGGTGCAGCCTGGCCAACAGCACCGACATCCGCACCTGGCGCAGTCTGGCCTGCGGCGGCACCTGCGGCAGGTTGTGGCATCCCGGCGGCGGCACCGCCGGGGCTGGCGGGGTAGGCACCAAAGCCGTATTGCCCGTACGTGCCGGGTTGTGGCACACCGTACAT
>Ga0307512_10003342_pt1 | contig 18803 bp, 19 predicted proteins | sample 14_EM_MG_FD_200267 | JGI IMG/M metagenome (GOLD analysis project Ga0307512, IMG submission 200267) | Populus trichocarpa ectomycorrhiza microbial communities from riparian zone in the Pacific Northwest, United States - 14_EM | ecosystem: Host-associated > Plants > Roots > Unclassified | place... | reverse complement strand
TTGGATTCCGGCATCAAGAACGTGCTTCTATAAGGTTTCGAAAGATGCCCACTCTCCCGGTATACAGGTAGGACCCAAAAGGTCTCCATGAAGATAGATAGCAAAAGTCACTTCCCTGACAGTGGCTTGTAGTACTGTACCGGTCATGGTGGTTGGGACGCGACAGTCTGCTGACGAGCATTTTCATATGGGACGGCCGTATCTGACAGGTTTGGCGAGATGGGACATAGAAGCCGGCAATATTGTGCTCGGGCCGATTTTTGACAAAACCAAATAACGATGTTCCTATAGATCTGATCTACATGCCCATTTTCTTTGTCTCACCACCATTCCATCTCGCTTTCGTTTCGCAGCCAGCAAAATGCAATCCAGTATACATAGTATAATCCTTCTGTAGTAGAATTCCCTGGGCTGAATTTGTCCAAAATATGGCCTAGCAGGGAAGCAAGATAATAGCTTCGGATGGAATTTGCACTTTGTGGTACCTAGTTCAATTGAAGTTTGCTGACAGTACGGCTGTATGGGACAGCGGCTTTCTGACGCTGACAGATATTATGAAAATCTGGGACGGACACCCTCTGCTGACTGCTGACGTCCCAACCACCATGACCGGTACAGTACAGATTTTTTTGGGCCAATCCCACTTGTATCGAGTTCCTTGCTAACATTATCCAAGAAGAGATAGAGAGTCCGTTGACAAACAGCGCGTGTGCGTGAAACCCCGAATCCCATGAAAGAAACACTAATGTACGTTACAAATATCTTGGTTACGTTTGGCCTTAATGAGTCAACACCATCGGGATTCACTTAGTTCAACCATGAAGAATAGGGCCAGAATATACTGCTAATAAACCAAGAAAAAATACAAAACAATTGAAAAGAAGAGATCAGAAACTGCTCTCATGTTTGGCAATTCAAGACTACCCTCTCAGTCCATTCAAGTCCCGATCTGACAGGTATGACAAATGATTCTTCGGTGGCTTCGTAAAACTCGATCTCCTCTTTGTCCTCTTTCATCGTAAAGTCAACCACATTGTCTTCGACAGCTACCCATGTAGGATCCGTGAGTAAAATAAGAGTTGGCGGATCAAAGTTGTCATCCCAGGGGAGAATGTATGCGTATTCGTTGCGATCGCCATCGAAGTAAGGATAAAAGTGGATCTGACGCTCCCTTGATGACGCTGGTAGATAGATCCGATTGTCTGAGTGCAGGGTCCTGCAACAGGTGACCTCCACAGAAGACGCAAGCGGTATTCGAATGACGCTGAGCTGAAGGTTACTGAAAGTTACAAAAACGTCATCGTTGGTCCAGGTGAAAGTATGCGAGAGGGAATTGCCAGACGCATGCTTGGGTCGTGATAGCATCCAGGCCACTGACGAAGATGATGAAGCAGCTTTTCCGTGTAGTAGCTCATTGCGATTGTTTTGCGAAGCAAGTTCTTGCCTCACAACACGTACTGCTCCACTGGAACAGTTCCCTGAACTGCAGTAGACAGCTGCGTAGTGCAGATACACCCCGCAAGGCGAGAAACGAACCTCTGTTGTGCTTCAATTAGGACGATGCATGGTTGAAGTGCACGGCCGTAACTCACCGCACGATATTATCTGTTCTCCTTCTGAGGCAACTGTCAAACGCTCCATGAGCTGACTTTTATAGTCCATCAAAATGATCGTCACGGAACCACAATACCATGCAACCAATGGTCGAGATTGGTGTAAAACAGGGGCAGTAGAACGTAATACTCCATTCTGCTGCTCGTGGATTGGTTCGGTAACGTGACATCGTGTGTTCAGCTTCTTGGTATCGAAAACGGCTAACTTGTGGCAGAACATAGGCGGATGACGACTTAACCAGTCTTCGTGTTTCTTTCCCTTCCGTTTTTCTCTCTCTTCATTTGGAGTTGATTCCTCGTCATCATCCTCATCATCCTCATCTTCATCATCCTCATCTTCATCCTCATCATCTATATCGGCAGTGCCTCCCATTCTACGCCCTGTAACCTGAAAGTACAAATCTTCGGCATCGGAATCGTCACTGCCAAGCGAAATGCTGAGGTTGTCAGCAAGGTCAGCCATGTGGCTAGGGCAGTCGGCAATGCCTCTCGCGGACCCGCAAGTCCAACTGCTTCCAACGGCAACTATATGGCCTGAGTTTGCGAGGCGAACTACTGGTTGCCTTGAGGATACATGGGAAGGGCGAGTGTAAGGGTTGAGAAGTTTGCGAATATAGTCTGCAAGAGCTGAATTGCGTATTCTCTGGCCGATAGAGAGTTTCGATTCGATTCCGAACCAACAGATGCGACCGTCAATCAGTAAACATATCGCTCCAGAGCATCCCGAAACGAGTGGAGAGGAACCAGGCATCTGTATTCCCGAATCATGCTCTGGGCACAGAATGTATCGTTCAACCGAAGTGGCGTGTCTGGAATTGACAGGGAAAGCCTTCCGGTATGTGACCTCAGGGGAAGTAGTATCCTTTAGATTCCAACGTGTGACTAAAAGGGTGGTTTCTGGTGAGGAGCTTGAAAGGCTGTCAGTACCTCTCTGCCGGTTCGAGGGTAATGCATGTACGAGACTTACTTTTCACGAGGCTTTTGTATACAGCTTGCAATACCAATCGCCTCTCCAGATCTCATGCAGAGTATCCGTCGCGTAGGAACAGGCGGTGATCCCATCGCTGGCACAAAACCGTTGATGCCCTCAATCTCTCGCAGTTTCGTCCCAAGCATGACCGAGACTGATTCTTCTCCGGCGATACCACCACAGAACTCGCGATCGCCAATGACGCCAAAGATGCATCCAGTAAGATGACCAGGATGACTTCGCAGATAGTAGCCCCATTCCTTCACAAAGCAATGGAAAGTATATGCGGCAGACCGTCCATTATCGTTGTGATCTGCAAACCATCCGGGTAGAGGATCCCCAAACCTAATATCAATGTCGAACAGCGAGATGAATTGCGCGAAATGGTACGGGGCGTATAGACTCTGTATCTGGATGCAAATGCGGAAGTTTTTGGATTTCCAAAATTCGTAGACCTCGTCGAAAACTCGGTCCCGATCTTCCTCCAAATATTCCAGATGCTTATACCAGAATATCGCTCCGTATTTGAGGAAAGGGTATTTTTTGTGAAATCGCTCATCCTTCAACTCCACGGCAGTCTTGGGTGTTTTAAAAGCGGGCTGGGTAAGATACGTTAAGCAAATCTCCCCAAGCTTCGCGTTCCCTGTTTTTTCTGTGTAGAAGTCTGGGTTTGTGGTAAGGTAGTCTTTGACCTTGGAGTGGGCGAGGAAGAACGTGCGGTCATCGCCTGTGGAGAATGATTCTACGAAAGGACTGCAAAGACAATTCAGCGTTCCCACGTTTGGCCTGTACAGCGCAGGCACGATAGACGTCGGGTTCTTGCTCGTGCGAGAATGGTATGTTTGAATCGCATCTTCGATCTCCGATAGTTTGAGCGGCTTTTGAGCGAACGCGACTAGAAGAAGAAGAAAACTATGATAGCAAGATGTTAGTGTAGCACGATAATTCTTTCAAATTTTAATGCAGCTTACTCAACACACTTATTTCCTGACTGGGTGTCTTTCAGCTTATTGTAGGCATCGTCATAAAGGCTTGTAAGACCTTCATAGCCTCTTTCCCAGTCTTGATCGAGGACGTCCAGAATCTCTGCCGGAGACGTTTTACGCTTTATCTCTTCAACCAGGAGTCTGGCATAAAGAAAGCATCCCTCAGACCTACTCGCAATCTCGCCGACAAACTTTTTCACATCAATGCTTCGTGCAGTGGAAAGAAAGTTGGAGAGCTCCTCTGATACAAAGGCATAGATATCGCCGTCCATCTTTGAGGATCTGCGATCAGATCGGAGGCGGAAAAACTCCATATCTGGAAACCATTTTTGGTTGCTGAACGCGTCGCTGAACACCTTTTCCTCTCTGCAACTAAAGACCCATTTGATTTTGCGAATCGAGCCGGGAGAATATTGACAAAGAGTCTTCAAATTATTGAGCAGATCCTCACGTTTCGGCTTTAATAACTCGTCCAAGCCATCAATGACGATGAAAACTTCAGCGAGGCTCCCTAGAAGTACTCTTATCAGATCTAATAAGTCTTTCTTGTGGCTTTCCGGGTCCAGTTGTGTTCCCGCTGGCCTCCAATCCTTGTAGATTTGGAGAACATCGCTGGTAATACATTGTTGCATTTTCAATAATTGGCCTGCGAGGCTGCTGAGTATCGAAGGGTTCTTCTGAAGTTTGCAGAAGAAAAACGCTACATTACCGGGCTGACCCTTTTTCCGACGATTCTCACGCCATGATGTGATGAGCTTGGAACAAAGCGTGGATTTTCCAGCTCCAATGCTTCCACTAATCCACAGGACGGAGCAAGACTTTTTAAACCATCGCTGGTACGTCTCATCGGCAAACACCCACTCTAAGGTATTAGGATGGCAATTATTCACAGCACGGTCCAGCTCACTTTCCATATCAGGTTGAGTTGTTGCATACCCTAGAAACTTTAGAAGACCTTGCTTTGTTTCTTCCTCGGCATTTCGTCTTCTTTCATTCGTCTCTTGGCTTGCGGCTTCTTTTTGTGGCAACATCTCGTTAGAGATAGTTTAAATTTGGGTGAATTGGAAAAACATGTACATATGGCTAACAACCTTTCTTTTTCTGAACCTGTCTAACCCATGCACTGAGTTGTAACGAAACAGCCCTATATCCTGGCTCCCACTTATCTGAAAACTTCGTCATGCCCACGTGATCCGCAGCAATACCCTTGAATGGGCGACCTTTAATGATAGCGGATTCATCTGGAACGATCTGACAAGGGCAGCAGGAGTTAGACAATTTCTCAGGAGCAATAACGTGAATGACAATATACCTTCCCTATAATACCGTGGTATTCGAACTCTTCAAAGTAACTGCAGACTTCCACTCTGCCACTCAGTGGAGATACGGCAGTTTCAAGGTAGTGATGAAAATTGTTCTCGATGTTGAATAGAATCTCCGAATCACGCGCCATGGCCTCTAGTAGCCTGGGATTGTTGTTGAGTGGCTTCACCAGGAGACGAAGAGCGTGTGCGTATTCTGCCTTTGAGCTTCCGCTATGGGGAGTTCCGAAGAATGCAATAGCATAAGTGGCTTTCGAAACCTGGGATGCTTCTTCAGATCTCAGGAAGCTCACAACCTTTTCCTCTATTAGCATAGCTCCACAGTTTGCAACGAAGGTGTCCAACGCTTTCCACCAGAAGCCCTCCCAGACTGTGGCAAACGAATATCAACGGTCGATCAGCCTGAGGATAGGTCAGTTGAACTGCAAAGAAACGCGTGGATTAAGGAGTAGCAGACTGTGTCGTCAGCATTTCGAAATAACGCTAGCTCATATGCCAATCCTTCTGCATGTTTCGTGAGTGTGTTCTGGCTAACCCCGCCCCTGATTTTTGCTATCGCGGAGTTGTATCCGTATGTCATGACGCGAGCTGACGGGATGTCCTCCTGTAGTAATCTCAAGGGCCAAAACGACCCAGGCTTCGCTGACCACGTCCCGAGAGCATCACCTGTCAACCCATGGACGAAGACAAAGCTGAATGTTATCAGTACCAGTCTACTTGTGAAGTTAGAAAGATTAGGGCAACAGACTCAACGATTTTTTCTACTCCTTTATCATCATTCCACTCTCTAAGCCCATCAGTATCCTCCACCCTATGGGTAAACGGTGGTCAGCGGAGACAAAAAGCTCTGTAATGTGACCGATAAATTCCACTTACTGCTCTTCCGCTTTTTCAACAGGAGCTAGCACGCTGGGCTCTGCGACCGCGGGATTCTTATTCGTGTGGAACAACCTAGAAAACATGTCGTTTTCTCTTTGAATTCGTTCGTATGTATACAGAGGGGAAGTATGCTGGAAGATGTCGCCCGTGAGTGTATACGCACCCTATATGTGCTTTCCTGTGAACCGTCGTAAGCCTTGTAGAGCAATATTCGTAGAGAAGTTCCAATCTATGTTTGAGGATGGGCGACAGTCCACTCAGCTGCCTAATGGTGGCAAAATGCAAACGGTAAAACACAGTCGATTGGAATGTGCGCAGTACGAGTGCGCATGCTTGAGCTGAAGGAAAGGCTGGATCGTTGCAAAAGCAAATGAGAGCGCTGTCCTTCGTGCACAACCACATAACTTAAGAATTGATCTGCATTGAAGCATTGCCAAATCAATCCTTTAGCTGCGAGGACTAAAATGGGAGGAGCCTATGAGCCTGGATATGATAAAGCCTTAGGTAGATGGTGCATTGTTGTGTGATTGTGTGTCGGTTGTGGCACACTCTTACTCGCCGAAGGGTATAGATGTACGAGTGTATGCCATGCTCTCAACATTTAACTCGAGATCCAAAGGCCAACTCATGTGCTTTTACAACATTCCAACTTGCAGCAGCCATCCTAGCGCCAGCACACATGCACGTCAACGCCACGCAATACGCACAATTTACTTGACTATGTCATTGGCTCTCATTTCGCTCAACTCGCCAGACATGGAACCTCTTTCCAAGTGTGCCTAGCTTGAGCTGAGAGTAACGACCGGCCTATGCATGTATAGCCGCAGATTTTACGGTCTTTTGTTTATTATCTAGTTCTTTTCCACGGTATTCCCTTAATAACGACTGCCTCCCGCTGACAGTAACCGCGGAACAAAATCAACCACCAAAATCATGTCAGACGATGAATCCATAACTAGTATGAAGGTCGGCCTTCGATTGAGAACCGGCGAGGCTTTTCGGCGAAGATTCTTGTCCAAAAAAAACCCCCAAAAAACAGCAGCCGACCTCTTCCCAAAACCAGTTCGTCTCCCACGCTCGGAGGTAAACCAAAACTATTCCACACCAGCGCCCGGCGAACCGAGTCCGCATTCCTCCGTACGTTCTCTTCCAAAAGGCCTAGTCATTCCTCCACTCCCAGCAGTTCTACCTCCTGCGGATCGTCCTACAGATCGATTGGAGCGTGGGACAAGGAATGAATGCAAAACGCTCGATGCGCGGTACACTCGGAAAGGCGACTACGAACTCAAGGAGAGTACGAGCCCTTTCGATCATGTCAGAAAGAGGGGCTCTCATTCCATCTTCGACGAGTACTGTATGATCATAACACGCAAATTCGACCAAGAGAACCGGCTGAAATCAACGATCTTAAAGATTCAATCGCCATATCTGATCAAGGCCCTTCGGGAAATTGTCAAATACTATCCCGACAACCCAGTCGATGTAGGAGACACTATCACTGTTGAAGAACCTCCTGCACTTATCTTCCACTACCGCAAAGAATTGGAAGCATATGCTCAAGCCGAGAGCACAGCAGATGAAACAAAACTGCACATCGATTATGTTCTGACATATCTAGAACTCCAAATGGGATCCGACATCAAAAGATATGATGATCATATTACGCGGGGTTTGATCAAATTTGAATGGCTCTGGATGATTTTCCGATCCGGTTGCATTGTTTACGAGTCCGAGACGGACCAGCTATATTACTTCCACAGCGGCACATACAAAAATATAGGGAGAGACATAGTAATGGAATTGAAATGCACCAACATCAACTACGATGGAACGAAAGTGGGTAAAGAAGAGCATTCGTTATCGATTGGATCCTTCGAAACCGCTAGAGAACTCACTTCGCTGCGTTTGGTGCCACTGGAGCTTCTTACTGACATCGACGGCCTCAAAGCGAGGTTAAAGGAGCGCGCAAAGAGGTTCCTCGGGCTTCGCGGTATACACGCCCAACACCATTCGGTAAGTGACACCTCCCATTGATTATATCACATATTGACCAACGATTGGCGAAGACCTACGGCCGAGTGATGGTAGATTGCAAAACATCTCAAACCCGCTCAGTTGCTATCAAAATGAACGACAAGTGTTCTTGTTCATGCAAGGTGTGCCAAAAGTTGGTGCCTGAGACGCCGCAAGACTATGACCACGAACTTCGTGAATTGACGGATGATGAGTTACTCTTATGCTCTTCATCTGTATGTGGCTTTTCGCTTGCCAAAAAGCGGTGGCTCCCACTCCGAATCGACGATCTATCAGAAGTCCGATGGTCAGAACATGCAATCGATAGCCTTGTGATGGACAAAGTTCAGAAGAATGTCATCCTCAGTCTCGTGACATCGCCTATGTTTCTGAAAGGGGTGTCCACCGACATCCTTGATGAAAAAGGGAAAGGCCTGGTTGTTCTTTTACACGGAACGCCTGGAACTGGAAAGACTTTGACGGCCGAATGCGTCTGCGAGCATCTCAAGCGCCCCTTGTATGTTGTTAGTGGTGGCGAACTGGGATCGACTCCGGATGTTGTGGAGTCCGCTCTGAAAGATATATTAGAGCTCTCTGCCCTGTGGAAAGCTATCATTCTCATTGATGAGAGTGATGTCTTTTTAGAACAGAGAAGCGCAAGTGACATCCTACGCAACAGTCTAGTATCTGGTACTGAACACCCTCTATTATCCATTTTCCTCCAGATCGGCTAACATTTCGGCAGTCTTTCTGCGACAGTTGGAATATTTCGAGGGCATGCTCTTCCTGACGACGAACCGTGTGGACAATTTCGACGTTGCCTTTACCTCTCGCATACACCTTGCACTACACTACCCCGAACTCGAATCCGATATGCGTCGGCAGATCTGGGTCAACTCTATCAAACGGCTTCCGCAACACGAAGTTGATATAGATGTGGAGAAGGACCTCGAGGTACTTGCAAAAGAAGAATTGAACGGACGTGTGATATCATATGCGGTTCGAACAGCAAAAGCTCTTGCAGATACGTACAAGGAGAAATTGAAGGTCTCACATTTGATGGATGTGGTGGGAATCTATCAAAGATTCAACAAGCGGACAGTTAACGTAGCTGCCGAACTCTGAGCCTCGTTCCTCCAGTCATGTTGTGTTAGGGTTTTAATAGTATATGCGAACGTGTCTTTTTTCCCCAGCCCGTAGGCTAGCGCTTGTCTTTTTTTTCCTATCTCTTCTTTCCATTTCGTCGACCTGAGGTGGTCAATTTAATTTACTCACCCGTACTCTGCCGTTTACCGCTGTTTATTATCGAGCCTTTTCTTTGTCCCTTTTGTTCTCTTTAGCTAGCAATTCAATCAACTTCTTCATATCCCATCGGAGCTAGATAGTAGGGGATAAATTGACAGAGACGGCAGCAACCTATAGCTTCCTAACTGCAAATATTCCCACACAAAAATTCAAATGAAAAAGTTCTAGTCTAAGAATAATAATAAAAATCAATAAATGGATAGTTAAGATAGTTGAATATAGTGTTAAATTGAAGGTGTTGTGAGGTCTCTCTAAAGGTTATAGTGGTGGTGGTGGTGGTGGTGGTGGTGGTGTGAATCAACACTAGTGGGTGGCAGACAAAAGAGAAATGGCGGTGGTTGCTATATCATCTGTATCATCTTCCATATGATGGTAGAAGATTTCGGTTCGGTCACAGCTGCAACTTGGTTGAGTAGGCCCGTGATGCTCTCTTGGATGAATGGGCTTCCAATTGAGTACTACGTTACATCGCGGGTTTCGCCAGGTCGCTTTCGGGTTGTCTCGTACTTCCCAGACTGCGACCGCAACTTTCAGTGGGAATCGTCGAATTGTCAGCTGCTTTAGTCGTCGGTGTAGTTCTGCATTAATTCCGCTCATGGGCGGTGAATCTTACCGTCCTAATCTTGCTTAGAACCTTTACCTCTTCACCATGGTCTCTCCACTTACCTTTACTTATCGTAATCGTTTACTTGCAAGAATCTACCTTCTTTTTTGACAAGTAGTTATTCGCTTTCACAATGAAGTCCTCGTCACAGCGTCTCTCCTCTTCGCGACCCTCGCCGCCCCCATCCTCACCTTTCCCACCTTCGAGAAGCGCAGCTAGTACTTCAAGCCCTGTCTCGATGAAAAAGAAGCCGAACGGCTCGTCAATGACTAGACCAAGACTTTCGCTGGTAACGCAAAAGTCATGCCCATGGTCGCCAGAAAGGACATCGAGGTGTACGACAACAGCATCAACTTCCTTTTCAGCATGGTCTGTCACACTCTAAAATATGTGAGAGTATATGCACCAACAGTCTATGGTACAACTGAGTGCTAAGAGAACAATGAGTCATGGATCAGCACTCATCAAATCAGAACCCCAGTTGTTACTTTGGATGGTTCGGTGACTTCTTGATTGACTTGACTGATCTCTCAAGGGCCGAAGGCCCGTATATGTACAAGCTCCCATATCCATTTGCATACGCGTTTGCACTATCTTGAGATGCTCTCCCTGATTCTGATGCAGACCATGCATATCCTCATACAAGCCGAGCCATCAAACGGAGCTGAGACTCACGATGAGGTTCATATGCAACACCAGCCTCCAACCTATCAAAGAGGAGGACCACCATGCCCAAGCAGCATCACCCGAGCATCCTGATCCGGGAAGGACTTCTGCACATGCGAAGTGTGTTAGTCGACACACCTAATCGACCATTGATAGTCGTGGGGCGAGGTAGACTCACGCTCACCCAAGACTAACTATAACCTGAGTAACGATTGAGACACGGGGAACAAGAGGAGAAAGGGAAAAAGGCGAGCGTCTTATACTACGAAGAGTACGCATGCAGGTGCACTCATATCACATGCTCTGTAACATCGGCGACCCTAACAGTTCGCGAACTGCAGAGACCGGTTCGCAACATTTGCAGTCCAGTTCACGAACCTGTGAGCGTTTGCAAACCGGCTCCAATCCACGACTGTTAATTTCTACTACATGAACCCCTACTAGAGAACACTGTGTATTCCCCAAACACCCCCTATCGAATTAGATATTTCTCCCTGCACTATCAACCCAAGTACCATACCCTCCATCTGTTGCTTGAGAGATTGTTGAGGGTATTTGAGTACGTCATGGTGTTAATTAATCCTCCATTTAATTCACAAAATGTGTTGTGTGGACTCTCTTCCCCTCAAGTGAAGCCAGTACTAAGTGAGGCAGAAATAACTAAAGGGGTTGCAGCTAGGCTCCCTAAATGTAACGGGCCCCAGGATCCGCGGCTAATATTCCCGCATATCCCCGAGGATTGAAGCTTTCAACAACTGGAGAATGCGATATGACTCGTCCAGTCCCGAGAAGAAACTACATCATGACTTCAAATAGTCAATTTGACAGTCACTTCGCCTGAGCCAATCTTGGCTAGTCTAGGACTGTATTGAGCAAATGCAAGCTTCGGATTACTAGTTACAAGTTACGGTGGCGGCTTCGCCGCCCTTTGGAGGCACCCAGATAGATCATCTCCAGCTCGACTCCCAGGTATACCTCACCCCTGGCTTCCAAGTACACTCGACTCCAGCCCCTACAGTATACTTGCTGTGCAGGTCCCAAGCCCACAAGTGTATCTCTCCAAGTCTCTGTGAGTTTGTACCATTTCTATGACCAGAGCAAATATTTTCAGCTGAAAGATGCTTTCTACTCAGCTATTTGAATCAATTGAAGTCCAATTAAGTCCCCAATTTTGCTCTAATCACAACATGTTCTATTGATGAAACATCCATAAATAGGTCCTATTTCACTTTCTAGTTGCCAATTTACTCTATTGCTAATTCTCTTTGTACTACTGAACAAAAACATTCCAATAAAGGTATTAATCCACAACTGCTCACCCAATATTAAAGATATCATGAATCTGAACCTGGGATGTGAAAGCAGGTATAGTTATACACATTTTGTGTATATGACACTTTGTTGTCAGAGTCCAACTTGCAGACTTAAAATTAATGGAACATTCTAGATCTGAGTTCATCTATCTAATATATATACACTTGGTTTGTCGGCTCGAAGCATTCTCATTGGTTGATGGTGGTACATACCATCTTACTGTGGCAAATTACAGAATGCTCATTGGTTGGCAGATGGTCATTTTCGGTCATGATTAGTGAACCGTGGCGCTTTGCTTGAGTGTGGCTCTCACAACTGCTATTGGTCAGCAATCCGAGCTGGCTAGACGCAATCTGGGTGGGCTGGCTCTCAACTTGCTGCAAACGATCTAGACGTGTTGGCGGGATGCGATTTGGACGTGCTGGCCCTCTGGTAGTTGGACGTGATCTGGACAGGCTGGCTCTCGAATGTCTGGAGCCAATCAAGACGGGCTTGCTCTCTACTGGCTGGATACAATTTGGATGGGTTTGGCTGGCTGGACGTGATCTGGACGAGCTGGCTCTCGAATTTCTGGAGACGATCGAGATGGGGGGCATGCTCTGGATAGGCTGGCTATCGGCAGACTAGAGACAATTGAGATGGGCTGACATTCGGCTCGCTGGATACGATTTGAACCAGCTAGCTCTCTCCTGGCTGGACATGGTCAAGATAGGCTGGCTGTTGGCCAGCTTGAGATGATCTGGATGAGCTGACTCTTGGTCAACTGAATATGATTTGGATGGGCTGACCTTGGTCAACTGAATATGATTTGGACGGGCTAACTTTTGGCCGGCTGGAGACGATCTAGACAACCCTGACATACTCACTCTGAGATGGTTCTTGGCTAGCTGGATGCGATCTGCACAGGCTGGCTCTCAGCTGGCTGGGCGCACTCTGGAGGGGCTAGCTCATGGCTGGCTGTACGGGCTAACTCTGCGCTGGCTGGACGCAATCGTGATGGGCTGGCTCTCGGCTGGCTGGACGTAATGTGAACCGGCTGAGAGCTGGCTGGATATCATGGGTTTTGTGGTTTAGGATTATTTTTTACCGAAGGGGGCGGCGAAGCCGCCACCATACCTAGTATGGTTTATACTTGCCACTATCAGCCACTCAGCCACAGAATTCTGACCAATAAGAATCGAAAAATACACATGTCGTCTCCTTATATGAATAATATGCTGAAGGAACACTGAAATACCCAGAGCTCGGTGACAAAAAGAAACCGCTAGGCGGGTGGGCTTCTTGGTTCTTGAGATGCCGAGCCATAGCATCCCTTGCAGCTCCACAAGTATACCTGCATATCCAATCAGCATCGTCGGATCGTTCGGGGAAAAAATACTGATGGTCGTCGGTACTATTTCTAAGCGAGTTTAAGGGAAGACTCGCTCCAAGAGGCAAGCATTCATGTTAACGACATGACTAGAGACCTACGTTAGTAATATAAAAAGCGAGCAAGCGAGCCTTATAAGTCCCATTCCAAATTGTTCGGACTCTTCCTCACTCCTTCCGAGAACTTGACAAAACACCCACGGGAACGAAAACATGGAAATGGTTGCGAGCTCATGACATATTGCTCTATGAACGTTGATACTCCCCCCAGTACCTAAAGAAAACCCGAATCCTCATTTAACTCCACCCACTATCTGGAGGTTGAGAATAGCATAAGAAGAAAAAACCCGAATCCTCGTTAGAAATCTTCAGTGACGAAAGGACAAGCATACTCACAAGAAACAATTTATGACCGTTCTATAACTCGAGTCTTCATCAAGCAATCTAGGATGTCAACGGGAATCGCGGGATTAAAACGCGATTACATGCATCCAATACCTCTAGAGACGAGAAATCATCCGAAAGCACAGCATGCCACAGCTTCGTGCCAGGCACATCTGACACACGAATTAGTATTCGGAAAATGAATGACTTGAGGATTTACTGTAAGTATTAGCAGGAGATGTGCAAAAATTGATAATCAACCAATCTTGCAGCCATCCATTGGTTATCCAGCGCTTGTATAAGCCTCCATCAGTAAATCTTTCACAATGCCCAGGTAGGTGATTATTCTCCCGAACTAACTCGAAACCCCAAGGGACGTCTAGCAAACGGAAGTCAATTCTTCCTTTTCTAGTTGGAGACCACTCGCTCAACACACGTGTGGCGAATCCTAAGACGTCGTTCAAGGCTTTGAAAAAGGCATCTTGATACACGGCTTCAACCGGTGGTATAACGGCTCCTGTGCTCAGTTGGGTGGTATTGCAAATACTTCTGGACGAGAGTTTTTTGAGGGCTGCCTCGGCAAGGCTTTCGATAGTTGGGAATCTTCCAAAAGGGAATGGGATGGGGGTCTCATTGTAAAAGTAACGTTCAACGAACCTGTTCAGATTAATAGACTGCAGGAGAAGAGAAAACAAGGAACACTTACTTGAGGTGAAGACGCGTGGGATATACACAGATCAGGTTGGCGGCATCCCGATCGAGAGGTTCCGAATGTAACCAACCATTCTCGTAACAGGTCCTTATGCCTGCATCCGTGAGATCCCGCGGGATGCTTCCCTTGATAATCGTTGCTTTTAACGCTGCAACAGCTTCGACAGTGACTCTCCTCACATCGACGAAAGATCATTTTACAGAGTTGTTCGAGAGGTATCTGAACGACTTCTCCTCATCGTCCAAGAGGTCCACGATGTGGTCTTGTTGACTAGGGATTTGGCCCGGTGGCTTCCTTAGTCTTCGATGCTGGTGGACTCGGGCATGAGGCCGGTGGCTGGCCGCCCCCATCGGCCTCGCCTGCCCCCATCTGCCTCGCCTGCCCCCATCTGCCTCGCCTGCCCCCATGCTGAGGAGGAGGGCTCGGCACTGGTACTCGGCTTTGGGCTCCGGCTTTGGCAGTCTGCATGGAGTTTTTCTTCTCTCTCTTTCGTATATAAGTCTATAGTTTTCCCTCTCTTTGGATCGACAGACAATTGAGCTTCTTCGTTCTTTCCCTTTTGCTCTCAACAGGTCTTTCGTGACTTCTTCAATTCTCGAGTGCTTGAGATCAGAGTGGTATTCCTATGAGTAATGAGCAATGCGTGCGATTATGCAAATGGATGGTTGAAGCACTTATTCAATCATGCCAATGACGCCTTCAACGGCACCGGCGTGACCACTGGTCAGCTCAAATACATAGTCTTTAGCATCTGTGTGGAGGCGGAGTGGGCGGCGTGGATCGGTAGACAGACGCCGTACAACGTCATCGAATTCATCCCGACTGTAAAAGAGACTGATCCTCAGCGAATCTTCCATCGGTGAAACCGTGATTGAAACCCTCTGCTTTACTCCTAGGAACGAAAGGGGAGTTCCTTGGGCAAAATCGTCGGGGCCACTTGATGGATTTCCGTATAAAGTGAATACACAAATCCTCGGGCCCGACCTCCGGCCGTTTTGCGTTTTCACGAATCTGAGCCAGAGACCCTGGTCTCCATACGACATTTGGCCCTCATCGAGTATGAAAATTATATCCGTATTGCGAAGTGTCGATTGGTTGATGTCGGTGTGTCCTGCAAGGTGGCATTCTTGCACTAGGATATGAAGGTAGGAAGAGGGACTAGCTGGGATGCTGCCTTGTATGGGCCAATACGGGATGAAGACGGCGGGAAGGCCTCGCTCCAAGTAGTAGGAGTGAAGTAGCTGGGCAAGAGTTGTTTTGCCAGATGCGGGTGTGCCGCGAACATGCACCACATTGGACTGGTCAAGCATCTCCGCGAGCGTTCGGACGGTTTCCGTACGGGGACAGAGGAAGCGATCCGCTGTTTGGGCAGTCAGTCAGCGTGATGGAGATGTTGTAGTAATAAGATGGCAGACGTACGCATAATTTAGGCTGTACAAGTGTTGACGGAGGCGGAGGCGGAGGTGCGGGTGCATGAAGTGGGTCGGGTGGACTTGGGTCTGTGGGAGCTACAGGCTGGAGGCTGAACAAGCTTTTTACATACTCCATCTTGGAGAAGAGGGGGCAGGCAGGTGGGAGCTGCGTATGTTGTGCTGTGCAACGAAGTAATTGCCCTGTAGTGCAATGACGCTCTACAGAGTTACGTTTGTTACCCGGCAGTCGGACAGTACATCGAGTCACGATCGCGATCTACCCCACCATTGTCTAATTAGTTCCACTTATCTTCACAACTGACATCTGCACTAGGGCTCTGTTTGGATTTCGCATTTTTGGCCGCATTTCGGGCTGCCTGTTCGGCTTCCAATCAATTCTTCTCCTCTCGCTGGTCCCTCAACATGATAAGGTCTTTACGGGTGATGACTCTTGCTTTGGAGATTTCCCATCTGTCCGTTTTGACCGCTTTTTTTTCCTGCATAGCGTTTGCGGATATCCTCCACCTCAATAGGCTTGATCTCTGCTGTGGAGAGTACATGTGCCAGCTACTATAACAGCCGAGATCTACACACCCGCAAGATAGTCGATTACTCTTACATACACACAAACAAGAATGTTGCAGACATCTTCACAAAAGCCCTTGCGCGAGAAAAGCACCAGAAGTTCATGGGTCAATGGTAGTAGATAGATCCAACATTGTAGTGGATTTGTACGTGCTAGTCTACAAAACGAAAGATCATGTCTCAGAACATACACCATCGACCAATTGAATGACGCCAAGCCAGTTACCAACTGTCAAACGTTTCGGAGGAAATTGAGGAGGTTGATTTAAGGTAGTCTCGGTCGGACGCTTTTTTCCCGCTACGCGGAAGCAGCAACATGTTGGGTGAGCGGCTAATCGAGACTAGATTTAAGGTTTCTTTTAAGGGTCTTATTTTGTTTCTTTATGGATGGCCATCCTCAGGTTACGGTAGTACTCTTTCCCTGCTCACCCGTCTTTTCTCAGGGTTTTAAGGAGGCTACTATGAGAATTACTAGCAGCGCACGAACACTTCATGTTTTTCTCTTTTCATTCGTTTATATAAATGCTTGTTTCTTGCTACGGTACGTAGCAAGAGGGGGGAGTATTGCTGTAAGGACTAGAATGAGGTTGCCGATACACAGCCACCGAGTAGACTCATACACAGCTAGTCGGTAGACATATACACAATGAGTCACTCGCCACTGGCCGCGCCGACTCGTCGCCCGCCTCTCGCCGCTATCTCCGCAGAACCTCCAGGATTCTCATGTATATAAAGGCATAGGCTCTGCCCTTAGATAGTTCAATAGATACCATATAAGTAATACTTATGTTGCATGAGTACCTGCATCGTGAGCCTTAGCTCTGTCTACAGTCTCAGGTCCGTTTGCTGGCTCTTAAGCAGTTGTGTTTCGTATGAGGATATGCCTTAGGAGAGTGGTTCATATCAGTGCAAACGGATATACAAACGGATATAGATATGGATAGGAATATGGATATGGATATAGGAATCAAGTCTGTATATATACGGCTCTGCTGGCCTCGAGAAGATCAGCCAATCAACAAGTCTTTCTAGCATCCAAAGTAACAAATTATGTATTCTAGTCCTCGAGTGCTTATGCATGCTTATGCATCTACGTATGCATATCCTGATGCAAGCCATATCCTCATACATGATGCAGGAACACTTCCACTTCTTTCTACACTCCGTGGGAAAAATGCCATAGCCGAACGGATGTATATTCCATTCCATAGATAATCCAAAAACCTAAAGAAACAACAAAAAATCATCACATTTTGCCACCTGGAACCTGATCCGGAAACAATTACCAAGATTATAATTACATGTCTGGATCCATCCTTTCAGACATTTCCTGTTGAACAAATCGAGCGAGTTGCAAACCACGTCCCGATAGTATATTTATCTCCTTCCAATCCCGAACTTTCATCTCACAAATCGCCCTAAGATCATACGCTTCTTCCTCTAGAATCTTTTGCGCCGCGACCAACACCTCTTTCTCTTGTTGTTTCTTCAACGTTGCTAAAAACAGCTCGAAGAGCAAGGAAAGGTCGTCCCTCTGAGCTGTGAGTTCTTCGTCATTGGCCAGAGGGGACGGCCCGAGGGGCCTTTTGCGAGTGTTTATTGCACTCTTGCAACTAGTAATCGCAGATATTACACCATAGACCTCGTATGCGTGAACTCAAAAAAGGTGCCAGCCTACCAGCTCTACCTTATCGCAAGCAGGATGAAAGCACAGAATGATGGAAGTTTCGGTCAGTTGTTCGTCCACATGATTGTGCCTAAAATGTTGATGCCGTTGGTCTTGGCCATAAAATGTACGGAATCTCTGGCTGGCTTTTTTCAATTCTCTTCCAGACAAAATATTCAAAGCATTGGGTTCACGACTGCACCTCTGATAAGCTGTAGTGGGCTGCGTACCGGCAACCTATCGAGGTGGTAAAGACAGTGATCATTCCATGTGTCCTCGGTCAGGTACCATCTAGCACAGTAAAAATAGAACTTAAGTTAGTAGGGTTTATATGGTGAAATATTACGCGCTTGACCACAATGTACCCGAAGATCAATTGTAGAGTCAAACATCTATCTACATATAGACCAACGGCATCTTTTTTGTCGTTTCAGGTGTTGAAGGACATGGGCGTACATCGTCAAAATTCAGATGACGATTTCCAGCTTTCACCAGCACGAAAACTTGAAATCAGTTGATATCTTCGTGGTAACTTTGAAAGCCCCCAGATATTTCTAGCTTTCCAGTGGGATATCGCAGAGAAGCTTTCAAGTTGACAAGGCTGCTGGGCAGTAATAGGTTCACCAATTAAGTTTACCGGCACAGTAAACTCAAGGTTATGCGGCACGGTAGCTCTAGATTTTCCGGCGCGGTAAACTCAAGGTTCTTTGGTTGTGATTCTAGCCATACTTCGGACTCAAACTCAGGTGGCGTGAACATGTAGGAAGCTATGTGCCCGTAGAAGCAGTCTTCCTAAGTGGTTAGGTTAGGCTGGCCTCATCTGCATGACGCTTAGGAACACTGTGCATGAGGCTGTGGGCGCGCAGGAAGCTCTGGGCAGTAATCCTGGTGGGCCAGGCGGGCCAGTTTCAGAATAAGCCCGGCCGGGCCCGCGCATCGCAGGCCAGGCCATTGGAGCGGCCCACGCCTGCAGGCTTTGAGCAGGTGGGAACTGCAGGTGCCTA
>Ga0307512_10003341_pt1 | contig 18805 bp, 13 predicted proteins | sample 14_EM_MG_FD_200267 | JGI IMG/M metagenome (GOLD analysis project Ga0307512, IMG submission 200267) | Populus trichocarpa ectomycorrhiza microbial communities from riparian zone in the Pacific Northwest, United States - 14_EM | ecosystem: Host-associated > Plants > Roots > Unclassified | place... | reverse complement strand
TACACACATTTGTCGTCACTGGCGATCTGCAATCCTATCAGTTCCGACCCTCTGGACAAATATCCCTTGCTGCGATCTGGACCGCACCCTCACCTATCTCGAACGTTCGAAAGGCGCCCTAATCAACGTCCACGCTACTTCGCCGTCTTCGAATTTCCAGATGCGCGACATCCTAAATCGTCATATCGAAAGGACGCGATTGCTGCGAGCCAATCTGTCAAGAGCAGATGTCCGTTCTGCAGTCCTTCAGCTTCGTGATCCTGTCTTGTCCCTGGAAATCCTAGAGTTAATTGGATCCATTTTCGACGCTCCCCGAATCAACCTTCCTGCAGATTTTCTTGGTCAACATGCTCCGTCCCTCCTCTCGATCCACTTCTTGGACGTCTCTCCAACTTTTACACCCTTCTATCTCCCAAACCTCACACATTTCTATCTACGCGGTACGGACGAGCCAACTCCAACGGATTCAATCTTTACATTGTTTAAGAATGCCCCTCGATTGCGAGAGGTCCTCGTCTTTTGTCGCTGTACAACCCCAGGCAACGTCCCCTTTCACGAAATCACCCTCAACTACCTCGAGACGTTCACGTTGCGGATTCACGACCCGGTCCCGATCCTCCAATACCTGCGCCTACCGAGCATTAAACAGATATTTGTGGAATTACCGTTCCATTCGGAAAAAATGAACACTCTCACCCATTTCTTACCCCTTGGGGTCGGCCCTCGGCTCACGGATGTGACTTCGATGGATTGCACGATCGAACCGGCTTATGGGTGTCTTGTTATCCATGGGCAGGATTTCGAGGCGGCAATTTATGCCCTTTCTTCCAACGGTGTAGATCCCGCAGTCATCCTACCCACCTTACTCGCCGATAAAACCTTCTTTTCTCTATCCAAGATCAAGAAGTTGGAGTTCACCCAACACGATGTTTCGAGTTGCTTCCCGTTGGCCGAGTTCGAGAACCTGGAGGTCCTCGGGCTGGACGAGTGTTGGGAAGAACTCATCTTCTCCGCCCTTCAGCCATCTGCGGGTCAAACACCGTGTCCTCATCTTCAAGAGCTGATCATACGGCCCTTCGAAGATCGTGAGTTCCCCTCGATGTGCCTCGTACAGTTAGTCAAGGGTAGGATGAAAGTCGGGTGTATGCTCAGGAGGATAACCGTGGATCCGGAATCGGAAACCATATCGGAGGAGATAATCGCGATGTTGGAAGATTATGTTGAGGAGCTGGGTTTCTGTTGAACGGCGTTTGGGCATTGAGGCTCGAAGTTAGAAAAATGTATTTCTTGGAAGGATCTTGTTCCTCCGAACTGGTTAGGTTTATCGTTCCTTTGGCATTCTATAGTACATATCTAGTATATCTCTCTCTCAACATCATCTGCGAAGTGCATTTTCCCCCGTAGATGGGGTGGGTCAACCGCTCGATTTACCTGCAACCATCCACACCAAAACTGTGATGATGCGCAACTTGCGAGAGTTTCACCGAGCTGGCTTCATGAAACACGATCACTAGCGTACGTTAGTGATCGTGTAGGACGCGTCCCACGCACCCAGCCGCGGCGCAGCTGATCCAGCTTCCAGTCCGACTACGCGAGAATACCTGCGAATACCATCTTATCCCCACCATCGTCCTTGAGAATGGACGACGTACCCTCTCCTCCGGTAACAAATAAACCACGACTTGTCAAGATAGACCCGAGCTGGTATGTCGTCCGCCTTGGAACGCTTTGAATGGACAATTGAATGGGAAATCTAGTCTCCATGCCGCTCTCAAGGAGTACTTTCAACCGCTCAGGACAAACGATACCCGCGCAGACTTTTTCACGGTATACCGCAGGGAATCTGAAGAGTTCGACCGTGACTACGCGAGGAAGTACGACGAAGACCTCAACACCTCTCTCATTTTTGTCAGTTGTCGCCGTCCCTTTTTAGCGTCGTCGGCGTTTTTGCTAAATTCGGAAATTACCAGGCCGGTCTCTTCTCAGCAGTCAGTTCAGCGTTCATCATTGATGTCCAGTCCAAGCTGGAACCGGATCCGAACGAGATGAATGCCGCCTACATGCGCGTCCTCATCCATGCTGTGAATGGATCCCTTTATCCCGATGCAGATCCGTTAGCTGCCGTCACCTGGAACGGACCCTCCCCCGAGATCGTCACAGTCCAATGCCTACTTTATGCGAGTCTTGCGACCTCACTCTTCGCGGCCTTCGTGGCGATGCTCGGGAAACAATGGGTTAACCGTTACATCCGAAACCGTGGAGGGTCTGCGGCGGAGAAGAGCTGGGATCGCCAACGGAAACTGGATGGGATGGGGCGATGGTACTTCCACATAGTCATAGAAGGCCTCCCCGTCGTGCTCCAGATTGCGCTGGTGCTGTTTTTGTGTGCCCTCTCGCAGTACCTGTGGACAATCAACCGCGTGGTTGCTGGGGTTATCATTGCAGTGATGCTGTTTGGCTTTGTGTTCCATTTTGGTGTTACTATTGCGGCCGCGATCTCCTATGACTGTCCATTTCAGACCCCACCTTCCATCGCCATCCGAGCATTAGCCAGCTATGTCTCCCGAAGCTACCCCTCCCTTACCCCTTCCTTACGATCCTTCGTCTCCCGTGTCATCTACGTGATCCGTCTCCCTGCCACGTGGTCCCTCTCCCTCCTTCGTCCGTTACTCGCTCCAATTCTCAAGGGATTGGTGCGCACCTCTACGGCCCAAACACACGTAACTCCCGAAATACCGCTAGCTGTGGTGGAAGAACCCACGCGGATCTTCAATGATGTCCACATCGATTGGGTGAGTTACGGGGCAGATGCACGTTGCGTTGCCTGGGTGTTGTACTCGACTACGGATCACGACATCATTCTATCTTCAGTGCGCTTTGCCGCGGATATCATATGGTATCCGAGAATCGCTGGAGTGCTTTCGCCATACGTGTTAGCGGAATTGTTTTTTGGATGTTTCATGGACAAGCAGGTGATTCCTGGGAGAGCGGAACAGGCAAGAGCGATCGCGATGGCCCTTGCTTCCGTTCTCAGCGCTCGGTTGTGTTCAGAACCCGAAAATCAGGATCTCAGAAAGCTTTGTGGACGTATCCTAGTCAACATAGGCGGATTGTCAGGCAACAACGGAGGCATTTTCTCGTTAGTGATGTGGGGCCTCGATCTGGTCGCGCAACCACTGGATCCATCCTTGGACTTGCAACTGTCCGGTGTGGTCACTATCCCAGCAGCCGTCGACTGGATCACGTCGTGCGAGAGGGTTCACCACGTTCAAGCACTGGATAGCGAGGATGCTGCTCCAGACGATGTGGCGGTGGAGAAGAAGCTACGATACCAATACGATAATTTGCCTCCCGAAGGCATATCGTGTCATCCAGGCCTTGTTCCACCCTACGGATCCTGCGCCTGCAGTCTTCAAATCAAACGTGAGCCTCGCTCTGGCCATCGGGTTGGGTCTTAGAGTCGATGCATATGACACTTACATCCCGGACACACCGTGAGTATCCCGCACCATCTCTAACATTCATAACCTAAATGAGAATGGTAGAAGCGGACTTACCACCGTATGCAACCTCCTGCATGACCGGTTGATGCACGCAATCCTGAGCACTAACAAGGACCCACGGGGTCTTCGCTTGGTGCTTTGCGCCTTGTTCCACGTGGGACTACAGGATCTTCCGGGCTTCCACTCGTATTGTTTCGAATGGCTCGGTGCGACTCTCGACTCCGGCCGCCCAGACGCGGACAAATACGAACTCGCTGGACTCACTTTATTATTCCTGCACGAGAAGGCTAAAGGGATGTGGAACGGAGATAAAACCAAACTGGAATCTCCTCGTTATGCCACGGTACTCACCCGTTTCTTGCTTTTGCACGAGAAGTGTAAAAAAGAGGGCATCGAGCCGAAGAATAATAGACCGTGGGAATTCTATCGCTTTGTGGTGTTCCACGCCCATCCCACCACTATTGCCCTTCAAATTTTACTGGGTACACCGAAACACACCATAATTCTACCCATTTTCCTGGTTATAACCCCAGCTCTCCAATACAACAAATTGCGTGATACACGAGCTGTGGCCCTCAAATTATTCAGCCGTCACAGACACTGGCTTTTCTCGCCAATGATAGAAAACCTCCTCCCCACACACCGTACCGAACTCCTGGAAGCAATTGGGGACCCATTCGATTTATACACCAGTCCACATCTTGCCACTCTCGGTAGAACACGATCAGGTGAAATCAATGTCGCTCGTCTATCCGCGAAGGTCATGGGTTTCCTGCTCGCCCTTACTTCTTCCGATGCGTGGAGAGACCATCTTCATCCGACGAATTTTTCCTCCTGTGACGCGATAATGGCCGGAGATGAACATCTACCCAATACCATCACGTATTTCTCGAACTGGAGTGACGCGTTGGCGGGTCTCGGAGATAACAACTTTTCTGGACTTATGCTTGGTGTCAACCGACTCAAGCGGCTTCGCTGCCACAGCGCCGTCAAACTTATACTCCTCTCGCTTTGGTCCAGACCTATCACACCACTGTATGACCAGGAAGTATGGGGATGGGTCGAACGACAAACACTCGAGCTCTTTTCAGCCCGGAGTGAAGAGCATCTCGGCCTCTTCGTGTCTCAAATTCAGAAGGCGTACGGAAAGGCGATGGTGGACTTGGTGATTCGACTCAAACGTTCTGGAGGCGAGAACGACCTGCCTGACGTTGGGCCCCCCTTCAGGGTGGGTGGGGTTGGAGGTCGTGTGCGGGCGATGGACCCGAAAGACCGGGAGCTATGGGATTCGGAATCTAAGTTCTACACGATGTGTCAGTTGAGGAGGCTATATCGACTCCTCGGGCATGACCCCACCAGTGCTCACACTGCAGGTGCTACGAGGGAGGAAATCCCTCCTCCTATCAACACTCGTCTCGCCATTAACCGGAGCGAAGGCCAAGCGTCGGAGGAGTAGAGACGTCCCAACTTTCATTCCCACCCCACATTTACATTCCTTGCCAATTGTATAACGTGATTCACCCGCTGTAATTTACCCCTTGCATGTGTGCATTCGTGAGCTTGTGTAGCTCTCCTCAAGTCGAACGTTCTAGTATCTTCAAAGGATAGAAAGGTAGGCAAGTATAATTGTCGAGACGTGCGCCAACTTTTACCCGATACTACGGCCGGTGATGTGGGCGCAAACTTTCCCTTGGAAATGGATCTACCGTCACAGAGCGAGCCTAACCAGCGAAAACATGCGCGAGAACACATACGATGGGGGACCGGGGGCGTTGTCCAGTTTCCACCGTTCTAAAGCCTATTCTGCGGCGGGTCGCGTGGCATGATCACCCTGAGGCATTCAGGCGATCAACAATGCGAAAAATCCAATAGCGGTGAGCTTCGGTATTACTATCAACACGACAACTTGCGTGTACTCGAACCAGGCTCCTAGGAAATATATCGAGTTTGAAAGGGACTCACGGGACTGTGGAGGGAAACTCAAGGGATCCATGTCGCGGCCACCATGGCTGGTGGTGTCGGTGAGACCCCGGTGAAAGTGCTAGGAGATACCCAGGAAATGTGGGTAATATTTGACAAAAGACCAGGATAATGGAGATGTCTTACTCCACTCACCTACTCATAAGGTAGACTTGAGTGGGATTGAAACCGAGAGGGTACATGGGCGGAGCATCCGCCAGGGTATGGCTCAAACAAGTTGTACGACTCCGGGCGACTTGGTAGTTGTGGGAATGCGAGCTAACTAGCGTACGTCTTCAAAGTAGAAGACCGCCTTTGTCACCGGATACCCCCACCGACACCTGGTCCTGGTGAGGAAACGGAAAAAGGCGCGCCGATCATCATTAACTTGCGGTCACACCATGTCCCCCCACCATCGCGCGAGACACTGAACATCTCTGAACTGCAAACGTCTAAATTGCCATGCTCCTGCAAGAAAGGGACGTACCAGGTGTCATAACGGACCCCGTCCTCTGAATGTACAACGACTCCGTGTCTTTTTCACGTCGAGTTGCGGTTCCGCTAGCCATGGGTATAAGGTATCGTGGTATCAAATGGTGGAACGTCCTGTTAACATCAAATCCAGACGATTTGGCCAATGGAGACGACCAAGCAACCTCCGCCGTGCAACTACACACCTGTGGCTGGAAGCCATGGCATGTAGCGTACAGGTTCTTTACCCATGGCCGTACACTTTGATTGTCCCTCCACCGATTTAAAGACGAGTTGACTGCAGAGGAATTCCTTCGGTTCTCCGCTCCCTCTCCTCCTCCCACCTCCGGATCCTTTGCCCCTACCCCGCCGTCACCTGTGCTGCAAGCCTCCTCTCCTTGACTTTTTTGATTCTCACGACATTCCTTGACATTCCTCTTACTTTTTTTTTCACCTCATTCTATCACTTCTTCTTCCCTCGCACCTTGTGTGTCTCGATTTCATTTGTCATGCCTCTTCGCGCCCACGGACCGTTCCTGGTATTTGCGCTGTGTAAGTTCAACTCTCTGTTCTTCGTGTAATAAGCGCGTACTAAAATTCCCCACATGCCTAGTGTTTGTTGTGCACATAGTGATTTTTTCATTCGTCGCAGGTGCGATGTTCGCTGAAAAAGCAGGAGGTAAGACTATGTCCTGGTCTCTTGCAGCAATTCAATAACGGCCGCATATTAGCCTATGGTGTCTTACAGTTCACGATGGATCTCGCGGTAATGTCAGCGATCTTAGTCCTGTGCGTCTCACCAATTTTTTTTGCCAATGACATCCCAACCCTGACGATCTTCTATAGCATGTTCTTCAAGTACACGCATGAGGATGCAGAGCCAAGTCGGGCCCCAAACCTTACCTGTTTCTCCATCATCTTTTCGCTCTCGCTGACGGGTGCGGTGGGCCTCACCATCGGTTCATCCGGAGATGGTTTCTGTGAAGAGTTTCTCTCCACTCATCCCGATACATGTATGGAGGCTAGTTTAGTCCTCGGCATGTCGTGGGCTTCAGCCGCCATCGGTAAGTTGATGTACCTTTCGTAATCCACGTCGCGACTTTCTTATCGGCTCATTAAGCTGTTGCCGGGATCCTTGTTTCTTGGTTGGACAAATATCCCGGAGCTGAAAGGCTTTATGTTCCACGGCGATCTGCCAGAGAAATCGAGTTGTTGAACCAACGGTCTACGTGGGAATCCACGAACGCCAAGTTACCGCGCACCCATATTACCAGGCCTCCTGCTTCACATGCAACCTCGCATCTACAGGGTCGTCACCCCACTCAAAGCCCCAGACAGCTCGTCCTATCCCAGACCATTCCAAGGGACTTGCAGAAGGTTCCATTGGACAGGCCCCCCACTTATATGTCCTCCCCTTCCCCGAGAAATCCAGCCCCGTTGATGCTGCACAGAGAGGTGAACGCATCAGTAGGACAGGCTCCGAGGAATCAATCCACACTCATGCGGACCGACGATCTACGAACCCCTCCAGACCACCTCAGCTCTGTAAGATGGAACGCGGACTATATTAGCGAGAGAGAGATATGGAAACAGAAGTGCCTCCGGCCCCTTGTTTAACCCTTTTGGCTAGTCTTTCTTTTCGCCGTGTATCTGTGCGGGACAGGAATCCCTCATTGTTCGACCAATTCGTTCTCTCACTGTACTCTTCCGTGCCCCCACCCAATGCATAATTTCTTGGAAAACACCCACGATGCCTAGGGCAGTCGTCCCTGGTGGTAAAAACGTGTTCAACGCGTCGCACACACCCTCCATCCACTTCACGTTTACGACACGCCCCATGTCTCTTCTTACCAGGTTTCTTTAATGAAGAGTTCTGATGATAGCTTCATTAACAGCGCAAATCCCGGTGGTGTTCGGAATGAAATGGAGATCACCGCCCTTCGGGTGTACATCGCCTGATGCGACCGCCAACGGCCCGGGTCATCAACTACTGCGTCAGTCTGCGCTGTTGCAAGAATTGAAGATAGCAAATATCCGCCCCCTCATGAAGTGTAAGGTTTCAACGAAATAATCTTCATCGTCACTTCTTCTATCCTCGTCGGAGATAGCAAAAATAAGTGTGAATCAAATGCATTCGAACGTAAGTCTCTCGCTAACTCGACCCCTTATCTCTTATCACTAAAAGCATGCGTCAATTGTCCCCACACTCCCACGAGGCAGGGTTTTGGTTCCCTCTACCGGCCAACCCCGCAACGTGATCCTCGTACCGCCAAGTCCGAAGAGACCACGAGTTGGAGAAGGTTGAAGTTATATTGCTTATCGTATCCCGAAGCCAAAATGCGAATATGCAACAGATCATCCTCGCTCCTCTCGCGGTAACCCCGCGCGATTTTCAATACGTGTTCTTGCGGCATCCAGAGAGGACGAGTTGTCGAGACACAAACCGTGTATTAATTGCCGAGATTAACATTACGAGATTGCCTCTTTGGGAAAAAGATGGTGCCCGATACTTCCATGACGCGAAGAAAGGGAAAGACCCTCGTCTCAGCTGTAAGCACCATGAGCGCCACTCTCCTGCGTTGGGTAACCAACCTAATGAGTAGCTTCGATAGGGTACATCGAGCCTACCCCAGGACGCAGGGAAACCCGATTGGCCTTGTTCACGGCTTCTGGGTCTAATGCAAGGCCTGGCTTATCACAAGGGTGACGAGAACCACGGATGGAGATAAGCTTGGATCTGGCAGATCTGGGATGAAAAACGAGGTTGCTACCGAAAGGGGGGGTGAATAAAATCCTGGTAAAAAAGGAGAACAAACCAGTAAACTGTGAGCCATGACAGAGATGCTGAACTAGCGGTCAAAATATAAAGAAAAGAGCGAGGATACGAATACGAGATGCTGACTTCAGTCGACTTGGAGAACACCGCCCCATACCGAATTAGGATAGCGACAAACCCGCCGCGGCGGGGCGGTCTCATAGATATCAGCAAGCGTTGCGGATACTTATTTCGTGCTTTTCTCACCTCATTCGAACCTTTCGTCGGTTATTTGCCATAATATAACGCAAGTCCAGAAAATAGACAATCTCGAGGGGTCTAAATGGCGGGGAGCTGTCCTAAATGGGTTCAAACAAGAGGGATAAGTAAATGGGGGCGCTGCCTCTTTTTCTGATGTAACTCGTCTCGGTAGCCCTGGATGTGATCAATACGGGCGAACCAACTGCAACTGGCCACTATTTCCGTTCGGGCCAAAGTCGTCGACCCCGTGAACTGTGGAGCTCCCTCGTGTTGAGCTGAGTTCCAACTCGAACTGAATGTAAGCGCATATACCGAATAACATCTGATTCTGTTGCCACTCACCGATTCTCAAAACGAATGACGCAGAGGTCAATTCCAATGAAGTCGTATTTGTGAGGAGAATTACCCACTGTTGCCTGTATTATTCATTTCAGACCTTATGGGGTTCATTCACAGCTCTTTCGTCATGACTTGATCATCAAATGCCCATGTAGTCCAAAAGAAGATTCGAGCTAGCAGGGTAGGAGTTTTGATCAACAGTCCCGTAATCTCTGTATTAACTCAGTTGAATTATATCGTGCACACCGCCGAGGAAGTGAATGGGGGGCTGGTGACGACAAGCGTTCCACCTGTGAGCAGTATGGGGAAAGACCACACACCAAACGTTGGATCAATGTCTTTCACAAATTGTACTTCATTTGGGGCTAGCGATTTGCCTCGTTAGACCACCGGCTTGAAGTCGTCGATAGTGAATTAGATAGAAGATTTCGAGCGGAAGGTTCGATGATCGACCCCCAAGCACAACCCTCAGTGATCCTTCACACTTCCCAACCCCGCATCAGAAAGGTGTGACTATATTGCAAATAAGAAATTGACGCAACGGGTAAGGCATCAGAGGCTTCAAGACTTGGCTGAGCACTGACGCAACAAATGAGGTAGAATCGTTATCATGTATGATACACGCGTTCTCGCCCGAGTCGTTCGAAGTATGGCTGATACGCCCGGACTGAATGATATCAGACTAGACCATAATCCGCTTCCTCTGGTAGTTATCCCTTGTGCGCTGAGCGATAAGGGCATATACGAGAGGTTTGTTGGAAATGAACAGAGAGCCTCGACAACGTCGATTGCGGAATGGCACTCGACGAGCTCGATCACCCACATCCGTGACCGGGATCCCCCGACGACGGATTTTTACCCTTCAGCAGGACATCCGCTCAAATTCGCGTCATGGCCGTTCAGATCCCGTGCCTTTTTCTCCAATATTTAATCTTCTTGGCACGGTCGCGGTCATTGGGAATGTCTGTCTGAGTTCGCACTCGTTTATCCCCTGTGCGGCCAGTGAGGGTGGCCCCGCACCTGCCAGCATCTCGAAGGCGGCTCGAGTCCACGAACCTCTGGTCACTGGCAGCCGGAATCTGGAGTGGAATCTGGTGGAGTCTGATCCAGCTCCGAAGTGAATTCTATCCACCGAGGCCACGATCTTGTGGATCTTGGAGCATGTTTATCCGTACGTTAAAACTCTCCCCATCCACGGGCGTAATGACACGGTTCCAGAATGCTTGGACACGTTCTGGTCGAGGCAAGTAGTTGGCTAGCACTCCCCAGAGATACCTGGGCTCCAAAGATAAGTCGAGCCAATCGCAGCACGGTGGAACCCTACCTCACACCCTGGGAACCAACTGTCACTCAGAAGGCACCCCCGGAGTTATGAACTCCTTCGTCTGAATCGTACCTGGATACTTGTACCCCACACGTTGTCAGAACTGCGGCGCTTCGCTGAACGGCCGCCGTTAGTACCTTACCCCTCCATGGTTAAACAGATCATTTCTCCTTTCCCCTGATCTCGATCTTTTTCATCGTTTCACCACCGCTACAGGTTTATGGGGTTTAGATCCTCAAAAGCTTGGCATTTTATCTGACCATCTGACCTGGGAACTGTCGAGAAGATTATTTCGCTTTAGGCGGCGGCGAAGCTGATGCTAGTTGCCCTCAATTCTGCCTCCGTTCTTCATTATCATTCACACGCGTAGTGAAGATCGGCGCGGATGAAAAGATCCTCAAGTTGGAATAAAAATGTTTTTTTTCTCCGCCATGTGTGTCCCGAGTTTCGTTCGATGGGGGATTGACCACGGAAATTTTTCACAAACCTTCCATTTTTCATGACTTGCAAATTCCAAAGTCCTTTGGAGAGAACCCGGAGGCAACTCCTCAGCCGCAGGGTGGATCCAAGATTCACACTGAACTTCCCATTGTTCGATCTCGGCGTTAAGCACCATGCGATCACGAAACCTCGCACCACCCGCTACTCGGCTGACAAAATTTTCCCAACGAGCGCGTAGAAGACCAGCACAGCTTTCCAGTGTTTTATCATCCTTCGCGCGTGGCGCATTAATAACCTACGGATTTACATTCTCAAGGCGGGAGTCCACAGTAATCAAGCTTGGGCCTCATCGAGCCGAGAACATTCACGGCTTGGTAAGGGGAACAAAGGTTAAGCGAACGAAGCACCGACTCTCGGCCGAAAATCAGGGGTTTCGACCGAGGCGAAGTAGTAGAGGACCTCTTTCCTTTCTTTCTGACGCCTGGCTATCGACCACGCTCGTTTTCCCAAATAGGCAACTCAAATCTTTGGGCTTTGGCCACAGGCGCTTTTTATACCATCACTGATCCCGCTCACGTCCACTTGGACCGTATCTCCATACCTTCACTTTGTTTCCAAATCCAATCCTGTCTTCTCCCTTGACCCGGTGGGGCCCCCGCTATCTCGGCCTTCCTCCAAACACAATTTGGCTGAGGAATCTCTCATTCTGCACAACCCCACGTGTCATTCGGAACCTCACAGCTTGGCAATCCTCATATTTGTCCGCGGCTTGAGTTTTTATCGGGACGGCCTTCCGATGTTAAACTCCATGAGAGACACGCCATCTCCAAAACTCGGGACTACAACTACCTGTATAGCCTACGCACCAAGCCAAGCTTCATTTCCGTCCAGGAAACATTTCATCTCTTCTCCTCTTACGCGCTAAGAGACTAATAACGGATAGTGCCGCCGGTGTTCTTAGTTTGGCTTTGTCCCCGCCAAACTCACGTACCGCCATGGAGGACAGGCACTCACAGCACGCACACACACACACGCAAAGGCTCCGCGATGTTCTCCCGTGGTCAGGCAACAAACTTGATTCTTGGTAGTAGCTCTACCCCGTTACCTGTCAATCATAGATTGTGTCCGCTCCACAATACCGGACCACCGGCAAGGATCCCCCGAAGGGTTCCCAAATACACCAAAGGATCCGTTCATAAACGGACCCGGCTCCTTCTCATAAGTGGATTCTTCAGATAAGATGTATGAGACGTGTTTCGCCACTGTGTGGGTTCCTGACATGAAGTCTAGTGGGTATTCCGTTTTTGTGTTCATATTAGTCTGTTCCCATCGACCAGCTTATACCTGACCGTGATGCGCGCGGGACCACCGTACCGACGCCGATCCCAAGAGATCCTTGGTTTCTGATTCATGCTGAATCAACCGCCCTCATTCGAGCTACTAACCACGCTAGCATAAGCACAGTAATCCATAATGCGCTTATGCATCACCGCCAGGAACCAAGGACAAATACAGATCACCCAACCTAGGACCCGCAAAACACAGACGCGGCGATTGGTAAGAATCACGCCTACCCGCACAGGATCGTGCAAGCTGACATTTGAGTGAACGGGAGTGGTTTGGGACGAGGTTCTCCCTTGCTCCGATACGGACCTTCGCAAGGTTCGTTGGCTGGCTGACCATCCTTGGGTGATTGGCCCTGATAAGACGGGACAAACCAGGTCGGCACGAAGAAAGGGAGCTCACGAAAACTCTATACTTACGGGTCGGCCCTTTCATACTCACCAGATTTGGTGTGGCAGGGGGAACAAAACGAGTGCCCTCTTAGAAGCTAAACCTCTTCGGGACGGTTTTTTTGTCAACATTCCTCGTCCCAGATCCATTCTTCCCATTTTCGCCCATATTCTTGCTTCCCCCTCAAAATCGGCAATTCAACCGCTTCGCACTTTACGGCCGTAATGAAGGATTTTTATTCCCTTCACCTCGGTGCTCTTCGGGACCTTACAGGTCTCTTCGGTTTTCACATGCATCTAGTCAGGAATAACCTTGATCGCCCAGGGACGATCCACCCCCAGAGGAAGTCGCGCTGAGGCTGAGGATGCCCCCGGAGAGAGATAAGGGCGTCTCTCGAGAGTACGAGTATGGTGAACAAAGACCATTGAGCACTGAACCCGCATATGCACGTTGGATTCCTCATGGCCCCGCACGTTGACCTTGAATGTGCCTTAGCGTGGAGTGGGATTGATTCGAAGTGTTCTGAATTGACCTGGAAAACGTGGAAGCGATTTGCTCTCGGAGATAAGCGATTTTCATCCCCATCGAGATATTGTATTATTTTAATAAGCACCTACGAGGCTACAAGATTCATCCGTGACGGACAGAGGTATAGGGTACGAATAAGACACGGGTGAAATGTTACAGTGGGCCTGTGTGATGATGTGCACATCGGGATGTGAAGGGCAAAAATCCATCCGCTCAGCGAAGACAGCTGGAATCGATATAAGGTACCTCGAGAGCCAAGGGTGCACCATCCGTGACGGAGGATGTTACGACACCAACTCTCGATTGAACAAGAACAAGTCATAACGAGAGGATCACCATGGAATCCAAGGTCAAAATCCCGACAGCATGCACAAAACCCTTCCGTAAATCACGCAACGAGGTCGGAGACGACGTGTCGGCTTTAGGACGGTCGCAAGGGTCTCTTCGAGGCCCTCTCGGCCCGGTGCACAAACCGATAGTCTAACTCATCGATAACATATTCCTGACGTTTAAGACACGAAGGAACGTAGGAGATGCGACAGATACCATATTATGAACGCCAGAAGCAAGGGGCAGTCGACGGTAAAAAGGCCTGCGAGAAGTGCGATTTCCCACGCCAGAGACCACTTGAGTTAGTAGCTGCGTACGTGTAAGCACGAGGAAGATATAGTCTGGCGAAGCATTGAGTCTGGATCGAAAGAGGGCAATGCGCTGTCCATTGAATTGGAAACTTTTTTGATATAGATCGCAGGAAGGCGCGTCCCTCATTCAATTCGGTTTCTCCCATGGCTCGAGCGGACCACCTGCACAGAGAGAGGGAGAGAGAGAGAGGTATAGTGTAAACGTGGGATGCCATCTTTTTTTCTTTTCTTCGGGTGGGCGTCCCGGATAACCGCCACATAGGAAATGGAGATTGACAGATTGACGATGGAAGGGGGGTGATACACCCACCGCCACCGAATGGGTCGCTCGGATGACCGTCCCAGCCTGAATGTCCGTCACCAGTTCACCAGCCAACTTCCAACAGGAAACAGAAACAGGGTGCAGGGAACCGCGACGAAGGTGAGTGTGTTTGGGAAAATGAAATGAGTCCGTCAGTTGTACGTCCCAAGAACTTTTTTTTTTCATTGTGATGGCGCGCCCGTCCGGGATCGTGATGAGTCGAAGGAAAAGAGAAAGCGAGCGGGAGGGGCTTCCACGATTGTAATCCCCAAACCGGTGTACAATCCCGCTACGTAGGTTTGATCCCCCTGATGCACATGCAGATACAGATACAGTGGGAGGGATTCCGGTCCCATCAATCTTGGTTCTGGTGGAAAAAAAAGTTAAAAAAAAGTTCGATCCATCAGAAAAAAAAAGAGGAAAGAGAAGAACCACCGTTCGGCTCCAGGACAGCCACGAGCAAGGGCTTCGACAACTTTTTTTTGGTCCCCTAGATCTCCCGAAGCCAACCCTGTCGTGACGAGCTTCCGACATCGGCTGACGGAAACAGCTGAATGGCGCCCGACGCAGGCCCCAGGGGCATTATCGGGCGCGGAAAGCACGACGTGACCCAAGGGGACAGAGAAACGCGCTTCACAAGTGAAACGGAGGAGGAGGAGACAACTCGATGACGGGCCACAAGTTGAAGGTCTAGTAGAAAGTTAGGGACGGTGTGGCTTTCATTTCAAACCTCCATTTCCTCCACTCCACAGGGCACCATCTTCCGCAGATGGCGCAGGGTGAGCACGGCCACCTTTCACACAGCGATAAGGATTTTGAAAATCCGAGTTAGACTTTCTCGAAGCCACGAGGGTAGCGCTCAGAGTGCTCGTGGCCGACCAGCCGTGAGCCGCATCCATATTCCGTCTTACACAATGGCTTCCCTGGAGTGTCCAGCTGACCCGTTTGAAGCTAAAAGGGGTGCTCGTTCTTCAATGAACCCACCCCCTTGTTGAAGATTGACAGATGAGAAAACGACACAACCCTCCCCTCATTCCTATCGTTACATATCATCATCGGGCGGGAGGGCTAATACATCTGAAGGATCGCCTCCCCCACTCCAATCCTCTTATCTCTCCATCGTTTGTATGTCGTAGTTCGGCCCCCCTTCTCCAAGTCTTCTCCACACTCACCCACATCCGGGGTAACAACCCTAAACCGTTCGCATCCCGAACGGCGATAGCCAAAACGAAAATTCCTTCACGAAGGAAAAAAATCAGAGTTTCGAAATTCGGATCCTCGGGTTCTCTCGCAGTCGGTAACAAGAATATATAATAAAAGAGAAAAAAGGCGTCGGCCAATAGCGACATTCGGAGGGAAACTGCTGCCGCACCTGGTGACTGAACTGTATACGCCTGCTTCCGCAGTTCGGTCACGTTGTACCAGTCGGCGACGATAAGGAATCTCCTTACACATCCTCAAAGGAAAAATGGGGATGAAAGGGGATATATCGATGCATTCCTGGCCGAGGACGGACGGAAGGACGTCTTGAGAGGAAAGTGAGTAACCAAGGCTCACTGATACGTGTCAACCCCGTTCGCCCACAACTCGTAATCCCCCATCCACAACCCGCAATCACATTAGTGCAACGCCGATTCACAAAAGAAAGCGATTTCAATGATCTGAATGTGGTCCACGAGGGGGGGAGCTTCGTCGAGCGCCTCCACGGTGCGTCCTGCAGTGAGGAGTACCGGGCCGCGGGGGAGGCGCTTCCGCCCCGCCTGTCCACAGTCAATTCATCTCTTCCTCCAAATCACGGCGCTCATGAAAGTGAGAATAAGGAATGGGCAGGAATGTGGTTGTTAAATCGCCGAACCCACGCGGACGCACGTGCGAAGGACACGCTCTCTCTTTCTCTCCCTCTCCCGCAAAGGCAGAGGAAGAACGTTCCGCTCGCCTCGTAGACAATGTGCGTAGTATGAAGACGCACGCAAACTCAACTCTCCCACCACACGTTCTTGATGGGACGTTTACGAAATTGAGATAACGAGGGGGAGAGAAGGTGGGTAAACGGCCCCTCCACCGCTTTTTCCAATGAATGTGCATCACGGGCACTGCCAACCTCTTCCCACAGAGATAAGTAAGTATGGTTCCACCCCGGCACCCACCCCCCTTTCTTCGATCCCAAATGGAGAATCCCCGAATAATCTTTCCCAAAAAAACTCTCACCGGTCACCGTCACCCACATTTCCTATTTATTGAGCCTGGCGTCGGGCGTCGGATGAATCGAGGAAAGATCAAAAAAGGTGGAGCCCCGAACGAAACACCCGAATTTGAAAGCGGCGTGTATCTCGGTTTTGGATCTTTCGATGGAGAGTGAGCCGGAAGGGGGTGGGGAGGGAAATTCGGTAGCCCAGGTGGAAAATGGAGACGGGTACGGCCGGGCGATCCATGCGAGCCGTCAATCCAGCAGAGTTAAGAACCCTCCAGGGGTCAACGCGATGCGACTCTATAAAACCATCAACTCGGCATCACGAAAATTGATTAGAGGGAACCAAAACCTGCCCAGCGAGGAATTGAAACATCAGCGAGTTGTTTATCATATAAAACTACTCATACGATAAGATCGAACCTTCGGATCCTCAGACATGTCTCGGACATCGCCACGAAACAAATGCAAGTGCAAACGGAATGAATCGGTCTATTGATAACTAAACCATGCTATCACTAAACGACAGTGGGGGAGGTGTGTGGGTGCAATCAGGTTGTGAGCACGCAACGATTTTTGCAGCGAACTGCTAGTAAGGCGCCCGAGAGCAAAGAGGTCTAGAGGATAAGAACTTGAAGCGTGCAAGCTTGAGAAAAGCGAAATACGTATATATATCCGTACAATCGACTCTCACACTGAATGGTCGATCAAAGGTTAGAAAGAAAAAAAAAGAATCGAGAGAGATGTGGAGTGAGTTGTATAGGAGGATGAAGTAGATGTATGATGGTTGACTTCATGAGGAGATGTCCGGGAGAAGAAATTGTATATGTACATGAGAAAAGGAACGACATGCGAGCAGGTGGTAGGGAATAACGATAAATTTCAAGTTACAAGCCAATGCCCAATCCCTAAGGCGGATCATAGCCGGCCGCATCCAAGTCGCGCGTGTATAACGAAATGCAATGCGCGCAAGCTTTGGGCAAGTGGAAAAAACGTTGGAAGGGTCAACCGTTGAACCAACCATGGTGTGCACTAGCGAGAACAGGCTCGTAATAATACAGAAACCTCGGTGTATAGGTGTGAGAGCAGACGTTCCATGAAGAGTAGTGGGCGTGAATGTTGTTTAGAGGTCGTGAGGGGGAGACGTTATGGCAATCCATCGATACAAGAGGCGTAGTGTGGACGCATAGAGGGTGGCCAGTGAATATCGTTAGGCGGGCGAAAGAATGAATTTACGCGAAATCGATGACGGAAGGCATTCTGTTTCAAGGTCGTCAGACGTTAGATGTCCTTGAGGAACAGGGAAGGGGACCACGCACCATAAATAGAGTGAAAATCTCTATATGTCCAAGAGTAGCTCAGCTCTCTACACCGACTGTTGGGAAACCAACTGGCGATTCGACTCGTCCTTTCGTACCCCAGATCTTACCAGTGGTCGACTGGGTGGCGCTTGTCCAATTGAACCATCCACCGGTTCCAGTTCCGCCGCCCACCCACCATGCGGTCGCACCGGATGATGGCTCGATCTTCTCTTCAGTGATCGCCTTGGGAACCGGAGCATCTTCCTCGACCGGACTGCCGTTCCCCCTGCTGAATACTCCCGGTGTGGGAGGTGTGCTCTGTGCAAAACACCATTGCTTCACGAGAGCTTCGTGCAACTCGGGGGAGGGCAGCTCATTCAACAGTGGAGACATCGGACCAGTGGGAGACGATCGGCTGACGTTCGGCGTTGATGACGAAGACGACGAGGCCGAGGTGTTGAGCGAGGAGGACAGTGAAGGGGGGAGCGGTGAAGCAACCCTTGGGGGAGTGGACCGTGGTGAGGAGCGCGGCGATGTGAACATGGGAATGCCGTCCTTGAAGATGGGGGCAGAAACACCTATACTCGATTTGATCAGTTTTGATCACGATTAGGATAAGGAGGGCTAGCTTACTCTTCGGCTTTGGCTCCGGGTGAAGCGCAAACGGCTGGGATATTTCTTCCAAGCTACCCGAACGACTCCTTGGAGGGGTGGGGGTTTGGATGGGGGAAGTAACCCTGACGGGAGAAGCGACGTAATTGATCGATTTCTGAGGAGTCGGGGAAAGAGTGACACCGCCAAGGATACCGCGACGCTCAGCCAGAGGGGGCCGGAAGGTCTTATCAGATTGATTGGTAGGTGGCGACACTTTCCTCAAGGTGGGAGACGACGGGGGGAGAGGAAGGGAAGGCGGACTTGGGAGCACTGGAGAGATCTTAGGGAAGGGAAGAACGCTGGTCTCGACCGAAAGACTGGGGGTGACGGGAGTGGGCCTCATGGTGCTCGGAGCGGTAAACGACTTGTTCTGGGAGGGAGCAGCACTGGGAGAGGAAGGAGGGC
>Ga0307512_10003340_pt1 | contig 18808 bp, 28 predicted proteins | sample 14_EM_MG_FD_200267 | JGI IMG/M metagenome (GOLD analysis project Ga0307512, IMG submission 200267) | Populus trichocarpa ectomycorrhiza microbial communities from riparian zone in the Pacific Northwest, United States - 14_EM | ecosystem: Host-associated > Plants > Roots > Unclassified | place... | reverse complement strand
AGTCCAAGCGATTCACCTTCAAACGACAGGCCTCGTCATTTACTAGATGGTGGGGAAACTGCGCGCGTATTTCGGTATCACACCTCGGTGCAATTCTTGACCGGGGCTTCTTTTTTTTGGAATCTGCATTTCTATCGCGCTACATGTATGTACTACAAAGACGCGCCAGGGTCGTAGGTACAACCCGTTTGATTGGAAGGTCAGCAGGACGTCGCATAAGCTGATTCCAAGACAACATCACCGCTTCCAAGTGCTCGCTACGAACACTGGGAGGTGAAAACTCACTCCGCCCCGTTCTCGGAGGTATCGCGTGCCCGACGCCACAGCCAGTTCCGCTTACGCTTCGCAACCGCAGTCACGTCTACTAACACGACGGCGCGAATTTGCCCAGGCTGCTGCTGGAGTTTGGCGCTTGCATTGAAGCCAAACACGGCGTAGCTCGTACGCGCCTTAACATGTTGCGCGGCATCGCTAATTAAGAAACAGGCGAGAATGACCGAAACCCAAGATGCATCATCGGATCTTCAACGCGACTGGGACTGGCCATAGACTTGACCGGTCACAATTAAGCCCACGATCAATTCTGGTGTCGCTGTTGCACATTGCGCCTTGGCGGCAGATCTGAAGGAACATGCGTTGCAGCTGAACCAAATGCTCAAAATGGAAAAATCGGATGCGACCCGAACACCACCTCATATTTCACACAATCGCGGTATCACGCCACTATATCAGACTGAGGGACGCTGGAAGGGAAAAGGGCATGTCCACACTTAACCACTACTTGACCATAATATGGATACCCGAGTACGTTGGCCAAGAAATGAATATTCATGTTGATATATATAAATGAGTGTATGGCGTAGCGGGGAAGTTGTACACGGGATTTATGACACTAGCTCCAAACGCAATAAATCGTCGGGCTCAATACTTCGGGAACAGAAGGACAGATCTTGAAACCGTATCGCCTCGCCAATTCTCTTCACCTTCACCTACGCTTTTCGGGGGGTTCGGGGACGAATAGGGATAGGCAAGATGAGGGCCCCGGGCTGCAATTCGTGCGCGGGCATTAACCGCACTAAACCCAAGCGAGGAGACGAGACAGCCGATCTGAGGTGCTGCTATTACGAAATGGGGAGCTACTTCGGGGAACAAGAGAAAAAGGGTTATGAGCAAGGGGGCTCTCATTCCCCACCTATATGGCAGAAAAATCGTATTGTCAGAGGATGTGTTATGACACCCTAGCCACAACATGCCGCCAAGCCTTGCGCGCACTCATGAGAGAAAATATCGATATGATGCGAGCGCCCCAGTGAATCTTTTCGCATACTCATGGATGTTCTGTTAACATCGTCAGGACACCCATGCAACATGTCACGATGAAACTGCCGTGCGTACCTCGGGATAACCATAATTCAAAGGTCTTCTGTGGAACAATCGCCTAGCTTCATCGTTTGCCATGCTGTGCATCGCCTTGATCCCGATTTTCACGTTGTCCGCCAACGGCGCGGAAAATTGCGACTGAGTAGGGTCACTCGTGGTGTTGCCCATGTTCTTGGCGGGCGGCTGCGCACCGCTCAGCCCCTTTAGACCTTTCACGGGCACAAGAGCTAAAGCAGGTTGACCCAAGAGCCATGACGCAACTCGAGCTCCAGTTCCCTCCTTGGTATACGTTTTCAAATCAAGAGGGATGAAAGAGCAGATGATCTCCCATAGCAAGGAGACTATGAGAGAAGCGGCAGAACTGTTGGGAATTGAGATGGGTCTGCGGAACTGGCTAACAGGTTATCGCACCGAAAGAGGGAAACCAACAGACTCCAAATGGACGCAAGAGATACATCGAGATTTGCAAGCTTAATGTTTTCTTCATAGAGGTGGACAACGGAAGAAATATAGTGCGCCTTCAGAAAGACCATCAGAATCCTGCGTGTGACAGAGGTGAAAGCTCTGCGTAGACTCACTAGGAAGTGCGTCGTCGCAGCTATTAGAAGGTGATATATGGAGAATATCAACCCGTGTAAAATGAAGAAGGAACGCCCAAGATGCTCGCGGAGTTCCTCGTACTCTGTCCCAAATTTCCATCGAAGGTGATTTGCCTGTAAAATTTTAAGAGATGGCCTTCACTCTCACAAATTGAACACCAAATACTCACATCCCAAGGAAAGGCGTCGGAAGAATCTACAGGCTTGATGTCCAGATGTGAAGGTGATGCTGGTGATGGCGTCTGCGGTTGCGGGGTGATGACGTTGTGGCGGTCATTGTCTGCCCGCTTTAGAGTCCAGTCGTAGTTTTGGGTAACCTTCCTCAGAGCAGCCGCCATTGGACAATGTGAGGGGTCGATGGTGCGGGTGAGGGGGTACTACTCGACATATAAACGAGCCGAACCCCATCGTTCATGTCCTCGGTTGCCAGAGCCAGAGAATATAGACAAGGTTCGATTGCATTCTACTGGCATGTCGCATGGAAAAATGATAGCAGTGAATGATGGAAGTGTGTCGCTGTATGATCATCACGCTGTGGAAATAAGGGACATCCCTTGCTGAATTGTCAACTGAACGACAGCGGAATGTTCCGACCGACCGAAGGTATACGGCTACTGCACAACCGTTCTCGGCTCGGCGTCTCGCCATACCCATTGATGGGATCAATGAGATTGGCGCCTGTACAGTCAACTGTCGGAGGGTCCTAATTCGACAAACTAATCAGGCAAAGCACTGCTAAGGAGCGCCCCTACATCGCCCCTACATCCCGATTTCCGATTTCAACACAGACGACCTCGGGGATTTTGTAACCATGCTCAAGGGCCCCGGCCATCTTTGGAACCGATAAAACCTATTCCGTGAAACGATGGCATCGTTTTGCCCTCCCGTTCCTCCCATCGTCGACGATATGCCTGCTGCACCACTTTCCACCGACAGGTCAACCTCCACCGTGAAAAGCGCCCTCGCGCGAGACCAGTTCGAGATCCTATATCCTACTATCCGCGGGTTTCTGCTCTCTCAATTCGAGGCACATTCCATGCCACAGGATGCCATCGAATACTTTACAAGTGTGCGTCAGCCGTCCTCCTCTCTTCTCATCGTCCAACTTATCGAAAAGACCTAGTGTCTCGACCACAACACATTCAGCGGTAACTACAAGACCGGTCTCCTCGTTGTCGAGGCAGCAGAAGCTTTCAAGGGACGACGGCTGAACGATTCCGAATACCAAAAGGCCGCGATCCTCGGATGGGTGGTCATATTTGTGAGTCAGAAGCGCTCATCAGTCCCCCCTTTGATCCTTGTGTGACAACTTTGCGGCTCAGTTGTACTCGTACTTCACCGTGTCGGAAGATATCGTGAACCAAGTCACGACGAGGCATGGGAAATCTTCGTGGCACAAGGTGGACGGCATAGGGTTCAAAGCCCTCAACGATGCGCTCCTGCTGGAGGGAGCCGTCTACCAACTCGTGCGCGAGCACTTCCGACGAGAACCTTACTATGTCGACTTGCTCGAGCTTTTGCACGAAACGCGCCATCCTGCGTTCTTCCGCAACCCGATCCCGGTGAGTTGCTTTTCAGAACTCCAGCCTGATTTATCTCCGCAAACGAACTCACGCCCGCGATCAGCAAAATTTCCAATTTCCCGTCGATTAGTGAGTTTCTCCCAGCCCCTCAAGGGTGCTGCGCCGCTGACATGATATCTAATCCAGCCAGAGGACCTCTAACATCTACGAATCGGCCATCTATTCGTTCTACCTCCCCATCGCGCTCGCCATGATCATCTGCGGCATCCCCGTCGAGAAGGCATCGCCCGTCGATCCCAACCACTACGACCTCGCGCTCGACATCCTCCTCCCGCTCGGCGAGTACGCGCAGATCCAATCCGAGTACTTCGAGAGCCGCTCGGGCAACCTGCCCCAAAGCCGCTCTTGGTGTTTCGACGCCGTCCGGACTTCCGGAACTCCCGAACAGCTCGCGACGCTCGAGTCGCATTTCGGGAAGCAGGACTCGACGTCTCAGCTCCACGTGAGGAGCGTCTTTGCGGACGCTGGAGTCGACGGGCGGTACTCGCAGTATGCGGAAGACGCATGTACTCGCATCGGCACCCTGATCGATACCCTCCCCGAATTGCGTAGTCCGAAGGGTGATGCGGTAGTGGGTCGTAACATATTCCGCACGCTGCTGGAAGACATTCGCGGTCGCACCGATTGAAGGACTCAGGAGATGCCACCGGAACCTCATGACGAACTAATACACGATACCCCACGGAAGATGTCACTTACACGCATCGCTTCCTCATCAATCGACATACGTCGGATTTGTCGCCAGTGTGGGGAGAGTATTTTGCAGGGAAATGGGATTACATGATGAATGGAAGGACGCAGTGCACATAGATATTGCTATCGTGACTTTGATGGTCAACCTATTAGCCTAAGTTATGGACGTATTGAAGCTGCTTTTTACCACCGGCGCAGGAGGATGAGATCCTGGTCTATGCTCGAGAGAGCCTCACAGACCTAACACCGGAGTAGATACCCACCTACCAAGCATGGCGAGGATGTCATGCTGGGGTGGAACCGAAGTGGAATACCAACAGGGCCTACAGGCAGGATCATTCCGAGTTAGCGTGTCACTGCTGATACCTGGACAGGGAGGAATGCCGATGGGGTGTTTCCTTTGAGTAATGTCGCTCACGGATTATGTTGATAGGATCAATGCAGGCTATATATCGTATGTAGTTGTAAGGTGTACCACTTCAAGGCACGAGGGAACGAAAGGCTATACAGTACCGTAAGAATAACGAGCCAACGAGAAAGGCGACGTAGGTTTGCTGGCCAAATGTCTGAAGAATGATACAGTCTACTAGTATCAACTTGAGTGGCGAACGGTGCTTCCACTACTAGATCTGCCATCCGGTCGGAAGAGTAGTGGGAGCAGACGCGGAGGGCGTTGGTGCCGATGAACGGCTCGGCTCTGGCCGCACGCCGCTCGTGCTACTACACGAACCGGAGACGTCCTGCGCCTCCCTCCAGTACCACTTCGGCAGGAAACCGACACGGTCTTCGCCGGCCTCCACCTCGCGTCGTGCCTCTTCCTGCAGCAAAGCGAACTGGGCGCCAACGCGTGGTGTGAACTTCACACGCCATACGGCCCCCGGGGATTCGTTTCCCGCCGCCTCGACGTTGCTTCTTATCCACGCCAAAAACGTTTCTCCCCACGAGAGACTGATTTGGGGGTCCCAAGCGTTCTGCTTGCCGCGCACCATTCGCGGGATTTCCAACGTCTTGTAGGATTGTACGGTCACGAGTTGCCCATTCGGCGTGCGGAAACCGACGACGATTTCCTATCGGGCCTCAAATGAGTGAACATTGTGGCAAAACGTCAAGTCAGGGCGCACCGGAACGCCCAGTAGAAATGACTGAAAATAGAACTTCAGAAGCTTTCTGGTTGAAAGAGTTCAGCCGGGCTGAGCTGCCTTGCGGTCAATACGATGCCTCACTTTTCGAAACGCGCTTCATCTCGATGGCCACGGATGGTCATCGAAGTTTTCAGTTCGAGCATTGTGTCGTTGCGACCGACATATCTGTCTTGTTAACCCGTTAGTAAAACGCCATGAACATTGTCAATGGAATCCATACCCCTCACGCAATCCACCTCACCTCCGATAACTATACGGGTGTCTCCCAACTTGGTCTTTACGACGCTACACCATTGCACATTCGTGTCTACATCTCCTCCCCAGCCTGAAGGGGCACCGGGCTGCGATGCCGTGCACCACGATTCGAATGCGTAGCCATAATAGGTCTGCATACGATGGTGAGGTGTCATGTCATCTCTGCATGCGATAAAAATCTTGCCTCAATCTTGGAACAAAGTCACTCACTTTTCCTTGAGCCGAGCATCGCTAATAAATTCTTCGAAATAAAGCGTCCCGTTTACGACCATGACATTTAGTTCCCATCCATCTCGGTCTTCATAAGGAGCCGTCAAGATCCTCCCTCGCGGATAGGCGTGGCCTCAGTACGGCACAGAGCATGGGGGACGGTAGTCTGAAAGACCCACTTTGTCATTACTCCACGCCAACTCACAATGTTAATAACAGGGTCACCATCTCGCCTCCGTATCTCTGAGATGGCTTGAAGCAGCCCATCAAGACGACCTTTTTCCTCGGGACGACGAATCCAACGTTCATAGCCGTGACCTAGGTCGGCATCCCGGGGAGGGTCAACGTAGTACCGCATTGCAGCATCGGAGAATTCAAGTTTGCGATCTGTGTTGTAGGAGAACGATATTAAAGGTTTGGGTCGCTGAAAGGGGACCGCACGCGAGGCGGGCTGTGATAAGGAAGGATATGAAAGGCTAGACGCCGCGTGACGAGAGGTCGATGGCGAAACATCGACTCGGGGTTGTTTGTGCGCTGTACGTTGGTCCATATCTTGGGAGATATCGATGTCCGATATGGGGCGTTTTCTAGACGTCATGTTCATGTGCGGGGTAAAGGGTAAGGGTAAGAGGCAAGTCGAGTGGTTATGTAACGTAAGTAACACAAGTTACCACATGCGCGTTTACAGGTTCTCACGCGCATTTACGAAGACCCTTTCATTGGCTATGAAGCAGGCGAATGTCGGGTTTGTGGTGCGTCCCCAATCATTTCTGTCTTCTGTTTCCCTAACGATTCGGGATACCTGACCAGGCGCATCACCCTGGGAAAGATGACGGCCATGCCAGAGACCATGGAGAGGTAAGAAGCAGGCTCACGGGACCTACACGTGAGTTATCATATTTACGAGCACACCATAGAATCTTCCACAAAGTCATGGAACTCCGGGTATATTTTCACAGAAACTGGGTGTGGCATTGAATCGAGCCTTGGAACGAAGGCTTGGTAAAGTGCCATCTCCAACGGCTGTAAGTAAGGCGGCAGAAGCGCTCGGTGGAACAAAGGGATTAGACTTTGTGTGGCACGCCGTGCGGGTGCAGGAGCAGCTTGCCATCCTTCACGCCCAACTACAAAAGGAGCAGGAACGACATGGCCGCGCGACCGAAGCGCTCCAAGACTCATCCGTGTCATCGATGATACCCCAAAAACGATCCGTGGGACATGACGACAAACCCTCTGCTTCGCCCCGGGAAACCAAGCGAATTCGCGCGGAGAGTACAGACCCTCGCCATCACACACCACCGTCTACCTCGGATAACGGAGTGAAACCCGATCCTCAGACTCCCATCGTGTCTATGTCCCCGAAAGATGTGCCAATCGCGCCGCGAAGCATGCCTTCTGATCCCAAATTTGCGGATGTTTCTCTCGCCGAGCCCGCGAAGACGCCGGAACGTAATTCGCCTTCACGACTTCCCATTTCGGATGCCACCCCGCCCAATAGCACAAAGTCCGAGTCGAGTCGTCCAACTGGACCGCCCTCACCTCTTAATGCCACCCTCGGTGACGGGGATCCCGGACAAACTATATCTCACCCTTCCATCCGGACCGTGACGCAAGACCAAAATAAGCTGGACAAGGCACCATCACCTCCCATATCTACCTTAATTCCTGAGGCGAAGGGGTCCCCCTTGACCACGTAAGACGCTTCACCCGAACATTCCCTCACCATCAGGGCTTGTTGCTAAGACAGACCTTAACAGTGCAGTGCCCCCCACTTCTGCAATGGGTTTTCCCGCGTTTACTCGACAACCATCCTCCGCTCCACCGAACTCGTCTGACTCCCAAGATCCAGAGATTTTGGCAATCCAGGTCGGAAAACCTTCAACTGGCCAAACTGATGTTGAATTCGTGGTTGACCAAGAAACGGCGAATTCCGTGCGTCGTTGGGCTACGCATAAACTAAAATTCGAGTAAGCTTTCCATCTCCCTTTCCTCTTCGACATGAACTCAAATTGCTTTGTCGACTCCCAGCCCCGATTCCCGGCACATCGCGGTCCATCTCGTCGCCTTACAGACCACGGCGGTCTCCGAAGCCCAACAAAGCCTGTCGCAAAGCTCGCCGGGCATAACACCCCAGGCCTTTGCGCACGCCTTGCGTGATTTGCCCCCACAGTGGCCAGACGACGACAGCCTCGTGCTGCAGGTGAATGCTGGCCAGCCTGGGGAGAAGACCTGGTTCGCCTCTGATATGGTTCGTTCCGTTCTCTCTTGATAACCATCAGGTTCAGGTACTGACTTTGAGTCCAGTCAGGAGGGACGCCACTCGACATCTCAAGTGCTGTTTGTGAGGGCACGAATTCACTTCGTATCATGCAGCTCAGGAATATGGCGGATATCGTATTTGCAATGTACGCTGCTCGGCCCACTCCCGAGCTTCTCGCTACTGCCCGCGAATGGGAGAAGGGTAGAAAGTGGACTTCTTTTCAAAGGCCGCACTCAGGACGATTACCATTGTAGATAAGAATTACGTTCACAAGTCATAAGTGATCATAATACGGCCAACACACGTGTAACCAGATACCCATACACACATGACTTGTACTATATGTAATGGTTCCGCGGATGAGGTGTTAAATGGGAGCTTGTCTAGCGAATGATTTCGCTCGGCGCAACGACGTTGCCGAACCGGATGATGAATCGACGAAGTGTCATATTTTCATGTTCTCAAACGCCCAAGCACTCGCTGCTCCACAATCCTGGGTTCCGTGAAACCCACAGTCGTCACCTGTACCAGTCAACATTCTTGAACGGATGTCGTGCCCGGATTACAGTGCGCAAGGCTGGCAAACCATCCTCGTTTCCTTGGATGGCCCGGTCGCCATCGTCAAGCTCAACCGTGCGAAGCAGTACGCAAACCGCGCCGTCCTACTTTGCCGACGGCGGACTGCAGGGCTGAAACTCCTGTTCTGAACAGACGCAACACGGTGACGGTACCAATCGCGCAAGAATTGGTCGCCGCCTACGATCTCCTCGACCGGGACGACCGTGTACGCGTAGTTGTGCTCACGGCCGATCACATCGCCCCTGCGTTCTGCTCCGGGGTAAGGCCATATTTCTGCTCACCGCCAAGTGGTAGCGTTAAAAACGACGTCTTTTTCCCTCCTCCCCCGATCGCAGGCGGATCTTTCGGGTGGTTGGGAGGTCATCTATTCCGAAGAAGACAAACGGCAGGGTCGGCATAGTGAGTACTTATCCGCTGATACCTCGGGAAAAGGTTTCCTTCCTCACGGCTCGCCCACAGCCCACAGGGACCTCGGGGGCAAGATAACGCTCGCCATCTTCCGCTGTCGGAAAATTACCATCGCTGCTGTGAACGGGCATGCTGCCGGCGTGGGCATAACCGGCATGCAGCTTCCCTGTGATTTTCGCTTCGTATGGGCCGGAGCCAAGCTCGCATTGCCATTCGTGCGCCGCGGGATCGCGCCAGAAGGTACGCACACCACCCCCTTTCTTTCTGTTTCGCGCACGCAGTCAAGGCGGGCGGAGTGCAGGGGACGCCGATAAGACCATACTCTAACATGTATAACTGTATGACACGCAGGGATCTCGACATATCTCCTCCCGCGCCTCCTCGGTTATTCGCGCGCGATCGCGCTGCTGCTCACGGGGGAGACGCACTCGCCCAGCTCGCCGCTCCTGCAAGGACTCTACCACGCGACGTTCCCGAACCGCGAGGACGTGTTCCCGGCCGCGCTTGCGTTTGCGCGCGAGCTCGCCGCGAACACGTCGCAGACGGGCGTGGCGTGGACCAAGGCACTGCTGTGGCGCGGCGCGGACAGCATCGAGGGCCAGCACGTCCTCGACTCGCGCGGGATTTCGGACCTTGCGTCGCGCGCGGACGCCGCGGAGGGCGCGCAGGCGTTCAAGGAGCGTCGTCCCGTCGAGTTCCCCGACGTGTTGTCGAAAGACCTGTCTGAGTTTGTCCCCTGGGTGCGTCGTTCTCGTCATGTCCATGCGCTCATTTACAGAACTACTGACTGCACATTTTATCAGTGGACAGAACTAGATGTGAGACAACGCAAAGCCAAGCTGTAGTTCGGATACGCGACTCTGAACGTTCGTCCTTGGACTGGGACAACTTTGAAAGGGGATGGCCACAAAGCGTGCTTATTGTGATACTTATCTGTACATGTAATATATATGCAGACATGAGAGAAATGATCCGTTGGTACTCGGTAGGGTTTCGACTATAAGTGTTCCATTAAAGAGGTGAGGAGCTTGAGCTCAGTGGGTGCTCAATGAAAGATACGACGTTTGGAACGAGGTGGGAAGGATTGTGTTGATGGGTTAACCCATAAGGCGAGGTTATACGGGACCTCCCGCAAATTATTGGGACATAAGGGCGTCTTCTATCATTTCAAGGTTCTAACTTCTAACACCGGTGGATACTCTACGGTGGTCACCCATCCGGGCATAAAAACAAGATGCTATAGTACAAGAAGAGTTTGAGTGAGTTGCCATGAGGCTACTCATTGGCTGAGATTGAGTGCTGGTGTTCACCAGCGAAAGTGCACCACCAGAAACTTCCAAATGTTTCTGATAATATTTCCCTGCATAAAGCAAACATCCCCCAGGCTCAGCACGATGACATCAACGCACGCCAGAAATGATACCAAACACGCACCGCCTGGGCCACAATTTCGCTCAATTTCACGCCTCTGAAGAGGACAACGAACGCGAGCGTTCCGAGCACATCAGCCAGCATCACTGTCACCAGCAGTCTCTTGTACGACCACCGCGTATGGCGGCGGCGCCACTTTTCCGCACCAGGTCCCTCTATCTCATGGTCCTCCCAGCGCAGCGTTCGCAGCCGCCACCAGAGCTCCACGAGCGGACCTGGGAACGTACTGAAAATGCGCCCGCGGCTGCCGCTGCGGTACCACGAAGCGCACTGCGACCAGACCGAGTTCTCGAGCCGCTCTTGCAGCATGTCGTTGTACCGGTCCGTCGCTGCGTCGGCCGGCGCCACGCTGTTGAGCACTCCGGCGCGCACGGGCTTGAGGAGCTGGAGGAGGTATGTCACCTGTGACTCCTCGGAGTACAGAACGGATGTGTGGCCGGTGGTCGTATTTGGGCCTATATCGAGCAGTGTTGGAGGTAAAAGGACATGCTTGGTTCGCGGATACGTGAGACATACCTTGTATCATGAAGAAATTTGGGAAACCAGGGACAGTGCTGCCTAGGTATGCTGTAGGTCCACCGTGGGCATCATTGTACTCTTTCAGAGTTCCTCTTGTTCCGCGCACGTTCAACGGGTAATCGTCCTGTCAACGAAAGTGCCGATCAATATGGCGAGTGTCCGACGAGAAAAAGACTGTATACATACAGTTACGAAGCCTGTACCGCATATTAAAACATCGAGGGGGATCCTCTCGCCTAGTCAACGATGAGACTAACTCAGCCTCTGGATAAAAAAAAACGAATACCAGTTTCCATAACGACGCCATCTGGTTCAACGCGTGTGATATGGTCGACTGTGAGGCACACGTTTGGACGGTGCAACGACTGAAGATATCCTTGGTCGCGCACAAGGCGTCTGCATCCAACAGCTGTATGTGGTGTCTACACCGAACCGTCCGAGATGCAAAAATATATGCACTTACGGTGTTTCGGTATGATAAGGTGGTGGTACTTGGCTGGTGCCGTACTCTTTATGTAGTCCTCAGAGGTCTTCACCAGCCGACAAATTAGCAAAGGACATAGTCCAGCTTACTATACGTACCTTCGTCCATGACCTCCCCAAATAATTATTGCCTTTTCCTTTGAACAGCAAAAAGGCGCTTTCATACTAAGAATCACATTCTAGTCGGTTCCAAAGCAGGGTCATCTCATAAGGCGTACCGTTGCGGCGATGATGAAGCGGTAGATAACATGCACGAATGGGATGTAGGACAATGCCCATATTGTGAACCTGGAGTAAGGAAGTATCGGCTGTGGAGAACGTAGTGTGAATCTCCAGAAGAGTGTCGTAATTTCTTCCAAGGATGAACCTGAACTCACTCCAGGTATGTACCACATCGGCGTGCGCACAAAATTTACTACGGTGACTGTTGGGTCCTTCGATATTTTCGGGATAAACTGCGACCTGCGCAGACATGGCACACCATCAGGGCGATGTCCCATCGATATCATAACACATGATGGAGAATGATTGCTTACGCAGAGCAGCCGCTGCCCAGCACTCCGACGCGCTTTCCGCGGAGGTCGACGTCATGTCTCCAGCGGGCCGAATGAAACATATCGCCCTTGAACGAATCGATTCCTTGTATGTCGGGGAAGCGAGGCACGACAAGCACGCCAATAGCAGACACGAGGGCGGTCGCATAAGAAAGCTGCTTCTCGCCCGTGCGCACGTCGCGCGTCTCGATGCGCCACACGTTCGCATCTGCGTCCCACACTGCATTGTCCATAGAGGTGTGGAAACGGCAGTGGGGACGCAAGTCATACTTATCGAGCACACCACGCATGTACTCCAAAATTTCTGGCTGTGTGCCATGTGAATGACCCCAGTCCGGTTTCGGGTCGGTGGAGAGGGTGTAGAAGTGGATAGGGACATCCGAGGCGCAACCCTGGAATAAACATAAGGCACGAAACTCCTGTTGACAATGTGAAGATACAGTGGTGACACAGTACGTACAGGGTACGTGTTATCCTATGAACCCATTTGGAATTAGCATGGGAACAACGACCCAGCACGAAGCTACTTTGACTTACTCTCCATGTTCCTCCGATATCAGCGCCACGCTCGTAGATCTGGGTGAGAGCATCCTATTCCACTTCTTGTAATGCTCTGCCGGACGAAAACTCACCACAAAGTTGTTTAATCCCCATTTCGTCTTCAACCCAATGGCGGCAGCGAGCCCTCCGAAGCTGTGGATCCAAACGCAGTCTGAGACGACCATGGCGTGTCACAACTCCCAGGATGAAGAACCTACCCTGCACCAACTATAGCGATGTTGAACTCGGGACGGTGCTCGGAAACCATGGTCAGTTATGGGGTGGGGAAAATTGCAGTGGTTCAGATCTGGCCCCTGGTGCCAGTGTCGATGACCGTTGCCCCACGGCACTCTCACACCTTAGGGAAATAGACGTGGTGGTTTTATATTAAGCGAAGCGCTGGGCTTACAGCACACCTCCAACGCATCAGATGGACCGGCGTTAGGCCGGCCAGAAACGGAGGAATCAGCCCGAAAAGAGTCATGGAAGACGCCCATTACTAAATGCGCTGGTTTTATCTCGGACACCAGAGAACAAACATAGGTCACACTTGTCATCCAGTAGCTAGCTGATGTCGACATCACATTAATATTGATCCTACAGGCCCTATCCTGACGAGGCCTCCACTCGCAGTACGCTGCTTGCACAACGCGCAGCATGCGGAGCCCCAATACACAAAGTGAGGCAACGAACTTGGCAAGTGGCAGTACAGTACTACCATCGAGAAAAAACACCCTGTATCGAGGTCGAGATTGCGCTGTACGTGTGACTTGACATGGAATCTCCCAAAGAGAAAAGGCATCATTTTGTTCATGTCAGACCTCATGGTAGTGAAAGTCCTCGGAAACGAGTTGGAAGTGATGTAATGACGACACCCTCTTCATGGCGTGTGAGGCAGATCAGGGGACTGCGAGAAATAAGTCGGACCAACGTCTACGTTTACGAAGAATCACTAAAGTTGACAATATTGGAAACGCTGAGCATCTCATGGGAAGTTGGCCGCCTGCGTGTGAGACATGGTGCCGCGTGGTGGATAATCGAGAATGGTTGGCATCTTCGGCGTCATGCGCTGCATGTTCCTGTCAGACCAGATGGGGATGAAGTTGATGCGGATGCTCCTACATCACACGATATCGCCTTCGCGCTGTCAGGCAAGTCCTTCCATGCATGACTGATTGGTAACGGTAGTACATCTTACTAGCGGATGGAACTAGATACGAGACAATGTAAAAAAGTTGTAGTTTAGTTCATACGCTACGCGTCTTGCTTGAGCCTTGAGCGAGCACAGGAGCCGTGGCTTTGCAAACTCGGCCGATGCCGGATTGAATTGGCATTGCCCGTCACACGGACAGACATAACTTAAGACGGAGCTTGCGCAATACTACCTGATACCTCTTTCATGGACCACTTTCTATCATCCATCTGAGCACACTGGAATATCAACAGTGAGCCAACCAACTCTATGCCCCGCACCAAAGCTGGAACATCGCAGCGCCTAGTTGGTAATGGCATCGCTGCGCTTCCTGCGGTTTCCGCTTTCTGCCACCAGCATTTTGCAATATGCTAGGTGCTACTCATCCGTCACAGGGGCGACCAATCCAATTCCTGCTACCTTTCTCCGAGGTGGAACCTCCAAAGGAATATTCCTCAATCGCGCTCACCTTCCGCCCGACCAGTCACAATGGGACGCCATCTTTCTCGGAATAATGGGCTCCCCCGATGCGCAATACGGTCGGCAACTGAACGGAATGGGTGGTGGTGTGTCGAGTCTGTCGAAGATCTGTGTCGTTGGCTCGCCGTCGGAGGCACAGAAGGCCGCCCGGATCGACGTCGAGTATACGTTCGCACAGGTCGGGATCCGGGACAGCCTCATCGATTACTCAGGCAATTGCGGAAACCTGTCAAGCATGATTGGGGTGTTTGCCGTGGACGAAGGTATCTGCGCACCCCGGGTTTCTCATGGCTCTAAGATGACAGGCACCGTGCATACATTCAACACGAATACGAACAAGCGCATCGACAACACGTTCCTCGTCGCCGAGAGAGGAGGTCACTGGGTACCTGTGCTCGATGGAGAGCAGGCGGCCATCGGCGGAGTCCCAGGTAGAGCATCGCCCATCCTCCTAGACTTTGTGGACCCCAGCGGCGCGCGTACGGGCCGACTGTTCCCCACTGGCCTCCCCCATCAAACCGTGCGCATTTCCCTCTCCTCCTCGCGCGAGGTCACCTTTCCCGTCTCGCTGGTCGACGCCACGAATCCGACAGTATTCACCAATCACCGAGGTTTGCGTCCCGCTCTCAGCATCCCCGACGACGCACCGATCGACTATGCGCATCTCGACGTCGTAGATGCGCTCGAGCGCGTTCGACAAGCCGGCGCGCGGCTCATGGGCCTCGACCCTCTCGCGCAGGCCCAGCCGAAAATCGCCGTGCTCGAGCGTCCACATGCGGATGACGCCGATGCCGACATTGTGATCAACGCGTTCTCCATGGGGACGCTCCACCGCGCAGTTCCCATGACCGTGGGGCTCTGTCTCGGGGTCGCTGCATGTGTACCGCACACACTTGCGTGGGATATTGTCAGGGACCGGCGCTTCGACACAAGCGAGCTTTTGCGCATCAGGCACCCGGGTGGTGTGGTGGAAGTCGGCGCTGAGTTGGATAGCGGTGGGGAGGTGATGAGCGCTCGCGTCATGCGGACAGGGCGGAGGCTGATGAGAGGTGTCGTCTGGTGGTAATTTCTCCTGCCCTTCGACATCGTACCTGCTACCACAAGTCCTCGTTTGGGGAGTTGCTAGGGATTGCAAAATCAGTCGCCTCCGAGTTTAGTAGGATGTTCAGTGGGTGAGATGGTCAATCATGACCAACTTGACATGTCCACTTACGTCAAGTCCTCGTCAACTAGTCTAATCCAACACCTACATCTCGTTCTATTTCACAAACTCTGTTATGATGCAGCGAAGATGACCCATGTACACAGCGATATCCTTTATTGAGTTGGGCGGCCTCAGTAATGCCCCCTAGTGCCTTGTCACCTTCTCTAGTGCCGTAAGTTATCATTCGTGCCACGCAGACCCACGGTAAGGAAGACCGCCATTGGGCAGTGTAAGAGTCTTGTAATACTACATTACAAGCTTCTTCGAGAATTCGCCATCCGTACCAAAGTCGATGAAGTTCACCAACAATCGGATTCATGATTTGTTCGGGCCTAGCCCCGTCGCAACTTTTGTTGACTGCACTGTGCGTCATGTCCTTCGTCAAGCGCTCCTCGGAATCAAGGTCAAAAATGACAGGGCAATTCATCCAGGTGGCACAGTAGAAGGCGAATGGGGTCCGAAAGACAGCTCGAAAGACAGCTCGGTCCTCGGAAGCCCCCGGCCTCACTACACACCCATTGCCAAGCCTACGTCAGAAGCAATGCAAGGCCGCCGCCATATTCTTGTGCCCGACTCCAGATGAACGTAAGCTTCCTACCAGCGTCCGCGGATACAGGAGGTGTATGGCCAGGGTGGATACGAGCCGGGTATGCGCGGCGCAGGCCGATTTTCAAACTGTACCGTACAGCACGTTGCGCCCTTTTCATCGAAATTGGGATGCTTTCGGCGCTCTCGCAGCATGTCTGCCTACTACATGTTGAACACTTCTGAGTTAGACACATGGTCTTGCATGGAGTTATGAAAGTTTCATTGTGACGCTGCTACCCGCTAACCCCCCAGGACCAGAGGGTAGATCCACCGTAGACGTCACGGGCTTCTCTTTCATCCCCGCAACCTCCACGACTACGCTAGTAAGTGTTTGCGAAGGGTCCGAAACTGTGAGGGTCCCTTTCTTCAAGTCGAGCATGAGCACTACGTTCCCGCTGACAGTAATAACCGCGGGACTCCGACCGTGGCTGCCGAGGGCCACGTTCCCCAGGGTAAGTGCGCCGCCAGATGCGTCCCAGAATACTGCGGAGATGGTGCTGTGGCGCGCATCGAGGACTGCGGAAATATGTGCATCATTCTGGAGAAGGACGACCTCACGGCTTCTGCTCTTTTTCCGGAAGCTGTCGAATGTGGTGCCAGGGAAGATGGTATATGCCGTGGGCCGCGTCAGATTTTGATGCTGGATCCACGCAGCGAAGAGATCGACCGTCGTGGGCGGCTGTGTTGATATACCGATCGCAGTCCATGCGCCCGTGCGTTCGCCGACGGACAATGAAAGCCTCGTCGACCCTGGCTCGAAGAGGTAGCCGACACCACCGTGCCAGAGCGACGACACGGTGCCATCAAACGTTTGGTTACCAGGTGCGTTGAAGGTGTCGTTGTTGACATAGACAACGCCTGAATGCCGTCTCTGGTCCAAGGCGGAATAGACGGACGCGTTAGTGTAAGAGGTGAGGTTGGCGATCATGACGTATTGGGTATCGTCGTCAAGAAAGAACCAGGCCTTTTGCCAGCTGAAGGCTTTGGTGAGTGGGTTGAGATATTTCATGGCCGCGACGCCGGTTTTGCCGTTCGATACACCGCCGACGAAAGATTCGAGCCCTTTCCACTGGGCCTGAGAGCAGTTGAGAGGCGTAGCACCATAGTCCACAGTGGTACCGGGGATGAGATTCCAGTCCCACGCAGCAGCGATGTCTTCGTATTCGTTGCCTCGTAGGTAAGTGTAGAGCGTCCCGTCAGCGAGGTGAAAGCCGAAGGGCTAAATGTGAATGGAATCAGTTTCCAGGTTTGTTTCAGTTCAAGTTGGGATGCTGGGGACACGAACGTTTTGCGAGTTGACGCATTCTGTGTTCTGTGTCCGTGCTGAATACATTTTCAGCGTGGAGACGTAGCCCGGACCACGCTGAACCTAATGGTGCGTCACTGCGTTAGACCAGATGCTCTGCCCATTGGTGTTCCAACCCACCATGTAATCGTTATTGTAGAAATTTCTGTTGCCAACGAGGTTCCCCGCATTCGCATTATTGGTGGGCTTGATAAAGTTATTGTAGACTTGGACCATGGAACTCGAGTCCCACAGCTTCCCCAGTTGCAGGATTTCCGAAAGATTCAGGTTAAGACCGCTCGTGGCTCTGCATCAATTGTCAAGAGCGGTCCTTCAAAATTTCAACCAGCCACTCACTGAGAATCAATGACAGGGAAAGAGATAAAACGCGATAGAGAGCTCTGATGCCCCTTTTAGGTCATGGAGTAGCTTAGGAGAGATGTATGGCTCACGAAGTCCCAATGAAGTACGTCAGTCTTCACGTTGCGATACACCATCCATTGATCGCCGTCAATCAGAGTCTCAAAGGCACGCTGGGAAGCAGGGTCTGCAGCATACCACGTGCCAGCGGCATCGATTTGCAGCTCAAGAACATCACTGGAACTGGTGAAGGATTAGTAGGCGGACACGAGGAAAGAGACGGTTCGTTAAACGTACAAAACCCTGCCATAATTTCCATTGTAGAGAAGGCCAGCATGCTGACCGAAGCTCCCATCAGGCTTGATACCATCAATCATAACGTCGGGCTGTATTACGATTTCGGCGTTAATGCGACCATAGGCCTCTGTGATAAGGGTTGTATTAGAGGTCAACAAGGCAAGGTCTACCCCGATCTTTGCCACGTCCAAGATGTTGGCGCCAGCCAGGAAGCCATTCCCCTCGTAGAATTTGTCATATGCTCGCGCGGAAATGGACGTGCAATTGTTGAATTGCGTCTGGCTAAGCGAGGACTTGAACAGCAAGCAGCTCTCGCCAACTAGATTTGGGACAAGTATGACCTATACGGGTAGTTTGCAACAATGAGTCGGCGCAGAGGACTCGGGACAACTCACGTTTGAGAACCAGTTAGTATTCCAGAAGCCAGGAGTACCGCATGGGCACGTAGTGGTGCCACCTTGATCCAAACATCCAGGAATGGTGAAGTCCCGTGAGAACCAGAAATCCATCGCAGAGGAAATGGAGCTGGTGAGGGCTGGGCTGCGGGGATATTGACCAGCGCCCGTGAGCCCACCGTGCCAAGCGGCGCTCATGGTTACTATGAGGCGTCAAGAGCTGAGAATGGATGAATTGAATTTTGGAGTGTACATACAGATTCGCCTCCAATGCACACTTGCAGGCCAGTTGGCTGGGCGCGCAGGACAACCAGTGGTATAATCGATCTCGGATGCGGGCCAGCTTCCATTGGGGCCTAACGTACTTACCC
>Ga0307512_10003339_pt1 | contig 18810 bp, 7 predicted proteins | sample 14_EM_MG_FD_200267 | JGI IMG/M metagenome (GOLD analysis project Ga0307512, IMG submission 200267) | Populus trichocarpa ectomycorrhiza microbial communities from riparian zone in the Pacific Northwest, United States - 14_EM | ecosystem: Host-associated > Plants > Roots > Unclassified | place... | reverse complement strand
ATTTTTTTTATCCAATTTTGGTCCCCATTATTGTAATTGTTATTCTTTCATCCTTTTCTTAGTTTGTTTTTTATTTTATTTTTTCCCTCAATATTTTATTTCATTTTTTTTTTCTGATTTTGGTCCCCATTCTTTTAATTGTTTTTTTTTTCATTTTCTTATTTTATAGGGTTATTCTGAGTCACGGGTTAGTCAAGTTAACCCGGGTTGTTTTAGATTTCTTTTTCAATGATTTTTTTTTTTAGTTTTGTCCTTTGATATTAGACTATTGAGTCTTGAGTTTTTTTTTCTTATGGGTTCGAATTATTCAAGTTAATCATAAATGACTTTTTTTATTTATTTAACTTTGATCATATTTTCTAAATCTTTTTTAAAAAATAAATTTTTTAATCATGATTTTATGTCATTGATGGCAGGTTAGTAGAGTTAACCTGAGTTGACTCAATTTTTTTTCTTCAACACTTTTTTTTTATAAGTTAATTTTTTTTTTACCAATTTCATCATTTGAGATTAAGTTATTGGAACTTGAGTTTTGTGATTTTTTCAACTTTTCATTTTATAAGATATATAAATTTCATATCTCATGTGTTCATCAAGTTAAACTCGGGTTAATTCAAGTTATTATTATTTGAACATATATTTTTATGTAAAAAATATTTTGAATAGCGCAAACAAAAATAATATATATATATATAATAGTAGAATTTTTTTATAGAGAGAAACGTGGTAGCATCCCAAGTAAAGAGTGAGAGTACATTTTAGTTTTACATTTGTAATAAAACTAGCTATTTAAATCATGTTTTGTCATGAGTTAAATATTTTTTTACATAAAAAAATTATATATACAAATTATCTTGACATGTTTTTGTAATTAAAAAAATTTTAAGTGCACATAAAAAATATTATACATACATATAATTAAATAAATCAAAAACTATATTTTTTAATAAATAAAAAAAATCATTAACAATAACTAAAAATAAAATTAGAAAGATCGAAAGATAAACATAGATCAAAATATTTAATTTCGTGAGATAAAATATTTATCGGGTTGTGTTTTCAATTTTTATTATTAAAATAACTTTTTGATTCAATCAAATAATAAAATAGATAGACACACATATTAAATTGATTGAATAAAATAAAAGAGAAACAAAAATATTATGCAATGTTGCATATACTAGAAATATTATATGAAAATAAAAAAAATTATTTTAAAAAATAAAGTTCATCTATACAAAAGATTAAAAATAAAATTATGGATGAATAGAAAAATCTCTTCAAAAATTAAATACACACAATTTTTTTTTTAAATCTTTATCCAAAAATGTTAAATAAGTAAAAATAAAATAAAAAATGAGTGGTATTAATTGAAATATAAATTTGAAAATTATTTTCAAAAGAAATTAAAAACAGTTCTCAACTAAAAAAAGATAAATTAGAAAAAAATAGACCAAGTGTTATGACTTAACTTGTCAAACTTGTGATCTAAGTCATTAACTCAACCGGATTAAATATGTTTTCTCTTAAATTTATACTTAACCTAAATATATATAAATAAATAAAAAAGAAAAAAGATGGTCGGGGCCATTGCAAGAAAAAGCCTACGTACATGGTTGGGCTTTCAAGTTCAGACTCGCACGTCTAGACTTGGTTTATGTATTTTTATATTTTTTAAAAGGACAAACGACTTATCGTCAACCTTTATTTTTTGAAACACAAATACGCATGTGACATGTCAGATGCGAGCCCAGATTCCAACCACCACTGTGGTACCCTGGAAAATAGAACAATGTCTTTTTTGCCTTAAAAATTAAATTTTTAAATCATTTCAACCCAAAAAACCTCAGCAACATCCTTAAAACAACTATAAACCAACAAAAAAAACCTGAAAAAGGTCCAAAAATTTGAAATCAAACTGAGTTAGATTTATCTTCCTCAACTTAAATATGTTTTTTAGACAATATTAAGGCTTTAAGTCACCACCATCAAACCTATTTTATAGCATGAAACTTGTGGAAACCAAAAAAATCCATTTTGGTGGTCGGAAATAGCTTGAATAACAAATTTCTTTCTCATCGCTAGAATTCGGTGACCACTCTCTCTAACAATGGATTGAAAAATAATACAAATAAACTTTTGTACAAAAAATAATTTTTTTGAAATTTAAAGGGATCTAAATTGTATAAATCATGCTATTTTTTTAGATTAGGGATCTAAGTGTATTTTTCATGAAATCTAGCACGTCACCCATGTTTGACGTCCTTTTCATTTCGATTCCTATTCTTTCAATTCCATCCCTACTTAAGAAATCAAAAGTTGATTTTCAATTAGGATGAAATCTTCAGAAATAAAATTTTGAGGAGCAAAATGAATTATTAAATAATGAACAGTAAGTCTATAGTATTTTGTGTGTGTCAGAGCAGTATCCATTTACAAAAAAAAAAAGCCACATCTTTAAAAATTTATTTTTAATATTAGTATATCAAATAATTAAAAAATATAAAAATAATTTAATTTAAAAAAAAATTAGTTTTTTTTTTAAAAATCTGTGTGTCCGTAAAGATAAAGAGGCTCTTAGTGTTTTTATAACATAATAATATAAGTGGAAGAGGGAAACTAAATCAAATTCAAAAATAAAGACGCTCTTCTGAATCCTCGCAGCTTCACTTGCCAATAATCAGCCGTCGAGAGAGAGACGATTACATCATTTCGATCAGATAATCGGCGCTTAAAATGAAGAAGGGAAATCGCAGATCGAAGCGATCAAGCATTGCCGATTCCTCTTCTCCATCTAAAGACGAAAGTGACCAACCACAACAGAACCAGGATTGCGACAAGAGAGTTCACGACTTGGAGAAAGAAAACGAAGCTCTTAAGGTAACCCTCGGTTTCAAAAACTAACACTACTTGCTTCTGATGTGTCGATTTTGCAGACATTTACTTTACAGTTTTTTTTTTTTTAAAAATTTAAATCTGTTTGTCTCCTTAGAAGTTGTAGGAAACGAAAAGATATTAGAATCTTGTAAATCTTTTTTCAAATAAGGAAGTTGGAAATTTGAAATTTCAAACTAAGGGAATTTACTATTGCCTGTGGTCTTATTAGTATTTTTCTCAATTGATTCAGTGCAAACAGGAAAAATTAAGGGTTAAAGTTTTTTTTTTTTTGCTCACGAAACGGCAGAGGGAGATTGAGGAATTGAAGGAAAAAGATGGTGCTAAAATTTCGTCACCGATTTCCGTTGGTGGCAGTGTTGGAAAAAGGAAACAAGATGACATCCAGAAGTTACGAAACCTTGAAGAACAGGTGGGTTTTAAGTCACATTATGATATTCGCACTAGCGTATCTGTAACAAATATTGTGCCATTTTCAGGTCATGGAATTGAAGAAGAAACTAAATGCACATTCTCAGTTATCAAAGCTAAAACAAAAGAATGGTGAATCAGGGAGACCGGATGAGATTCAGAGATTAAAGGCTCAGAAGGTGATTTTTTGTTGTTGCTATATATGGAGCATGCCTTGGCAAATTAATTTATCAGGATGTAAAACTTGCTTGTTTCACTAAATTTGCTTCTTTTTTTTTTCTCACCGCACAAGGTTCAACTCCTATGTAAGATGAAGTTAGACTCCGTGCAATTCAGGCTATCAAAAGCTTCACTGGAAAGAGAAGTTCTTCAGGTTTGTGGTTACTGTAAGGGAGCCATTCTTGCATTTAATTAGTTTGTAGCATCTTGTAGCTTGGGAATGTAAACTTTTGTGTTTAGGGAGTTCTGGCATTAATGTATTGAGTTTCCATATCAACAGATGAAGAAAGAGCAAAGAAGGAACCAGTACGAAATGCGTAAGCTGTTGGCTTTGAACCAGAGACAAAAGCTGGTAATTTCATTCTTCTTTCAAAGTTTCTGTGTTCCCCAAAACACTTTTTTTTTAATTAATAATATTTATACTCCTTAATGAAGATCTGTTAGAATCATTCTGGTCCATTTATCTTTTTTCCATGAATAACTTCTAGAGAGTCATTTTTCTTGATTCTTATGCTTCAACACTAGGTATTGCAACGAAAGACAGAGGAAGCTTCAATGGCAGCTAAACGGCTGAAGGGACTATTAGAATCTCGAAAGGCTTTGTCTCAAAAAAATTCTGGTAAGTGGTTCCAGTGCTTCATACAATTCACGTTTGATTTGTTTAATAGTATAATTCATTGACTTTTTGTTTATTCCCAAATCTTGTACAGGCGTTAAAGCTGGCAACAATGCAGGAAGCCAGGTACTGATGATGAGCATGACTAGATTGTGTGTGCCTGTGCCTCTGTGAACATGCTGATCTGTAAATGATGAGGCGCTCTACAGAATGTGTATTTATGTGCATGTTAAGTAGTGGTGTTTGGGATGACACTTGCACATAGATTTATTCTCATGGGTGAATTCCTTCTAGCCCAATGATATCATGGTGACTGTCTGGACATACCTCTGGTGAATAACACCTTTTAAGTCTATGAATTGATAGAACTGAAATAATTCTTATTTCATATTCTAAATGCCAACAATTGATTGATATCACTCATTGAAGCTATCTAATTTCTGCTCATACATGCCTTTTGCTATCGTGGTTTGATTTGAAAGGTCATACTGAAGTATATGGTCCGCACTCTGGGTTAAACTCTGCTATAGTTTTTTCATTTCCAGCAGTGAATTAAGGGACAAAAATCGTTATTATTTGTAACTGCACCTTTTAGATATGAGTGACCTTTTGTTTGTGCTGAAAATTGGGTCATTCATTTATGCTTTGGCTTTTTTAATTTATATCTCTCTTGAGATGCTATCGTGTAGGGTATTGAGCTTGAGCTTAAAGTTGCAGCACGGGTGGAGGAAATACGTTCTGAATATGAACGTCAAATGGAAGAGTAAGTCCTCGTACTCTATTCAATGCTAAATGGCTCATCCTTTCATCCTCATACCTTTTTTTGTGTCAATGTTTGTAAATTTTTTACTTTGTGGTTTTCTAACAAAGTTTTTATTGTTCTACCTGATATTGATCTTCATGTTATCTTATTAGTTTCAAACTTAGTGTTGATTTCTTCCATTCTCATCCATCAATTGATACAAAGTGGTTCCATCAAATTTCTTTAGGATGGATTATGAGGTCAGAAAGTTTGAGGAAGAAGCAGAGAAGCTAAGGCTTGAAAATTTCAGGTGTGTTTAGTTGCTGAACTTGTTTTCCCTCAATTTACAGTTTTCTTTCCTCCGTACTCGTACATGTGATCAGTATGCCTTTTATTGAACTTGTTCTTTCTGTGTTCTTTAAGGTGCCTGTTGCAGGATAAGGAAGTTGAATGCACAGTGAGGGATAGCGAGTTAAGGGACTTGAAAGAAGAAGTTACCAGGTTAAGTAGTTTGGTCAGTCGACTGGGAATGGCCAAGGCACAACAAGTTAATTCAAGGAACCCACAGGTAAGCATCTGGCTGGCTGGCTGGTTCCATGTCCTGCTTTTACTTGATCTTTTGAGCTTGAATTGTACAAAGGAAGCTTTGATTAGTTAGAATCTTTCTCAGCGAAAAGCAAATTAGTCTATGCAGAAAGGCCAGAAAATTTGGATCTAATGCAGAGGTGGCATTTTTTGATCAGGTAGGTGTGGTTCAGTCCTCTTTTTCAGTCGGAAGTAGTATTGAGCTATTAGGAACGGATACATATGAATCAGAAGGTTCAGGAGGAAATACTGCTGTCATGGGGAAATCTGCATCAGGTGTTTGCTGCTCGTGCAGCAAGAAATCCCTCTGCAAGACAACAAAATGTGAATGTCGGGCTGCTGGAGGAAGCTGTGGGACATGTTGTGGGTGTGCAGCATTGAAGTGCACCAATAGAAAAGTCTCAATCAAGGCGGATGACTCCCAGCAATCAGAGGTAGCTCAAAAGTTGCACGTATCCAGTTCATCCGAGACAGGAAAAGATGTTATCATGTCTCAATCTACTGACTTGAATAATGATCTTCAACCTCTAAGGAAACCTTTGCATGAAATTGGGAATGCGCGGGTATGCTTCACTTTAACATTTAACTGTTATTGTTTTTGAGCCAACCTTTTCCATTTGATATTTTTTCAGTATTGGTAACAGTAATGTTTTGAAAGTTGAAGTCGGCAATTATTTTTCTTTCACAGTCACTTCCCCTTCAATGTTCTTAATATTTTGTCATAAGATTCGAAGTGTAATCAGCTGTATCAGTACTTTACTGTTAGTTTTGACCTTTTCCATTGCTTTGTAACAAAAATTTGAATCCCTACAGATGAATTCAAGCCCTATAAAACCTGTCAAGAAAACAAGAAAGCAGAAATCAGCCCTGCAGCTCGACACCACTTCTCAATCTTGCTCGCTGCCAGAAAATGCTGAAGGCCCGAGGAAAATGGAAAAATTTGCCCTAGCAGATATCCCTTTGAAGTTAACAAGAGGGGCAAAGCGGTCAGCAGCCAGATGAATTTTTATTAAGATACCTTGTGTTCTACTCCAAGGACAGGGAACCTCGACTTTACAATTTATACATGAATAATGGGGGGCGCGTTCAAATCTGAAAGTGGAGTCTATTGAATTTTGTGGCCACAGGATGAACTCAATTTTTGCTAGTGTGGGTTGAGGAACCCCTCCCTTATGCTTTGAGATAGGCAGATGTGTGCCTAACTTCTATTGATTGTAATGATGTTTTCCAGCTGCATTTGTATTTGAACTGGAGGCGAACCATGCTTTGAGAGATTGCATTTTGGATCAATGAAAGCTAATAGCTGAAGTTCACATCTGCAGATAGCAGATACATCATTGATCAATGTAAAAACAAATTTGGCCTGTCCATTAGCGTACATTATTAAACATAGCCAAACCATCAAAGGTGGGGAGTTTCTTAAGAGGCCGCCTGCACTGATTCATCCACCAGTCATGGAACCAGCATCCACAACCGGATTACTTTATTTGTGTGTGCCTGAAGAGCATGCTAGCAATTGGCGGGACTGTTCCTTATCTGGTGACATTTTGATGCCTCAAAAGACCTACTATCTAATGAAAGTTTCAGTTGATCAAACTTTATTAACAAATTTAGAAGCGGTTAAAAACTGATATACTACAACGGGAAAACCACATCAATTCATGCCATGTACTCGAGTTCTTCTAATACAACATGCAACGGGTTGGACAAAATTGTAATGCAAAAGTAACAAAATTTAGCCTAATGGTATTTTCCCACTTCTTGTTGGCATCATAAACGGATTTATAATTGCTAAACTCTGATGCCCACTGCATGACAATATTCCTGGTCCTGAAAATTGGCTTCAATTATCCTGCGAAGTACCCCATTTAGGATCTGCTGCAACGTTCATTATCAAGGTCAGATTTTGCTAATCTCGAGTTTAGTAACCCAATAATCTAGCTGACTTGCAACGCAAGCTGACCCGGTGGAACCATATGAGCAGAATTTATTAACTGCATTTTCTACTCCAAGATACTCGTATACATCTTGGTGAAAGGCGGGGTTTATACGTTTCAGATCATCAAGAGTTAGATCTTCAAGCCGCAAGTTCCTTGAAACACATAAATGAACACATGTTCCAACTATTTCATGGGCTGTTCTGAAAGGCAGTCCCTACAAAAAAGAAAAAGAAGACATATAAGGCAGTTGAAAATTTTAACAGTTTGAGCGAAAAGGTTTGGAATGAATAGAAAAAAATGTGAATGGAGAATTGTCAAAACAACTAGGAACCACCACACTTCTGGTATTGAACCAAGAATTAAATATGATGCAGAAGAAAAAAATTCAGACTCTAGGAATTTAGAAGCCTAGAAATAAATTGGAAACATAATAGGAACACAAAAACAATGCCAGTTTATTACATGGATACACTCAGTTTAGCCCTCAGAAGTGATTGCTGTTATTACTGCTCATGTCTTAAACTGTTTGGCATTACTGTTCATGTCAGTATGATTTTCCATTCAGGATCATCTGTTACCAATTTGTCCCTCCTTATTCTCTCCTTGAGTAAGAATTATCCAGGTATTTTTAGTGAGGCAGTCCTTCTCCTTCCCCTCGCCACATTTCCTCTCCTCAAACCATTTTGTTAATATTCACCGCTTAACTCACTTGACTTTACAATAAGTAGGAAAAAGAATTCGCATCCACAACCTACAGAAACTCATTTCTATAGTATTCTGGATTAGTAATTTACTGAAATAATTCCTTTGTTGAAATGGATATTAGGAAAACCGATGTCCATGGGTGATGGACACAAGCTCTCAGTTCGGTTTTTGATTGTCCCTGGAACTATTATTAGGTAGCTGCATTCCTCATAATCATGATGAAAACTTGGAAGTAGAAGAAATCCAAGCTTATTTTAAATGACAAAAGGAAGTCAATCAATAACAATAACTTGCCTTATTGACAAGATAATCAGCAAGTGTTGTGGCATCAAGATGGCCAGCTGGCAGAGACTTTTGAATTCTCTCCTGATTAAAAGTGATGTTCTGTGCAAACTCTGCTGACACATCGAGCATCCCTACAACTGTCTTAACACTGTCAAATACAGGTTCCTTGTCTTCCTGTCTCATGAAAATAAAAAATATTCAAAATCCGAATAATGGTAAAAGATCACTGGAAGAGAAGGGAAGGATGAATAGCAGGATAAGTATGGAAGCATGCACCTGCATAACTAATATAAATCAAACAATGATAAGTGTGCACAATTCCAAAGGTAAACTTGATCTCAACTTCAAGAGCAAAAAGGCTAAATTTCTCTCTACAACTGCAGATGGTCTGGTATCCCACGACATAATAAAGAGGCACCCCAAAACTTTTATCATATCGATACCAGATAAATCTATAAAAGAGCCTACCTGCAAATCACGATTATAAGCGAGTGGAAGCCCTTTGCACAATGTGAGAAGAGTGACCAGGTCTCCTATGACCCTAGCAGATTTTCCTCGGACAAGTTCCATGGGATCTGGGTTTTTCTTTTGAGGCATAATACTACTTCCAGTTGAAACAGAATCACTTGGTGTTAAAAATCCAAACTCCTCCGAGGCCCACAACACCCATTCTTCACCCAATCGAGAAAGATGAATTGCTGTGATGGAATTAGCAGAAAGAAACTCCATGACAAAATCTCGGTCTGAAACTGCATCAATGCTATATAAAAAAATGAAACATAACCAACTACTCAAGGAAGCCAGGTATCAAGAAGGGAGGGAAATTCAAAAGCAAATAAGAGATAAAAGAGTAGATAAGAACACACGCAGATGGTCCCACATGCCCCATTTTCAGGAGCCAACAATTGACATCTTACCTAGAGCAGAAAGGATGAAAGTGCTGCTTCAAAAAAGGAGTTATCCACACAGCATAATACTAATATTACAGTAATTAAGAAAGAATCTAGAAATAAAATTGATAAAGGTTCCAATGTTTGGCAAAATCTATATTTTTGTCATCACGAAGATAAGCCAGGGAAAACATCACACAGCCATCAATAAACAGAAAAGGATATAATTCATAATGTATGAGAAAGAAATAATGACCAGATTCTTGAATGGGGCAGTCAAAAACCAATATAAATGGCCTTGACGCCAACTAATTAGTCAGCTGACAAACACCATCTTTCTCAGATTCCCAATTGACACCCCAGAGTATAAAAAATATCAAAGAAATATGTGCTTACCTATTCCTCATGGGAGCAGTGAATCCTAAAGCTTCAGAAGTCATAAACCTATCGATTGGTAAACCGGTGCCAGCCAATGCACATGCACCCAGGGGGCAGAAGTTCATCCTAAGTTTACAATCAAGCAAGCGACCAGCATCACGTTCAAGCTACAAGAAAAAATTTTAGTCAGTGTTCACTCTTATGAAGACACCAAGACTGATTTACAGGGAAAAGGAAAAAAAAGAAGAAAAAAGAAGGCTGTTTTGGTCAGTAATAACACCATCTCTGACCATTGCCAGAGAAACCAATCATTTAACATGTCCAAAAATCACCTAAAATTCTCAACCAACCATCAAATCAATATTTAATGTAACTACTAAAGTTTCCAATTGAAGCTTTTTAATACTAGACAAATCAAGCATGCAAGTCTCAATGTTCTCGTCAGTTAACACAGTAAGCACCCCACAAGTGAGTTCTGGTTCTTATAGACATAAAGATTCTAAAATGTTCCCCACCAACCAACAGCAACAAGGCAATCAAACCTGTTCGACATAGGCTAAGAGCAGATGCGGCAACAAAACAGGCTGCGCTCTTTGCAAATGTGTGTAACCAGGAACAATGAGCCCTTCATTATTCAAAGCCAATTTCACCAATGCAACCTGTAAATGTTTTATAGATGCAGCGATTCTATCAATAGCATCACGACACCACAGTTTAAAATCAGTCAAAACTTGATCATTCCTACTCCTCGCTGTATGCAGTTTCTTGGCAGGTTCACCAATCATCTCAGTAAGCGTTGCCTCAATATTCATATGCACATCTTCCCTGTCTTCCCTCCACTCAAACTCACCAGCCTCAATCTTTCGTTGTATCTCATCGAGCCCTTTCAAAATACTGTCTTTATCACTCTCGCTCATCAACCCCTGCAAAACACAAAGCAACATAACAAGCTTAATAGCCCAATTCACTTGCTTAAGGAAAGAAATCAAGAAACTGTCAATGCAAGAGCAAGAAGGGACCTGTTTTGCAAGCATGGAGGCATGAGCTTTGCTGCCCATAATGTCATGCTTGTACAACTCCTTGTCAAACGAGATTGACTCGGTGAATTTCTCTACTTTATCAGTCACGGTCTGTTCGAATCTACCTCCCCACAACTTGTTCTCTTTCTCCATGAGTTTAGCCTGGATCGCTAGTTTTCTTTTGGGCGTAAGAGAAGAAAAGTTTGGGTTTCTGTGTGTGGTTTTGTTGGAGAAGAGGGTCTTTGGTGAGGGGAAGTGGAAAGTAGATGGTGAAGTGGAGAGTAGTTGTGATTCCATTGCAGAGACGGCTAAGTGAATTGAGGTTTTGAGGAATCGCAACTCTTCTCTGTGCGTGCGTGCGTTTTTGCCCGTTTTGGGGGTTTAGGTGGAGAGGACTAGGAAGAGGAGGAATTGGGCCTAATAGACTAGTGAAATCGGTTAATATGGGCCCTCTAAATCCTATCTCACCCTGGGCTTGTCGGAGAGCTGTACTGAGGTGACAGCTGCAAAGTCCGACCAATCCTGGTCTAGGCTAAATTGGCTAATGAGAAAGTCAGACCGGCTTCACCCAAAAGGCTGGCTCTTACTGCTAGGCCGACAGTCTAATAATTGGAGCTCTTGTTTGTATTCCTCTCTTACATGCATGTCGATTTCCGATTTCCATTTGATTTATTACAGGACTAAAGGAAATGGGATAATTCGAGAGCTATCACACACTTGTCAAGGTATAATATATGATCGGAGCATGCAGATAAAAAAATATAATAGCTTTTTTTTTTCTTTTTAATGAATTCGAAGTGCTAACTTGTTTCAAATGACATGAGACTTGGTTTCTTTTCTTTGAAGGAAGAAAAGAAAAAACCCAACACTTGTCAAGGTGTGTATACATGTAAAGTGAAAGCAAACATATAGGCGTAGCAATTTCTTGAGTGAACGTTGAGTGCAAAGTGCCAAAATGTTTCAAGTGATTCTAACAACAAAATTGCAAAACGATCTCTTAACTATCATGGATTTATCCTCTTCGACCGACACGCCTTATCAAAGTCTCCGAACCATCAATTTCGTTGATTCTTGGCACAGTCGCCAGCCAATGCATCGAAGATTAACCAAAGACTACTATATTATTATTATTATTATTATTATTATTATCATTATCATTATTATTATTATTAATTATTTGTGTGTGTGGAGCCAAGACCAAAGAAGTAATTAATTATCAGATCCCACAATAATTGAGTGCCAAAAACAAAGGGGTTCGGTAGCTGGTAGGCCCTCCTCCAGGCTGATTAGAGATGGATACAGATGCCCTCTGCCTTCTGTGTATGTTTTGCAAATGCAGCACGAAAAAATCGTAGCATAATAAGATGATCAGTGACTAGCTTCTGGAAATTGCATGGTCTTTGTCACGACGACAAACCGCCATGTGTGCCAGTTGTTGGTTGATCGATATAGCATGCAAGTCCTTCTCAGGTTGATTAAACCAAGAGGGTGAATGGAAACAAGTCATGATCAAAAGAACATGTGGTTCCGGCGAGAGAATCTGTGGACCTCCCCCTTGCAGCTGGTTGAAGGAGGAGAGACCACCATTCGTGGGTTTTTCCCTTATCTTCAGGGTTGTGGATGAACTATATGAGGATAGCTACACTTGATACCCTTTTGAAGCCCATGGCCATCATGATCTTGCTTTAGCGGCTAGGAAAAACCAAGGAAATATGAGAACATGTAGAGTTGCGCATTATTGATACCTTTTCTGTACCATCTTTTTGCTTTTGTTAGCATCGTTCAACCAGGTTTTTAAATATTTTTATTTTTTTTATAGTTTTAAATTAGTTTTTTTAGATGTTTTTAAATTGTTTTAATGTCCTATATTAAAAATAAACTTTTAAAAATATATTAAAATATTATTTTAATATATTTCTAAATAAAAAAAACACAAAAATATAAATCCTCTAAGACTGCAAAAAGGAAAGGAAGAAGGTCCTCCACAGCTTTAATTGACTGAGTGGGTGCTAACTGCTAATGATGAGTAAAAATAAAGAAATTACACTATGAATTTCATCAAGCACCCCCACACCGCTAGAGACAGAAAGAAAAAAGAAACCACAAAGATTTGGCCTTAAATTCTTCCGTCCAACCATTAGAATCCAAACTTTCAAGGAGTCCATGTGCAATTTAAAACTTACAAGGCATATAGTTTATTCTTTAATTAACTACTCACGAATTAGAGGTTGATTTTTTACTTAAATATATTAAAATAATATTTTTTATTTTTAAATTTTTTTATAATATTAATATATCAAAACAATATAAAAAAATTAATATGTTTTTTTTTTTAATTAAATTTTAGCCAATCTGCTAGCTGGCCGGGGCTTGATTGATGACCATTTATTATATTTGTATTGTACAGCCACAGCTACAGTTTCTAGCACACACCGGTTACTTGAGCCACAAAGACACGCAAATCCATGGTCATTTCCCATGCCACGTCATTGCTTATTTCCTTTACCTTTCCTCTAGCCTCCCTTCCCGGCAGCCACCCCCACCAGCACCACAATGCTGACCAGACCAATTAATTAGCCCTGCTCTCCTGCACCCGTATCCACACTAACACTCAACCTCCCCTCACCTAATCATCGTTTATCCTCCTCCTCGTTTTTCCTTCAACAATATTTTTATTCTCCATCAAAAAATAATTTTTGTGTTCCAAGATTTATTTATTTATTATTTTTTGTTAATTCCTATAGAATCTCAGCTAGGTTACTTATCCATGTGAAATATATATATATATATATATTTTTGTAAATCATACCCATCACTCAATTACTATTTACAAATCTTTTTTATTTATTTACGTGAGTGTCTGGGCTAGTTTGCTCGCACCACGACTAATTCCACGGCTCGCTGAACACCCTGCAAACCCAATAAGCATGTAAAGCACCGCGGGGATGACAGACATATACATAAAAACTCAATCCCAGAAACAACAGAAGAAGACAAGCCCTTCCAACCACCAAGCCAATACCCTCAGTGCTACTATTTACAAATCTTAATCCTATAGGTGGTCCAACTAAAAGCCCGATGTTCGCACGTTTAAGACAAAGCTCATGTGATATAGTAAACCCGGTTCCAGAGAACAACAAATCAAGTTAGTTTTGTTTTGTAAGTTGCTCATAACTTTCCAATTAGAACCAAAACTCAAATCTCCCAATCTCTTCTTTCTTTAATTTTTTTGTTCTTTCTCTTAATCTAAAAAAGAGGAGACAAATCTATCGAAACTAGGGTTTCTCATTCATCTGTTCGGATACAAGCTCGAAACACAATCACAACTCCTTGTTTTTAAGGTATCCGCATTACATTACGCTTGTAATCTGATCTTGATTTTTTGAACCTATAGCCTTCTTTTAGCAATTGATTGGTTTCTTGATCCTGAGATTGATTCAGCCAAGAACGCGAAAGAAAGTGAATATTTTGATTTTTCAAATTTCTTATTTATTTAGTAATAATATTGAGTTCACGTGCATCTGGTGAGCTTGAGAAATCTGTTTTCTGCTCGCTTTGTATGGATTGGGAGAGATCTATTTTTGGTGCAATTACGTCCTTTTCTATTTTAGATTTTCTTTTGGATGATTCTTTATTTTGATATTAAATTCTTTATTTTTCATATGTGAATTTATTGTATAGACTAGTGGCAGTTCATTGAACCCGTACCTTTTAATTTTTCTTTTCTTATTCATTAAATTTATGTAAATTCATTGTATTTATCAGTGATAGTTCATCGAACCTGTACCTTGTGATTTTTCTTTTCTTATTCTTTGATTTTTTTTTATTTGGTGTTAAATTTTGGATGGAACCAAAAATGTGAAAAAAAATCCAACCTTTTCGAAGTTGTTTCATCATGAAAGTGAAAATCATAAGGAAAACATGAAGGGCAATTTCTTTTTTTTTTTTTGTTTCATTTAAAGCTAGTTGGTTTTGTTGCTGCATATAAGGTTGCTATCTTCTTTTTGGTTGTCAACGTCAGTTACTCTATTTTTGTGTGTTAACACTGTGTTTATTGTTGATTCCTTTTTACAGGGGTAAAGTACTCGTTGTCTTGCCTATTTCCGCTCTTCAATCATCAGACCTTGGATTAATTGCAGTTTGTTGAGTTTTTCTGTGATCAATTTGCTAGGTTGATTTTTTTGTTGATTTAATGGCTGTGGCATTTACCAATCTTTCATGGTGGTTATGGAGTGGAAAGCATCAGGAACCCAGAATTTCAAATGGGTCTTCTTTAAACGCAAGACCTGACTCAGATTTGTGGGAATCGTCGGATACTCTGAAATTTCCTTTGGTTCAGACTAATGTGGCATCCTCCTCTAGAAGGGTTAAGAGAAAATGGCACAGCCGGGAAGAGCGGAAAATTGATAGGGAATATGATGTTGTTCTTGTGCCATCTGATGGTGGCTGTGTTTCAGGGTCAGAGTCTGATGATTCGGATTATTCCATTGGGTGGTTAGAGCCTCATGGACCTGAATTTCAGAGTGATGATGATACGGACAACAGTTTTGCTGTGCTGGTCCCATGTTATGGCCGTGTTCAAGATAATGCATTTGAGGATAAAAAGAACAATCTGTTTGGTGCTATTGTTAACATTCCAGATGGTAAGAGCCATTGCTCTTCCAGAGTTCTTTTTATATTTTGGTTGCTTCTACAAAATCTTCTATTTGCCTCTTCCACTGTTAGTGTAGGTTTCCTTATGCTGTGTTGATTAATAGTTCACTAGGTAGATTATCACGCCATTAGTATTGCAATAACCATGGTGTAAAGGATGGTGAAGTCTTTAGAACTGTTTCTGCTACCTGACTTGTCAGCTCTCCTTTCAATGATAAATGAACAGGCTATTATGAAATCATTTAAAACAAAAAATGATTACTGTGATGTGGCAAGGAAAGCCATTCAACGTCTTCTGTACGCAGGCAATCTTAACTAAGTTACACAAAGAATGCGATTGCCTAAGAGAGCCTTTACTTCTACATTGGAATGTAATTTGCTATAGTTATTTACAATAGTCTTTTTGGCATGGGCTATAATCTAGCCATAATTTATTAGACATTAAGAGGTTTAAAAAGGAGAAACATCTAACATATTTTCTAGGTTTGAGAGCCTTGAACAGCAATCTGAATTATTTCACACTAGTGTTTCATTTTGTCCCTTACTGGTTGGTTACTTTGGTAGTCAGCTAATTGAGCAGTTGCTTGTCACTGCATAAAAGGATGGTTGTTTGAATTCCATACATAATCAATGCACAAAAATATCTCCTACATTATTAGGTGTTTAGGAGTTGCCTTCTTTTTCCCTTTTCCTCTTTCCAACAAGGTTCAGAAGAGGAAAATTGTTCCGCGTCTTGCATATATATATATATATATATATTGTGATTATGTATCTGGATATCTACTCTACTTGATGGATTTTATGTTATGAATTGTTGTTCCTGGTCAGTTTTTAGAAGCAGGATGCTTGTTGATTGGATTCTTTGTGGGAAACTGTATTTCTGTAATTGCTTTCACTTGCCTCATGTCAACAAGACTCTGAACCCTACCTCCTGAACTACCCTTGCTTTGCCCTTCCCGCCCTTCATATAGTTTTGCCATATCTCGGCACTCATCCCAATATTTACATTTATCTTTCTTTGAGAAATGTTTTGCAATTTGCATCGGCTGAACTATTGAATGATCACAATTTGAGCGCAGCTGATGAAATTTAAGAAAAAGAAACGAGTACTGAACTCCACTCCTATTTCTTGTTTATCTATGCTTATTGGCTTTTTGCTGTTTAATCCCTTTTGTGATGTCATATTGATTGTAAATATATTCATCTAAGTGGTTGGTGGAAGCAAAATGTATTTTTTCTCTTTCAACCTGTCTTAAAATGTGATTGTTTCTCTGTGCTGAGTTCTTAACTTTATTTAACTTCAATGTGCAGAGAGCAAGAAATACATGGAACAGTGGCTTTCTTCCGTCCAGAACATCTGACATTTAGTGCTGCTAATGATTTCACTTTACTGTTCATTGTGTTATACTTCTGTAACTGCCGGGTCTTCTGGCAGAACCCATCCTTCTGTTTAACGTAGAAAATATTGTACATAGATATGGGGAGGACTTGAAAGAAAAAGAAAAAAAAAGGCGAAAAGAAAAAAAAGAAGAAAAAAAGAGTGTAGCTGGTCGGGTTTATTGCTTGCCAGTAGAAGAAGATTGCTGATGTTCTTCTTATCCTAGCTAGTACTAATATATGCTGAAAGTGGGGGGTTTTTTGGCTTCTAATCATTTCTTGACCGTGAAGGAGTTTTCCCCTGCAGCTGCCCTCCCTCGTCACTGTCCACGATTGAGGAGATTAATGTGTGATGGCAGATACCTCAGCGAGATAAAATTAAGAGACGACAGAGAGAGAGCGTTTTGTTGCGCGTGCTTTTAATTCTTTGATGTAAATATGGCTGCGCATTCAGAAGCAGGTTCATGCTTCATATTATACTGTAAAAACTATGTAAATAATTGCAGGAATTGTGTACATATTGTATAGTGATCGAATCCTCTCTCGCTATCTCTCGAAACTTGTGTCCTCTTAAACTGTTGGGATTCGTCATTTGTACGGTGATAGCTTGTGGCACATTTCCTATTATCCGTGTTAATTGTCACCTAGTCCCTGTGTAGTTCATATCAAACCAATCAATTTCTTCAATAATAAAAATTTACTGACTTTTAGTATAAAAACATATCTTTCCTCTATTATCAAATCTCTCCTCCCTCTTCTATTTCTTAAATAATAAAAACAAAACAACATGAAATGGAAAAATATTTAGACATATAGAGATCATATATAATATAATTTTCGGGACCGATTGATTTGTTTTTCTAAACTACAGGCAGTAAATTATAATTAACTCCCCACTTCTATTTCTTTGTTACTGGAAAAACAACAGACAGCAAGTCACGTCCTAAGTGGTACTATATACGCCTATAGTCTGTCTGCCTCTGCAAGTGCCACATGGTAAATTACAGAAAGAGATCGTGTTTTGGACCGAAACATATCTTAACCTTATTTTGTTTTAAAAACATAACAATACCGCACCAAAGGTTTATTTTATTGGCCGACAGAATTGATTTATACTTGTTTTTCTATTTTCATTTTTGGAGTAAATGCTGAAACAACAGAAACCGGTTCGTAATTTTAACCGGAAAAACAGAGTGGCACTGTGTGTGTCAACTTTCGGTTGATTGAAAGAAGATGGGCATTTTGCCAAAAATAGAAGAAGAAGAAGAAGAAGATAAGCACAAACAGTTTGTTCAGTTTTAACAAATTGAAGAGCCACTACTTTTTATAAATAGTCGAACTTCTTGAAAAAAATAAGATGAGAGTCCATTTCTAAGCCTAACAGACCATGCCATGATTGCCCATGTAACAAAACAACGAAAATAAGCAGCAAAAATCCTGTCAAGCAACTAGCAATCAAAGAAAGGGAACATACCCCCCCTTTATTCTAGGAAACTAACCTGCCAAATCAAGGATCCTTCAACATGGCCGCATCCATCGAAGAGTCCCTATCGATGTTGAGGCTGTCAAAGGCACAAAATTTGGCCGTAAATATCCTCCCCCGCTGCTCATTAGAGACCCTCTAGGCAAAAGCTGTGTTTATCTATCGGCAAAATCTTCTTTCTCGTCTTCTTTGACAATTAGTATCATCAATTTCTGATCCCGAATGCGTTGAATCTCTTTTGCATTTTGAGGGAGGGAAAAGGCAGGTACAATGCTGCAGAGAGCAGCAAGCAATGCATATTCATGGTGGTGGGCAAGCCACATCAGGACAAAACATTCAAAATGGCTGGAAGAAAACCTCCAAGGTGGGTACTTTTGTCTTCTTTTATTCATCTGTATATGTTTCTAAGAATTAATGGTCTTCTATATGGTCTCTTTCGGTGATCTAGAATCTAGATTGGTGCATAACTAGTCCTGTCTTCTTATTGGTCAGTTGTCCGCAACAACATGCCAGGTTCCTTTAAGTTTTCCGTTTGGAGATTTGCTAGGTTACACAAGGGAAAGGCTTCATTCAGTCAGAATATATATGTGTGTGTGTGTGTGTGTGTGTGTT
>Ga0307512_10003338_pt1 | contig 18812 bp, 13 predicted proteins | sample 14_EM_MG_FD_200267 | JGI IMG/M metagenome (GOLD analysis project Ga0307512, IMG submission 200267) | Populus trichocarpa ectomycorrhiza microbial communities from riparian zone in the Pacific Northwest, United States - 14_EM | ecosystem: Host-associated > Plants > Roots > Unclassified | place... | reverse complement strand
AATCTTTGGAAGTACATAGATAGCTATGCATAGGAGCCAACACGAGACACACCCAGCAACAAGCATCCAAAGAAGTGCAGCACACCTCATGTCCCAGTTATCAGGAGCTTTGACGAATCCCTTTGAGTTATCCATGGCTAAATGTAACATCTCAAGATTCACATCACAAATGAAAAGCAGGAATGTAAAAGACCGAAGTGCATGCAGAAAGATATATCAGCGAAATTTCAAGAATTGCACTAGCGTTTACTAAGAAAACAAAGACAATAATTCAATGAAAACAAAAGGACAGATTATTAAATGCATGTTCTCAGTATGCAAAATGACACAGAATCCTCCATGAAACCACTGATATCAAGCTATATTTCCATGGATATGAGACTTACTTTAACATGAGACCCGGCTATTATACTTAGCTTCAAAAGTAAGAGAATGCTATCTTCTTTGCAAAGTACTGTAATACCCAATTAAAGAACAGAATAGATGAAATACTACGATGCCAAGCAAGTTAGGGGTATAAATGATGGCCATAAAAGTTTTACATAATGTCCCAAGACAAAAATCAACAGTCAAGTTTTTGCATATTTTATGCATCCTGCGGTATAAATACAAAGAAATGGATTGTTATCACTTATGAATTGTAGACGTTGTGAGTTGAACATGAGCTGATTTGATACACAGTAAAAGCCTCTGCAATAAAGCATTCAATCCAATGTTCTAATTCCAACATAATGGGTCAAACTGAATCACAATGGGGCTGACAAAAAATATAGCATCAATACATAAAGCAACTGATCGCAGTACTTGCTTTTCTACAGATTATGCGCCAGCAAATCATAAGAAAGGTGAAATGCATAATTTCCTTTAAAAAAAATTAGCTGGCAAGATTTCCAAAGGGATATTTTTAAAGTAAAATAAAAAGAGCACGCATGGATATTTTTAAATGAAAATACTTGTAAAGGAAAGACAAATTATTATCATGGAATGAGAGTGATAGATAAAAAGAAACAACTTCCATTGAAATCTGTATTACAAAAAATGTTCCTTAAAAATATCCCTAGGACATAAAAATTTCTCCAAATGCTAAATTCCAAGGAAAGTTTCTCCCCTGCTCTATTTCTGTCGTGGCCTTAGAAAGGCCAGCTCTACATCATAAATTACTATAAATATCCCATGGATACATTAGAAGAAATGCTTTTGAATCTGCAGTAGCAATGAGTAAACTGTGAAATAAAACGCTAGATGAGAAAGGATCTAGCAGGATCCAAAATTGAATCCCAGTTCTGTAGGATTGTTAGATATCTATAAGTTTTCTCAAACAAAATGTTGAGTAGGGTATTCATGCTCATGTCCATTATAATCATAGTATAGCCTCTCCCCTTTAGCAACATCACGAGTAGCAACCAAAATGACCCGGCATTCCCCGTTAACATCGTATCTCACACATTTACAATTCTGCTTCTTCTTGCCATCCCTGCACAGAGTTAGATATATCTTAAGCTTAACAGAGGGTGGACTAATAATTTCTAGTTCAGTTACATGCAATTTTGGCACAAATAAATGTAGAATTTTATATGTGACGTGACAAAGGAGATGCGAATGGGGCAACATGAGTTGTACAGAGTAGAATACATGGCAATAAAAAGGTCTAAGAATAATTTGGTATCATCAGAACAGTATTTGCTCATATATATACACAACATGGAGAAGAAGCAATGGGTTAAGCAGGCTTACGGAGTATGATTGTTAATGCCATTGATAAAGCGTGCAATATTTCCACGTTTATCGGGACAGATGACAAGGCTTTTAGATGGGTCTCTGGCCAAAAGAAGGGTCATCATACTATCACAATCATCATGTTCTCGGTTTTTAATGTAATCCACGTCACCTGAGTATTCTGCTAAAATGGTCAAATCCTTTATCTGGTCATCTGCCTCAACTGTATAGCTGCATCACAAAATATACATGAACCTACTCAATATGCAGTAGTTAAATATGGTTGTTAGCTCAATAAATGTATTCAAGATGCGAGTACCCTTCACATGAATCAAAAACTACTAAAAGAGGAGGGCATTCGCCTCTTTTGCACATAGCTCTGCACTGTTCCAATGTCTCAATGTCCTCCTTGGAAAGGACCTAATAAAGGCACCAGATCATGCAAATAACATGTAATACAAGACAGTAAAAGGTTTGGAGAAAATACAAGGTTGAAAAGAAAGTTTTAAATTCAGACCTGCATGCCACCCTGCTCAAACTTGGCCTGATTGGCTAATTGAGGAGCCATGCCAGGCAAGTAGGTCAAATCATCACTAAATTCCATGTGTAATGCTGTTAAAGCAGAAGCAAGGGTGCCCATTTGTTTGAGCCTTTGGGCGGGATCTTCTGATGGAATAAATGGCAACAGTCTCCTTCTTTTCTTTTGATACACCAATGAACGTCTCCGTCGTTTTCTAGAATCTTGAAAACAGCTCGAGAGGAGGGAATGGAAACATCAACTTAACATCGGCAAATCTAATTCAACTAGTTTATGCATTAGCACCAACATTTCTTGACTTCAAAGGAAATGTTCATATGCAATAAAAAGCAACAAGATAAGCAATAAAAGAAAATTATGGCTTCAAAGGTGCAGCAAAAACCAGGCAATGTGGTGAAAAAATACATGATAGCATTCATGGCAACTAATAAGCAAAAATTGATCAGACAAATAGGAAGTAAATGACAAGGCCCCAAACTATTTGTGCCATGAAAGTCCATGCATTAGGAGAAACAATTCAAAGGAAGCAACAAAATGATGTGACAAAACAGCAACTACCTGTATTACAATGCTTACCTTTTTATCTAGGGCTTTCACTTTTTCATTTTACAAAGATGTGCAGGAATTTTAGTAAGAATTTAGAAATTTTCATAGTTATATGGAAAACATACAGTACATTCACCAAAGCGAATTTGATTTTCTAGAAAGCTTGGTCTTAAAGAAAAGGTTTTGAGAATATATCATAATTCATAAGTTTGATGCTTTATTATGGGAGTCAATGGTACATAGATACATAATGTTCGGCAAAAAATACTGTAATGGAAAGAAATGATGATTGTTGTCTCTCTATTGCGTTGCAGTACCACTACTAAACACATCATAGATGTTTATGGGTAGCTAAGTACTACAATCCTTTTTTACATGAACCATGGCATACAAGGTAATGCATATGCATCAAAATAAAATTCCTAAATAATAGCAAGTGCATACATAAATACAGACAATCAGTGTCACATAACATAGCATCAATGATCACACTCAAGATATCGACCCCACTAATTTAGCACATGATGGGTAAATGATTGATGCAAGTAAAATGTAATCATGTCAAATTTATGATTGATGAAGTATCCTAAGACACAAAACATAAGTTTGCTGATTACGAGATGAATGTTCTTAGGATAGGCCAAGTATAAGGCATGATCTTCCTCGAACCATCTGATTCAACATGTAATGCAACAATTTGCCTGTAGTACAAAGTAATTGTCTAATGGACTTATCTGAGACATGATTAGATTGTGAGCTGACCACCATAAACCTAAGTCATGCCAAGGTTATGGATCCTTTTCTCATTTAAGAAGCAGTTTATCATTTGCTTCGGTAAACTTTAATCATCAGTTAACCCTATTTAGTATTATTTTGTCAAAAATAATAATAAAAAAAGCGTTATTTTAATGCATTTCTAAATAAAAAAACACTTTGAAAAACAACTTATATCATTCTCTCAAAGAGGCTCTTCTTCTCCTCTCCTTCCTATTAGTTTCTTCATTAAACTTCCTATTAGTTTCTTCATTAATGCTTTTGTTATTATTTTTTATTATTTATTATATTCCTTTTTTGGTCCTTTAGGTGGGAAGGGCACAATTCGAACCTAGTCCTACCCTCCTCCACTGCTTTGCAGTAAAGAGTACATTGAGCTACACACTCCAATATCCCCAAAGGAATACTCATTCTTTATTATTATTAATATTATTATTAAAACATTTAAACCCAGATAATTTTTAATTTCCAGCAGAACTTTGTTCCATGCAAAGCCTGAAACAAGCTCAATCACAATCTATCAAAAACACCAATAAAAGAAAATCGAAAAATCACAAAAACACACACGAAATAAAATAAGTAAAACAATACTAACAATCAAATAAAAAAATAAGAAGAAATCACCTTGGAGAGACCTGCATTTCTCTTTAATGCCATCCTTCTCACACCTCTGAATCCTAAAAAAATCAATTATCTTCTTCTGCGATAACCCTAACAAACGAAAAACCAAACCAATCAAAACGCACATTTGTTACTCACAAAACGACACCAGGGTAAAAAAAATTAAAATAAATAAAATAAAACCCCCCTACTTCTTACACGTCCTTGGCCGTCTCCAGAGCACTTGTTACAAATCCACGAGCCAATCGGGACCCTAACAACAATCGGTCTCAAGCACTTCATGTGATATCCTTTATCACATTTATCACACAACAACAGCTCCTCCGCTCGTTCCCCGGAGCGGCATTGTTCGCAGCTGATATCGCCATAGTCCTCCCTCTCCACAACCGCATACGCCGCCTTTTCCATTACCTCCGTCAACAGCTTCATCCTCTTCGGCGACGGATACGGCGGAGGAGACGGCCTCCGAGGTGCCGAGGTGCGATGGCGCGAGCCGATTTGTCGCCTAGCCGCCGCCGTGGTGGTGGAGGCTGGATGCATTGGTAATTTGGGAGATGAGCAAGGGTAGAATCGGAATTGGGAAGAAAATTTGGTGCGTGTTTGTTGCACTAGAGAGAGAGATGGACAGAGAACGAGTCTTTTTAGTTTTTTCTAAGTCGCGGGTAATGGAGATGGATGCTAACGTGCGCAGTGTGTGTGCACAGAATTTGATGTAATGCCCGTTACGGGGTTTTGGATTTTATAGCCGTTCGGCGTTCATGTACTTGGTAAGGTTAGGTCAAGAGTAAGGATGTGTTTGTGGTGCAAATTTTTTTTAAATTTTGATTTTTTTATTTAAAATAAAAAATTTATATTTTCAAAATGTTTTGATATACTGATATAAAAATAATTTTAAAAAAATAAAAAAAATTTATTTTGATTTATTTTTAAATAAAAAGTACTTTAAATCATTATCATTACCACAATTTCAAACATAACTTAAATAACCTTAGATTTTATTTCTTAAAACTACATATGTGGTCTGCAAGCCATCTATTTTTTATCTCATACAAAGAAAACATGTCAAAACAATGTAAATGTTTTTTTTTTGTTTAAAATTATGATTCTGTTTGTTGAGTCATTCATGAGTTCTCGATTATGTTTAATAAGTTCAACTAATTTAATAATATAATTAGATAAAATATTGATAAATAAAAAAATTAACAATAATTTTTAATATTATAAAAATTTATCTTTACAATATTTTTAAAACTTTTTAATGATCTTATTTGTTAACAAAGTAAAATTTAAATAAGAACAAGATAATTGCATAGAAAAAAATGAAAAACATTCAAATGTTAGTTCTCAACTAATAAAATGTCAAATGAAGAAATTGAAAAGAAAACAATTAAAACAAATAATAAATCGACCAGAGACTATCTGTACCAACATGTCAAATCTATAACCTAGTCGTGAGACCGGGAGAACCCAGTGGAAAGCAAATTGAATAAAATTATTGAACTTGATTCTCAAATTGACCTAATATAAAAGGGTAAAATTGAAGAAATAAAATTTAAAAAAAAACAATGAAAAAAAGAAGCACGAGTCAACCCTAGTGAACATGACGAATCCATGACCTAGAACATGAGATTGGAATAATATCATAAATTTTGTTTTTTAAAAAATAATGAATGTTGATCTTTAATCAACTTAATATTGAGATATAAGATTCAAAAAATTATTATTTTTTTAAAAAACAAAGTCAACCCATTATGATCTTCAAAATTCGTGACAAGGATCATAAGGTTGGATTACACCATAAAAGATAAACCCAAAAAAATAACAATGTCAAGTTCCCAATCATCTAAAACAATCAAGGATAAATTTTTTAAAAAAAATCAACCAAAAAAAGGATCAAAAAGAAAAAAAAATAGATTTGAAAAGAATGAGAACCAAATTTAGCACAAAAAAATGAGATAAAATTATGAGGAATAAAATTAAAAAAAATAATGTTTCAATTAAAAAAAAGATAAGAAAAAAATGACAATAAAAAAAATAAAAACCAAACTTGATATAAAAATCAAATGCCAAGGGATGAATTGAAAAAATAAATCAATAAACATATCGTCAAAATTAATTCAATGAACAAATAACCAAACTTCTTTGATTTTTTGTAATGCTCGGCGTGTTTTTAAGGAGGGGAGAAAGAAAAGAGCGGGAAGAAAAAACAAGTTGTCGGAGTTTAACCATCGTTTATTTAAGGCACGTATGACATCACCATGAAGAGGGTGGCATGACACAATGAATGTTGCCCATGACAACAACATTTGAAGTCTAGACGGTACTGCATGAGCCACCCAAAGAGCGCTAGTGGTGCCAGTCATATTTTATTTAAATTATATTATATATATATTAAAAAACTAAATTACTTCTGACCCTACATGATAATTACAAAAAAACTAGAATGAAATGATGAAAGTGGTACACAAAGCCAAGAAAGTGTAATTTTAAGGGGCATTTAAGTTACTGTACTATGCAAAACATTGAAAAGTTGAAAAAACCTCTTGACCTAAGTTAATTTTTTTACTCTTAAGGGCAATTTAGTAATTTTATTATGCAACAAAAAAAATTAAAAAGACCGATTCACCACGTTTAATTTTGTAATGACTAATAGGTCCCATGAAAATGATTGTATTGTCCGTAATATCTAGTTAAGTGGGTTTCTTCTCAATGGTAAAATGATAATTTTATTGTGTAAATCCACAATTAATTATGAGTGTGTGCATGATGAAATACCGACTTCTTTTAGCTTTTATTTTAATGTTATAAATTCAATTACTTAGCATTTTTTTATTGCAAAAAATATATATTATTAACCAAAGCTAAAACATGAAGGATTTCTATTGTAAAACTTTCACAATTTTGCCTTTTAGATAAAAAAATAATAATAATATTGGCTATTGGGGGCATTAGAATCTTAAATAACCATTAGTTAATATTAAATTGACAAGAAAAAAAATAAGTCTTTTTCCATCTCATTTGCAGAGTGAAACAACCAAAATACTCTTGGAATTAAAAGATTTAAAACAAGAGTTAAGAGACAATTTGTGTTTTCATAATAGTTTTTTTGTAATTACCATGTTAGGTGATGGATAGTTTGGTATTTGACTAGACATAAAAAAACAAAACACGCAGTGAAACAACCAAAATATCTTTAGTAACCAAAAATTAAAATTGGCTCCAAGAGGCTTTTTCATCTTTTAACAAAAAATTATTTTGTTATTATTAGGTCAATTGAGGAGAAATTAAGTCTTTTAATACAGAAATAAAATAAACAAAAAATAAAAAGTTATTGGTGTTTACGTAGCAAGCGCTATCATGTAAGAGGTGTCTGTGTCCTTCATGTTACACATGCAAAGCCACTTGCCTTTCAAAAATGCATTTTTATCATGTTGTTAGAAGCATTGTCACATCCTTTTTCTTTTATGGTGGCGTTTGCTAGCATTGGGTGGATGATTTGTTGACAATGAGGCTTTTTTTTTTTGTCTTTTTTTTTTCTCCGTTCCCCTAAGATGACAACTTGGTTCTCTTTATTATAGGTATTTCAAATTCAATCATTATTCTTTTAATTTTTAATTTTTATTCTTGAGCTTTTTGTAAAAGTTTATTTTTTTAATTTTATCATTTAATCCCAATTTTTCATATATTATTTTTTTTAATTTGGTCCTTGTTCTTTTGAGTTTTATTTATTTTCTTGGTTCTTTTGCAAAAGTTTTATTTTTTTTTCAATTTCATCATTCATTTCAAATTTATGGTATATTATTTTTACAAATTTGATACTTATTCTTTGGATTTTTTTCTTTTGTTAAAATTATTTTCTCTTCGATAAAAAAATTGTTTTAATTTAGCATGTCAATTTTGATCATTTTTCTTTTGATTTTTTTTCTTTTGCTAAATTTATTTTTCATTTCAATTTCACCCTTCAATAAAATATAAAATCTATTTTCTATTACAATTTTTCTCATCATTCTTTTAATTATTATTTTTTTATTTATTTTGTATAATTGAAATTATATTTTCAATTTCATCATTTAATATTTGATTGATTGAGAATTAAACTTTATGGTTTTTCCAGATAGGGTGTTTTGGGTCTAATAATCTAGGTCACGGGTTTAAAAAGTTAACGCATGTTGAATTTTTTTAAAAACAATTAGTTTTGTGATTTTTTTTATTTTTTTATCGGATTATTTTGATTTTATAATCTGAATCACGAGTTTGATAGGATAATCTTAGTTGACTCGATTCTAATTACTAGAGTTACATATTTGGTAAGAGTATTTAGAATTTATAATGAGTAATGATCGCCTGATCATGGAAGAATAAAATTACCTCCCTCAAACTTGTATTATTTCCAATAATTATTTTAATGCTCTACTCTATTTTTATAATAAGAGACAATGAAGTAATTTTTATCTGGCTTTGCTCATATATAAAAGGGAAAGCCTAAGTTAGTCCCTGAACAATATATTAATTCCTAATTGAGTCCCAAAACAATATATTTTATCAATTAAGTCCCAAATGTCTCAAAGACTTCTCAATTGGGTCCTTTTCCAAATTTGTCTTTTAAAATGATAAAATGGTGTTTTTCTCAAAACAAAATCTAACATAAAAATCAGAAAAAAATGGATAGATGGACTGATTGAGAATGTCTGAAAAATTTGAGCCCTAATTGATAAAATTCATCTGTTTTGGCACCTAGTTTCTGCATATTGAAAAGAAGAAATTCTCCTATTACATGCAGTAGAATTCTCCAGTCCATAGTCAAATATCTAAAAATCTAAGCCAATCCAAACATCAGTTGGAAATAGAATCCACTTTTACTCCCTATAAAAAAAATGCAGGCAAGTTGTTGTATAGTTTCAGATAATCGTTTGATAAGAACTACAACAACATCAGTTGATGCAACAGATTCAACTCATAATCCAAACAACGAAGGATGGATAATATTCTCAAAATATCTGATGGTAATTTGGAAGCTACCCTTCTCTTTATATATGTATTGAACATAGGATCTGAAATGAATTCTAGACTGCTCAAAACAACCACCACTTCTTCGGCTTGTCGAAAATTCCAGGTCCATATGTGGAAAAGAAGATCTCAACAAGGAGAGGGAATTGTAGCAGAGCAAAAAGCGTGACAGGAAGACTAGCCAGCAAAATAATCGGAAAGGAAACCCAGTGAAAACGTTCACGAAGCATCATAACAAGTGTAATGCCAAAGGTTATCATCATGGTTGCTATCGAGAAGAAAAGACACGAAAGGCCTACTATCAACTTTGTAGGCAAGGACTTGAGGAAATCTTCTTCTCTATACCGCGATGTCAGGATTCCGAAGAACATCAATAATGATGATGAAGACGCGAACAATGACATTGCGTCGGACACTATGAAAACCATGAAAGAATTCCGATTCAAGTATATAGGAATGCCTGAATACTGGTCATATCCACCTGGAACAGTAAAGATAGCTGAAAACATTATGGTAGCAATAAGAGCAGCCACAACTGTGCAAGATTCAGCCGTGGCCTTCATCCATTTCTCCCCTTCTTCTACTAATTTCCTGTGCTGTTCAGTGAATAAAGTTTGAGCTGTTTTATGGGACGAATTTAACATCTCTCTGTACTTTGGTTGGACAATGCTCTCCACCTCCTGCGAGGCAGCAAACTCTTCTGAGAAATATGTGAACTACTTTCTGAAGAACGATCATCAACTATAGGAAGTAGGAGATTTACCTTGTACCATTGTAGCTCTCTTTGCATTTGTAATGGTGCGCCTGAAACACGATCAAGCTGAGAGGAAGGTGCTATGAATGCAGCTTGATGTAAAATATTGTTTTGATACTTGTCCCAAGAAGTTGCCATAGAGTTCTTCTTTGCTCCCATTTTGTATATAAGGCTGAATATCTTTTCTTGGCGTTGTAGGGTTGCGTATAAGAATATGCCCCGGTTAAGTTCATCCTCGGACCATATGATGTCAGGATAATGTCTAATCATTTCAATGATGAACTCAACAATTCCATGCTTAACAGCACTGAATACAGCTCTGTACACACCAATTACTTTGAATTCTGATTTATGCAAAGTTGATATTTGTTCACATAGGCAACAGAGAACTGCATGTGCTTGGCCATGCATCAACTTCAGGTTATACATATGCTTGATAGCTGGAACTGCAAGTATAATTTGGTTCAGGACTCTAAACAAAATACTACTATGATCGGCATTATTAAGATGCTACTTACCAAAAATTCTCAAGCCCTTCCAAACCATTACCAACAATTTGTCAGATGCTGCGAAGTCCATATATAACATATCAAAATGAAACTTCTGTTCATAGAAGGGAAAATAATGCGGTAACTCTAAATAACTGAAACTTCAAAATATCAGATTGAAATCTTATGTTCTATGAAATACCTCGTTTAACAATGTTCCTTCGATCAGTTGGTCCCCTATCTGGCCTTTCAATGTCTCCATGGTTGTTGCTAGAGGCAAGTGGCTGAGGTACCCGGATACCTACCACAAGATAATGCTGCATTTTTTAAGATGTGAAAAGAAAAGCAATTTGACTTAATAGTTACATCCAGTTGAGTGAAAATAGTTACATACACTTGTATATCCATTTTTGCCACAAAGAAAATTGAGTTCCACTGGGGAAAGCAGAGGGTTTTTGAGCCAGCATATCAAGAGCTGTGTCTTTGTCACTATCTTGATAAAAAGCCAATTGTGGGTAATGTTGAAGCAGATCCAAGGCAATATCTATATGAACATTAAACAGCGAACCAAGAAAAGCAAACGAGAGTTGAACAAGATAGAGTTTTCAGTTGAAGAATAGGAGAAACGAAAAATATGATCCTTACTACTAGCTTATACCATAGAGTTCGTCAATGATACATGTTGTGAGAAGCATAACCCCATTCTTATTGTTTGTAGCTGGACTGAGCTCTTCTTTCGGACTCACACTGTAAAGATAACGAACCATGTCTTTATGACCATAAAGAGAAGCTACAACAACTGGGATCAGGCCTTTCTGGTTTGGAACTTTAAGTAAACCTTCATTCTTTGCCACCAAATCCTCGGCAATCCTTGTGATCCCTCCGATGGCAGCATAATTAAGCGCGGTGGCATTATTTCTGTTTTTGATTTCCAAGTCACCTTCCCCCAACTGGTTGACCAACTCCACCACAATCTCTATGTGCCCTGCCAGAACCGCAGCATGGAGGGCAGTGTCCCCATCTGCTGAAATGCTAGCAGTCAGTCCATCAGGATGTTCTTTCAGGAACTTCATTGTGGCCTCTAGGTCACCAATGTCAACAGCCTTATACAGTGGCAGATACTGAATGTATGCCGTATCTTTCATCTCTGCCAAGTTAAAACTCATTCGTGTTAGTTGTAGCGTTAAGCACATTGACATTAGTACTGAACAACTAACAAGATTTAGCTTGGATGTTAATTAATTACCGTATTCCTTGCTTGAGCTCTCATGTGAGTCTGGAGGCCGTGATTTCATCTTGCGTGGTGCCTTGCTTAAGGTAAAATCACTATAAGAATCCTTATTTGATGGGGAAGCAACCTAAAAATATAATTGAAACTTCACATCACATATTGACACAATTTTTTTCACCAGGTAAACTATTTGAGTTTTAGGAGTATGACTTTCTACTTCCAGAGAATTTTTTTGAAATGTTTCTGCCACTGCAGTGAACAATAGCCATAAATGTGTGTGTAGGTAAACACACACGCACAAACTCCCAATGTCATGAAACAAATCAATAGATGGTGCATTTCTCCCTCTAACAAGTCAAGATGCTTGAACATTGATCTCATTTTTTACTAGGTAATCGGTAGAAGCTGATTTGATACCATGTTTCTACGCATGTGTGGCATTAAAGGATGCACAAGATACATGCCTTTTCAGGTGATTGGGCTGCTAAATATAAACAAGAGCAAACTGCATGCATCATCGAATATATATACCAAATGTTTTTCCTAGGAATTTAATATGCAAGATCAATACTTACAGGAATACAGTGTGCAAACCACAGCTTGCACTCAACAGAGTTGGTTGCAGCAGATTAGGTGACCTCAAAATCTTAATGGATTCAAGGAAGCGAAACCAATTAATTTATAAGAAAGAGTGAGGGCATAAACCATGCACGGAATAAAGGAAATCTCCAAGTGAAGTAAATGAAACTACGAATATATGTGGAAGTTCTCTCTGCTTACTTTTCTGCTTTGGATTCTAACAATGTAGTGATTGCTTAGGGTCTTTTGAAAGAGCTGGTTGAAAACACGGGATCACTGTAATGTTTTCTTTCTCCTGTAACATTTCGTCCATGTCCTCTTTAATGATTCTTGCAAAGTTTAGGTTGAGAGAATAGATTTAAAGCTTATTGACCAAGACGAAACGATGACTCCTTTATGCCTGTTGAGAGAAGACCACTGTGCTTGTAGCCCAAGCAAACGAAAAAAAAAGGGGCAGAAATCAGCTTCTAATACCTTTAGGAACAGAAAAAGAAAGGCGTGGGATTATTGCTATTGATACTTATATATAACGTATATTCTTTTGTGCATTTTGTCGGGTATAAACAACGAAGAAAACCAGGCACAAGCTGGAAATGAGAAGGATAATTGTTCCCGGTACTAAAGAAGAAAACTAAAAAAGAAGTTTGTTCTTGCCGTCAACAGCAATCCTCGTAAATACCGTGAGCACAGTTTTTCTTTCTTTCCTTTCTTCTCTTTGATCCTTTCTCTTTTCCTTCTTTCTTGGGACACAGAAATCTGAATCAAAACTTCTTTGAATCTTTTCTCTCTTTTCTCTTTAGAGAACTGCTGACTCAAAATCTCAGAAAACTAGGTTAATGTAAGATCATTTCAGAGACTAGTTTTGATTATTGTGATTTATAACTAAAGGGGAATGCTGTAAACCTATAACCCCACCGAAGTTTTTAGCAAATTGTTTTTTACATTGGAAAATTATCCACACCGAAACAAACTTCCATACAAAAGTTCTACCCTAAACAATAGCAAACCTATTACAAAAAAACCTTAAAAGATATATATATATATATATATATATATATGAATGATTGACACCCACTATTATTTTTTGTCAAATGATACCATTTACTTTTAAGATCATAAGATCATTTATCAAACTTTAAATAAATTATTTATATCCAAACTAGTGCATCTGTGATTAAGTAAATTTCTGCAATTTTCTTCTAAATCCAAACTTCAAATGATAAATCTTCATGTTTATTTTATTACAGCTACTTAGGATCCTTTTGTTTTCGTGGTGTAGTGTGATGTGGTTCATGTCTTGTCCTAATAATAAATTTGAAAATATTTAATTAATCAACACATATCATAATTTTACATAAATTTTACTGAAAAATCTCTTTTAAAACCCGAAGACTATAATTTATAGTTTTTATTAAATCTATTTTTTCAACTACAATCACGAAAATATCAAACTTGATAATTATTCACAATAAAAAATCACTTTTTTATTCTGCATTCATTTTCTCTTATATTTACATAAAAATGAGTATAAAAGGTAAGTAGTACCAGAACAATTAATCTAGACTCATCTTTATCTCCTTTATTAATGGGATTTTCACATATTTAGGATGGCTAACAAATCTCCCAATTAATTGCAACTATAAATCACACCAACACTTCCCCTCAAGTTGGTTCTTAGAGATCCTGCATGCACAAATTGCCAAGTGAGTTGTAGAAGTCCTTGCTAGACATCGTTTTTGTAAGAATATTTGCTAATTGATCTTTGGAATTTACAAATAGAAATTGAATTGTCTTTGCTTCAAGATTCTCTTTGATGAAGTGACAATCTACCTCCACATGTTTAGTACAATCATGTTGAACAAGGTTGTAGGAAATGGAAATAGATGTTTTATTGTCACAGAAGAGGTTCATCTCGGAAGTAGGGACAAATCTGATCTCTGTGATTAGCTTTCTTAACCAAAGGAGTTCACAAAGACCCCTAGACATTCCTCTGAACTCGGCTTCAACACTTGACAATGCTACCACCTTTTGTTTCTTGCTTCTCCAGGTTACAAGATCCCCCCTACAAATGCAAAATACCCTGAGGTTGATTTTCTGTCAGTAATATTACCTGCCCAATCTACATATATATATCCATCAACCTTCAACTGATTATCATGTTTTAAGAACATGAGCCCCTTGCCTGGGATGATTTCAGGTATTGAAGTATCCGAGTCACTGCTTCCATATGACTCTTACTTGAATTGTGCATAAATTGGCTCCTAACATTTTCGGTGTATGCGATATCTGGTCGAGTGTGAGAGAGATAAATGAGTTTACCAACTAACCTTTAGTATCTTTCTTTGTCTGTTGGTGTTTGGTCTGGGTATTCTTCAAGTCTGTGGTTTTGAACAATGAATGTGTCTGCAGGTCTGCACTCCAACATTCCTACTTCTGTTAACAGGTCTAATATGTACTTTTATTAAGAGAGAAATATGCCTTGCTTAGATCTAACAACTTCAATTCCTAAAAAATACTTGAGTCTTCCCAGATTTTTCATCTCAAATTCAGTTGCTAATTGCTTTTGAAGCTGAGACATTTCTTCTACATCATCTCATGTGATAATTATGTCATCCACATAAACTATCAACGCAGTTACCTTGACCAACTTGTGCTTTAGGAACAAAGTATGGTAAGAGTTACTTTGTTGGAAGCCATATTTCTTCATTGCTAAATTGAATCTTCTAAACCATGCTCATGGTGACTACTTCAGTCCATTCAAGGTTCGCTACAATTTACACACCATTTCGGTCTTTAAAGATGTTGTGTAGCCTAAAGGAACATCCATATAAACCTTCTTTTTTAGTTTACCGTGGAGGAAAGCATTCTTTACATCAAATTGATGTAAAGGCTAGTCAAGGTTACCGTGGAGGAAAGCATTTCTAGAGAGTATCTGTTAGGTGGCTTGCCATAATTGTACCTGTGAGGTAAGGTATATCCCATAGATATATCTATATTATCGATATACAGGGGTGTTGCAGAAGTACTTACCTCAGGAGTATTTTTAGGAGATGATTCGACTGGTATTTCAGAGAGAAGGGAGGCAGGTTCTGTCTCAGATGTTACATGTTCCATGCTAGCATATATATCACTCTACCCATTAGAGTATATATTCAACTCATCATTCTCTAGTAGTTCCTCATGACTAGTCTTGTGATTCAGCTCACTATTCTTGTGATTCAACTCATCATTATGTGGTAGTTTCTCATGACTGGTTCAATTAAACTCGTTGAGCTTTTCTTATTCTCTTCATTAACTGTCTCCTCTTAAAGAGGGGAAGTAGGTGTCGAAGAGGAATAAAACATGTCAGCCTCTAAGATTTGGAGCAGTGAATCTTAATGGTGGCTCTATACTAGGTGCACACCATTACATGGAATGTTTCGAAGACATTGAGAACCTCTTTTTTATGTTTCATCAAGTAAAGTCATGTTATATGGATATAATCATCCATAAAAATAACAAACCAATGAATGTCATACATATTCATAACCGGTGAGGGTCCCTATACATCAGAGTGTATTAAAGCAAATAAAGTGTCATTCTTATTTGTGCTTAATGGGTAAGTAACACGGTGGCTTTTAGCCACGATAAAAGTGTCACATTTCAAATCAGAAATCTGAAAATTCATAAATAAATCAGGAAAAACATGCTTCAAATAGGGAAAAGATAGATGTCCTAAGCGGGGATGCCATAACTAGATCTATCTCTCTTTAGTAGTATACGGATGGTGCATGTTATGTACCTGACTTATGTTGAGGTCGTCCATATAATATAGTCCCTCCTCTTAGTACCACGCCCAATTATCTGTTTGATGAGAATATCCTGAATAAGAAAGAAGTTTGAATACATCAATACAACACACCTTAAGTCTATAGTAAGTTGGCCTGCATACATCAGTTTATGTTATAGTGATGGAACAAGTAAAGTATTGGATAAATACAGGGATAAAGATAAAGTCACAGAGCTTGCTCTAGTGACTGGTGAAATAACACCATTTGCATTGGCAATGTTGGTGCGGCGTAGGGGAGATATATGAAAGAAATCTGAGGCATCAAATGTCACATTATCAGTGGCTCCTGAGTTGAGAAGCCATGTATTACACGTTGCATCATTGTGGCTGGTAAGGAGGGCAAGGTTAAAATTACTTGAGTTTAAGTGGGAAAGAGCAACAATTGATATTATGACTGGTTGTATGAGAGAGAGGTGAGACTCAGCAGCAGCGACTGCATCTTTGCCTAGACTCCCAATCATACCAGTTCCATCACGACATTTATGTGTTTGTAGATCATGCCACCAATTTGGTTATTTATGTAACTGGAAACAATTTTCACGTGTTTGTTTCTGGTTGCCACAATGGGAACATTTTCTTGCATCATTTGTGGTTCAGCTCTTACCTGTTTTACTGGGAGCAAAGTTGGTTAACATGAGACCCTTAGATGCCAAGACAGCCCCTGGCATCCCATCAGTGTCGTAATTGGTCATGACCTGCTGTCGTATAGCCTCTCGTCTAACATGTGCATATGCTTGCTCTACTAAAGGAAAAGGTTTCATCTGTAAAACATCAGCATGTATTTTGTCTAGTCGATCATCAAGACCATCCAGGAATATATATACCCGATCTTCCTGAGTGATCCTATTATAATGTTGAATATCAACAGAGCATTCCATGAGATTTGGTCGACGAAAATCAATTTCACGCCATAACCCCTGCAACTCAGTGTAATATTTTTCTAGTGAGCTAGAGGCTTGCTTCAGGCGAGTTACATGTCGTCGGAGATCATACACTTTTGATGTATCACTTCTATCGAAGAAGGTAGTTGCAATGGAATCTCACACCGTTTTTACCGTAGGAAAGCGAATAAAATTACCAATAAAAAAGGAATCCATATAAGTAATTGACCAACCTTTAACAATAGCGTTATCAGTGCGCCACTTGCGAAATGAGAGATCAGTCAGTGGTGACTGGGGAAAATCACCATTAATATACCTCAACTTGTCTTTGCTAGAGATATACATCTCAACAACCTAGGACCACAGGGCATAGTTGGAGCTATCTAACTTAATGTCGATAGGCGCAGCAGAGGGTTGAGAGGTGATGGTCGGGGTCTGTGTTCTGTTCAATGTCTCAGTCATCCTTGTTGTCAATTCAAGGATAGAATCTGAGAGATGGGACGTGTTGTTAGAGGTGTTATGATCTTCGGAGTCTGCTATAAGTTACATGGAAAGAACAATTATGTTTTAGGGTGTAATACAAGAAGCCAAATCGAAAACTGACTCTAATACCATGACAATTATTCATAATAAAAAAATCACATTCTTATTCTATATTCTTTTTCTCTTATATTATTACATCAGAGATGAGTATAAAAGGTAAGTAAAATCAAAACAATCCTAGACTTATCTTTATCTCTCTTATTATAGGATTTTTATATATTTGAGATGACTAACAAATCTCGTAATTAATTATAATTATAGATCACGCCAACAAAATTCACACTTTAATCTTATATTTTTACCTTGCTCCCACTTTATTTATACTAAAAAATCTCTATTTTTCAAATAAAATTTATCCACCAAGCTCTAAACTAGATGAAGCCATAAGCCATCCACTTTGACTGAACCATTGTTCTGAAAATTATGGTGTGTTTGCAATAGACATTACCTGGCAACTTGCAATTATTTATAGGCACATGTTATGTTTTGGGTTTTGACTTTTATTTTCTCTTCAAGCAAAATTGTCTTCTTTTTTTTTTAATCTAAAATCATATTATAATATTCAAGCTTTCAACTCAAATCAATGATCAAACCATTTTTTCCACAATAACAAAATAATTGCCCTAAACTTGGGTCATCCAGACCACTTCCACTTCATATTTTTTTTCTCCATCCGCCATTCATCCTCCATCATGGACCCTTACCGCTATCCCACCACCGGCAAACCACCACCACCACCACCTAAAAAACAACTCCAAATCCAAGGCCCTAGACCTTCAGCACTAAAACTAAACCAAGACTCTCACAAAATCAAGAAACCACCTCCCCCTCCTCCAAAGCAACCTGTCGTCATCTATGCAGTCTCTCCAAAGACCATCCACACGGAGGAATCCAACTTCATGGCCGTCGTCCAACGGTTAACAGGTCTCTCCTCCGGTGACTTCTTCCACGATGGGTCTGTTTCTCCAGCTGCAAGACTTGCTGCCACTGAGAAAGCAAGTCCAAGAGAATTAACAAGACCAAGTAACACTCAAGATAGTAGTGATGACGATCTCATGGAGATGCTTAAAGAAGTGGGTGCTGGTCAGATTCCAGGGATCTTGTCACCGGCACCGGCGATGTTACCGCCAGTACCAACTGGGTTTTTCTCTCCAGCGTCAACGGATGCAAATTCGCAGTCTTTCTTGAATGATAATTTTAATATGAGTCCATTCTTCATGGCCAGTCCTTCAGGTTTATTTCCAGGTCCTAGTATAGTTTCTCCTTTACATTCTCCTGATATTTTTAGCAGCCTGTTCATGGATT